>JAAUYB010003507.1_pt1 | contig 62752 bp, 21 predicted proteins | sample 7278071 | NCBI WGS metagenome assembly JAAUYB01 (sample SAMN14350121, study PRJNA611818) | marine sediment metagenome | isolation source: surface marine sediment (1.8m) | place: French Polynesia: Moorea | collected 2018-08
CCAAACCAGCCTGGGCCTTGCTGCTGGTAACCTGTTCCGCGCCCTATGGTTTCGCGGCATCGATACGCACGACCGCCTTCTACTGACAGCCCATCATCTGCTGGTCGACGGGGTTTCCTGGCGCTTTTTGCTGGAGGATCTGCAAAACCTTTGGACCCGTCTGCAAGCTGGTTCGCCGGTCCATTTGCCGGCCAAAACCACCTCGCTCAGGACATTTGCCGAACATTTGCGGGATAAGGCTCTTGGCGATGACCTTGCTGAAGAACTGCTCTTCTGGCGCGATCAACAAGGGACCTCGGTCCTGCCGGGTACCGCTGCCGCCGGCTATAACCGCGACGCCAGGCGCACGACCCGCACCCTTGCGGAATCGGCCACGCGCATCCTGCTGACTGAAGACACCCAGAACCACCTGCTGACCGGCCTACTGCAGGCTTACAACCGATTGACAGGTGAAACAGCCCTGTACCTAGCCTTGGAAGGCCACGGCAGAGGAGAATCGGCGGCGGATGTCGATGTTTCCCGAACGGCCGGCTGGCTGACCACGGTCTATCCTATTTGCTTACGGCTACCCGACGGGTCGGAGCCCGAGGTAGTGATCCGGGAAGTTGCCCGGCAGTTGGGCCGCGTGCCGCGCGGAGGTTTGGGTTACGGACTGCTGCGCTACCTGAACCCCGAGCATGGCCCGGCTCTGGCCGCGCTACCCCAACCCGATATCAGCTTCAACTACCTGGGTCGTCTGGACGGTACCCTGGCTGCCGCCGGCCCGCTGGAACCGGCGTCAGAGCATGTGAGCGGTATCGCCTGTCTCGGCGGCAAGCGTCCTTACCGCCTCGATATTGCAGCTTATGTCAGCAACAACCAATTGCAGATGAGCTGGACCTATGACGCATCGGCCCACGACGCTACCGTCCTCGAACGGTTCGCCGACCTGTTTGTCGAGGCGTTGTGCGAGCCGGCTACGATGCCGGTTCTGCAACGGCAACGCCCGCTTTCCTTCGCCCAGGAGCGTCTCTGGTTCGAACATCGGCTCCGGGAGGGCAGCACCGTCCACAATCTGAGTACAGTCCTGGTCTTGCGCGGACCGCTCGATGTGGCGGCCCTTGAAGAGAGTCTGCGCCTGATCCGCGCCTCCCATGAGGTCTTGCGCGGCGCCTTCGGCGAGCGCGAGGGACGGCCCTACCTGGTCACGGAAATGACGGCCGAACCCAATCTCCAACTGATCGACCTGAGCCGGTTGGACACGCCCGGGCGTGACCACGAGTTGACCCGTCTAAAACAGGCCGATGCCACCAGGTCTTTCGATCTGAGCAAGGCTCCTTTGCTGCGTAATACCCTCGTGCGTCTGGATGAAGCGCACCACGCGCTGCTACTGTCCACCCACCACATTGTCAGTGACGGTTGGTCGAAGGGCATCTTCACCGCCGAACTGGTCAAATTCTACGGTTATCTGGCAAGGGGTAAGCAACTCCCTGCTGACCCGGGCCGGCCGCGCGACCTGCAGTACAGCGACTACGCCGTGCACCAACGCGCCCGTTTCGAGGAAGGGATCTGGGGCGAGGCGCTGGATTACTGGCGCACCCAACTGGACCCCGCGGCCCAACCCGCGCGCTTCCCGATGGATTTCCCCGGCAACGTCGCTCCCCAGGGGGCCCGTCGGTTGCATCATCATCTGTCGCCGCGACTGACGGCGTCGCTCCGTGCGTTGGCGGTTTCCGAGCAGGCTACCCTGTTCATGACCCTGGCCGCTGCATTCAGCCTGTTGCTGCACCGCTGGACCGGACAGGAACGGGTCGTGCTGGGCTTTCCCAGCGCCGGTCGCGATCAACCCGGGACAGATAAACTGATCGGCTGTTTCCTCAATATGCTCCCGCTCGTCGCCGATCTTTCCGGGCCGTCCGGCTTCCGTGGGCTGCTCAAACGAGTGCGTGCTTCCGCCCTGACGTCTTACGCCCATCAAGAGCTGCCGTTCGAGAAGCTTGTGGAAGTTTTGAGCCCGCGGCGTGACCTGCACGCACACCCTTTCTTCGACATTCTGTTAAACATGCAGAACACTCCCGCGGCGAGCGCGGCAATCCCGGGTCTGACGCTGGAGACACAGAACCCGCCCGAGGTTGAAACCCCCTTTGCCATGACGCTTTACATCACCGAGATGGAGGGTTCACTGGGCCTGAGCCTGATGTACCGCGAGGCGCTGTATTCGCGACAGCGAGTGGCAGATATCCTCGACCAGTTCGTCCTGCTTTTGGAGCAGGTCGTCGCCGAACCGGACCGGGTGATCGACACGTATTCCCTGGTGACGCCGCGCATGACCACCCTGCTGCCCGAACCGTCGGCGACTCTGGAGGAGCCCGGCTTTGAAAGTATCGTTGCGACCTTTGCCACAATGGCTGAACGCCGGCGGCAGCGCCCGGCGCTGATTCAGAGCGGGAAGATCATCACCTATGGCGAACTGGACCAGTTGGTAAACCTCGGGGCGGCTGCCCTCGATGCGCGGGGCTTGCGCCCCGGTGAGGTGGTGGCTATCCACGGACCCTCAAGCCCGGAGATGGTGGCCGGTATGCTGGCCGCCCTGACCTGCCGCGGCGTGTTGATGATCTTGGACCCGGCGCTGCCCCTTCAACGGCGGCAGTTGATGTTGGACGAGGCCGGACCTGCCGTGTTGCTGGACCTGGACGGCGGCGGCGCCGACCTGGTGGAAGTGCGGCCTGATCTTAGACACCTCGATGTAGCCGTGTTCGACGAGCATGAGGTGCCCGAACACAGCCGGCCGTTGCCTGAACCGGACGAGCCCAGCCACCTGTTCTTTACTTCCGGCAGCACCGGAATTCCTAAGGGTTTCGCCGGTTCGCATAAGAGTCTCGCCCATTTCATCGCCTGGCAGCGGCAACAATTCTCCGTAACCCCGGCGGATCGGGTCGCCCAATTGGCCCGGCTCAGCTTCGATGCCCTGCTGCGCGATGTCTTTTTACCGCTCACCTCGGGCGCCGCCCTGTGCCTCCCCGATCCCGGCGAGCACACCTCTCACGCTTTGCTGAGTTGGCTGCAGGAACAGCGCATTACCATCGTCCACACGGTGCCCTCGCTGGTGACGTTCTGGTTGGATGGGGGGATCGAAGGGCTTGATCTGGATGACTTGCGTTACCTCTTCCTCTCCGGTGAGCCGATCACCGGCAACCTTGTCCACCGCTGGCGCGAGGCATTTCCAGGCGCCGGTGACATCGTCAATCTCTACGGTACCTCCGAGACCACCATGGCTAAGTCGTTCTACATCGTCCCTGGCGAGGTGGACGAGGGCAACCAGCCCGCGGGCACGGCACTGCCCCAGACCCAAATGCTAGTTCTGCGCCCGGATGACGGTCTGTGCGGCGTCGGCGAATTAGGGCAGATTACGGTTCGCACCCCTTTCAGAGGTCTTGGTTACTGGCATGCGGGCAGTCAAAAAGAGCCCTGTTACCGGGTCAACCCACACGGCGCCGGTCCCGACGACTTGATCCATGAGACGGGTGATGCCGGCCGCTACCGCCCCGACGGCCTGCTGGAAGTTCTCGGCCGTTTAGATAATCAGCTCAAGATTCGCGGCGTCCGCATCGAGCCCGGTGAGATCGAGGCTCAACTGGAAGCCCACCCGGCCGTCTCGCTTGCGGCGGTGGTGGCCAAACCCTTGCCCACCGGACCTGGCAAACGCCTGGTTGCCTACCTGCGCACCGAGGGGGAAATGGCCCCCGAGCCCCGCGCCTTCCTCCTGAAACGCTTACCCGAAACGCATGTGCCCTCTCTCTTTGTTTGCTTGGACGAGTTGCCGCTGACGGCTACCGGTAAGATTGATCGTCAGGCGTTACCCGAACCCGACACCCTGCAGGTCGCCGGTGGAGAACAAGAAGAAAAGCTACCGCCGAGGACAGCCACCGAAACCGTTCTGGCGGGCATTTGGGCCGAACTGTTGGGCGTCGAGGAACCCGGCGTCAAAAACGATTTTTTCAGGATCGGCGGCTTCTCGCTGCTGGGCATCCAGATGCTGGCGCGGGTCCGTGAGGTCTTCAAGGTCGACATCGGGCTTGTCAATCTGTTCGAGACGCCGACCATCGCGGCTTTGGCTGAACTGGTGGACAACGCCAGGTTGCAGCCAGCCCCGGTATCCGCGCCGCATCCAATCCCTCGTGACGGGGATCTACCGCTTTCCTTCGCTCAGAAACGGCTCTGGTTCCTCGACAACCTTGGTGCCGGAGGCGCCTATCATATTCCCGCGGCGCTGTACCTGGACGGTGCATTGGATACCCGGGCTTTCGCACGCGCGGTGGCCGGACTGGTGGACCGCCAGGAAAGTTTGCGCACCAGTTTCCCCATTGTTGCGGGCGAGCCCCGCCAACATATCTCGACGGACATTCCCGAGCTGACCCTGATCGACTTGCGCGGACTTGCCGGCTCGGAGCCCCATGCCCGTGCCCAACAACTGGCCCGGGAGGTCGCGCTACGACCGTTCGACCTGGAGCGCGGCCCACTTTTCCGTTTGGCCCTGTTGCGTATAAGCGACACTCGCTGCCTGTTGGCAGTCTGCCAGCATCACATCATCTCGGACTGGTGGTCGCTGGTGGTTCTGGTGCGCGAACTCACGGCCTTGTACGCCGTCGAAAGCGGCGTGCTTAGTGAAGAAGACGCCGCTGACATGGTCCCGCCGCTGCCGATCCAGTATGCGGATTTCTCCGCCTGGCAACTGCAACACATCGAGGGTGTGGTTCTCCGGAAACAACTTGACTACTGGCGCAACCGGCTGCAAGGCATGCCCGCTGAACTGGCGCTTGTCAGCGACAGGCCTCGGCCGGCCGCGCCCAGCCACCGCGGCGGGCGTGAAACGATCGCCATTGAGGCGGACCTCGAACTTGCGTTGAAGCGCCTGGCGGCTGAGCAGGGCGTCACGCTGTTTATCTTGTGTGAAGCCGTCTTTGCAGTTCTGCTTTACCGCCATACTGATCAGCGGGACTTCGCGGTCGGCACGGCCATCGCCAACCGTGATTTGCCCGAGGTCAAAAACCTCATCGGCTTCTTTGTCAACACGCTCGTGTTACGCAACCAACTTGATGAAATGGAAGGTTTCGACGTTTTCCTGAAGCGCCTCCGCCGGCACACGGTGGATGCTTTCGCCCATGCGGACCTGCCCTTCGAACAGGTGGTCGAAGCGGTCGGCGGCCGGGGGGCGAACAATCATCAGCCGCTCTTCCAAGTAATGTTCGGTTACGAGCATGCCCATGGGCAGGATCCCCCGCTCGCGGGTCTGACGCTTACTCCTGCTCCGCTGACCTATCAGCCGGCTAAATTCGATCTATCCGCCAGAGTCTACGAGGACAATCATGGCCTGACCATGTCCTGGGAGTACAGTGCGGACCTGTTCGACGCATCGACCATCCAACGCATGGGCAGTCACTATTTGCGCTTGTTGGAGGCCGTAACCGACAATGCATCCTGCCCGCTTTCGCGATTGCCGCTGCTCTCCGATGAGGAGCGTGACTTCCTGCTCGTTACCTGTAACCAAACTCATTTCGATGACCCTCATGGAACGGTGCTGACGGCGTCTTGCAGCGCGCAGCAGCATTTCGAGAGGCACGCCGTCGATCAGCCCGATGCGGAAGCCCTGTACAGTGAGGAAGGCAGTCTGAGCTATGCCGAACTCGACGCGCACGCCAACGGACTCGCCGGCCGCTTGCAGGCGATGGGCGTCGGCCCCGAGGTCGCTGTCGGCATCTTCATGAACCGTTCCCTGAAGACCGCGGTGTCCTGGCTTGCCGTGCTTAAAGCGGGCGGCTTTTTTGTCCAACTGGATACCGAATCCCCCACCGAGCGTCTGGCCGGCATCGTCGAGGATGCAGGAATACAGATCATCATCACCGGCCCCGAACTCGAATCGAGCTTACCGGGAGGCTCTCGCGATCTGATTGTATTGGAAGGATTGCCCGCCGTATCCGCGGACCGGCCGTCGTGCCGGGCCGGCGCCATGAACAGCGCCTACATGATCTTCACTTCCGGCTCGACCGGCCGACCAAAAGGGGTACAGGTCAGCCATCGCTCGTTGTTCAACTACCCGCATGCCATGGCGCTGGTTAGTGGTATGGATGGTTCCGATCGGCTATTGCAATTTGTATCCCTGTCTTTCGATGCGGCCGTTCACGAATATTTCTCTGCCTGGAGTCTGGGAGCGACCCTGGTGCTGCGCAACGAGGCCATGTTGGCCACCTCGCAAGACTTTCTGGCAGCCTGTGATGCATGGGGCGTCACCGTCCTCAGCATTCCCGTTCCCTATATCCACCAGATCGGCAAGGACCTGGCCGACGGTCGGGCCGCCCTACCTGCATCCATTCGCATGGTTATGTTTGGTGGAGAGCGGCCCCAACCCGACCTTCTGGCTGCCTGGCGGGGTCATGCACCGCATGTGCCCGTGTTCAATATGTACGGCCCGTCGGAAGCGACGGTCACCGCCACCGGCTGGGAAGTGGACGACAACATGCTCGGCGATATCTTGCCGATTGGCAAACCTTTGCGCCATGTGCGGACCCACGTGCTCTCCAAGTTTTTGGAGCCCCAACCGATTGGCGTTCCCGGCGAGCTGTGTATTGCCGGGGTGGGTTTGGCCCGTGGTTACCTGGGCCGGTCCGCGGAAACCGCGCAACGCTTTATTCCCTACCCCGGCGATTTGCACGGTGATGGGGAACCGGGCCGACGGCTTTATCGAACCGGCGACCTTGCTCGCTACCTGTCCGACGGTAATCTCGAATTCCTGGGCCGCGTGGACCACCAGGTCAAAGTGCGCGGTTTCCGAGTGGAACTGGGCGAGATCGAGAGCCGGTTGGCCGCCATGAAAGAGGTCATCCGTTGCGCTGTTTTGATTAAGGAAAAGCAAACCGAGCGGCAGCATCTTGTAGCCTTTATCCAGGCCGAGGCCGCTGCCGCGAATGGGCTGGCCGCAAAAGCGCGGGCATATCTCGAGAGTAAGCTGCCCGAATACATGGTGCCCTCTCTGTACGTGGTTCGAGACGAGCTTCCCCTCACCGCGAGTGAGAAGGTGGATCGCGCCGCGCTGGCCGATCTCGAAGTGGAGCAGCCCGCAATCGGCGAGGAAGCTGTCGCGCCCCGCACGCCCGTTGAGGAAGTGCTGGCCGCCATCTGGTGCGGCGTTCTGGACAGGCCGTTTATCGGCGTCAATGAGAATTTCTTTGAATTGGGCGGCCATTCCCTGTTGGCGACTCGCTTGATCACCCATGTGCGCGACAGTTTCCGCACGGAGATGACCCTGCGCGACCTTTTTGAAACGCCGACGATCGAGGCTTTTGCCCGCCGGCTCGAGCGCAGGCAGCGCGAGCGTGAGGACCTGACCCTGCCGCCCATCGAGCCGGTGCAACGGGACGGAGATGTGTCGGTGCCGCTGACTCTGGTCCAGCAACGCCTGTGGTTCCTCCACAAGCTGGAAGGCAAAAGCGCCACCTACAACATGGTCGCCATGTTGCGCCTGAGCGGTCCCATCTCGGTGCGTGCCTTGAACGAGAGCCTTGAGCGGTTGCTTACGCGACATGAGATCCTGGGCACCACCTTTAGGGAAGTAGACGGGTTTCCACTGCAAGTTCCAGGCGGCGCGAGGCCGCGGTTGAAGCTGGTGGATATGAGCGACCCGGATGAAGCTTACGCGCAACGACTTGCCGAGGCTGAAACCCAAACAGGCTTCGATCTAGCACGTGGCCCCTTGTTGCGGGCAACCCTGTTGCGCTTGCAGCCCGATCTCCATCTATGCGTGATCAACATGCACCACATCGTCTCCGACGGGTGGTCGATGAGCATTGTGGTGCGCGATCTGATGGCCGCCTATGACGAACAGCTTGGGTCCGGTTCCCGGGACGTGGCGGCCGGTCAGTTCCAGTACGCCGATTATGCATTCTGGCAACAACGCGAGTTGACAGGCGCCGTGTTGGACCGCCAACTGACCTATTGGAAGCAGCACCTGACCGGTGCCCCTACATTGGATCTGCCGACCGATAGACCCAGACCCCCCTTTGCGGGCCACCGCGGCAAGGCAACCAGTATTATCCTACCGGCCGATTTGGGCCGCGGTCTCAAGGCCTTGTCATACCGCAACGGCGTTTCCCTTTTCATGACTCTGATCGCCGGCTTCAAGCTTTTGTTGGCGCGTCGCACCGGTCAACGGGATATCGTCATCGGCGCGCCCTCCGCCGGCCGTCACTACGCGGGTACCGAGGATCTGGTCGGTTTCTTCATCAACAACCTGGTCCTGCGCACCAACCTTGAAGCCGATGATGCACCGCTGGATTTCGAGGGCTTGCTGGCCCGTACCCGTGATGTGGTGCTGGGCGCCCACGAACATCAGGATCTGCCCTTTGAAAAGCTGGTGGAAGAGCTGCAACCCGAACGCGATCAGAGCCGCAACCCTCTCTTCCAAGTCTATTTCAATATGGTCAACCTGCCGGCCACCCAACTCCGGATTCCCCTTGTGGATATCGAATCGTTGGCGGCCGGCGAGGTCGGCTCCAAGTTCGACTTGACCCTGTATGCGGTGGAACGGGACGATATCTTACACCTGGAAGCGCGTTACAATCCCGACCTCTTCGACGAGGCGAACATGGACGCCTTCCTGGATCAGTACCGGCATGTGCTGCAACAGGCGGTGGATCGGCCGCAAAAGGACGTGGAGACCTTTGACCTGATTACGCCCGCAACGCAGTCATGCTTGCCCGACCCGGGCACGCCCCTGGACAACACCTGGCGCGGCGCGGTTCACGAGCTATTCGCCGCACATGCGCAACGGCGCCCCGAGCGCATTGCTCTGGTCTATGCCGGCCGGCAGTGGCGCTACGGGCAACTCGACGATTTAAGTAACCGGTTGGCCAACCGCTTGATCTCGGCCGGGCTTCGCCCGGGCGATCCGGTTGCCGTCTACGCCGCTCGCGAAGCAACCCTTGTGCCGGCTGTTTTGGCCGTGCTTAAAGCGGGCGGGGTCTTCATCATCACTGATCCGGCTTATCCTTCCGACAAGCTTGCCGAGATTCTGGAAGCCGCCCAACCCAAAGCCTGGTTACAGCTTGAGGCGGCAGGCCTGCTCCCCGCCGAGTTGGAGCCCTACCTGACCGGCATCGACGTGCGCCTGAGCCTGCCGTGCGCTGAACCTGAGGCGATGACCGCCTTCCTCGCCGACGACGAAGCTGTTCCGCCGCGGGTTCCGCTTGAACCCGACAGCCATGCCTACGTGGCCTTTACCTCCGGTTCCACCGGTAAACCCAAGGGCATCGTCGGCCGTCACGGCCCGTTGACCTACTTCATGCCCTGGTTGGAGACCCGTTTCGCCATGACCGCGGACGATCGCTTCAGCATGCTATCCGGTCTGGCCCATGACCCGTTGCAAAGGGATATGTTCACCCCGCTCTGCCTGGGCGCAACGCTGTGCATACCCGAGCCTGACGACATTGCACCCCATCGCCTGGCCGCGTGGATGGTCGAGCAGGAGGTCACGATCGCCCACCTGACGCCGGCCATGAGCCAGATCCTGACCGATGCGGGCGAGGACCGGCCGTTGACGTCTCTCCGGTTGGCGTTCGTGACCGGTGACGTACTCACGGGCCGCGATGTGGACCGTATCGGCGTGCTCGCTCCGACATCGGACGTGGTCAACTTCTACGGCACAACCGAGACTCAACGCTCGGTCGGCTGCTACGTCGCCTCCGCCGGACGTAAGGCGACAGAGCGAGAGGTCATGCCGCTCGGCAAGGGGATCGACGGCGTCCAGTTGCTGGTGCTCAACGGGCAAAACCGGTTGGCCGGTATCGGTGAGCCGGGCGAGATTCATGTGCGGGCGCGGCATCTGGCGGCCGGTTATCTCGGCGATCCCGAACTAACAGCCGCCCGCTTCGTAGTCAACCCCTTCACAGGCGGCGAAGGTGATCGCCTCTACAAGACCGGCGATTTGGGCCGCTACCTGGCCGACGGTACGGTCACCTTTGCCGGCCGCGCCGATTTCCAGGTCAAGATCCGCGGTTTCCGCATCGAACTCGGCGAGATCGAAGGTCGATTGAGCCGCCACCAGGCTGTGCGCGAGGCCCGCGTGCTCTATCACCGAGGCGGCCCGGGAGGACCCTATCTGGCGGCTTACGTGCAGTTGGAGAGCGGACATGAGGACGTTACCCCCGATGAACTGCGCACCTACCTCGCCCAAAAGCTTCCCGATTACACCGTGCCCGCGGCCTATGCCCTGCTACCCGAGCTACCGCTGACCCCCAACGGCAAGGTGGACCGTGAGGCCCTGATGCGGATGAAAACGGTCAGACCGGTTTCGTCGTCGGCTGTCGCTGCTGCACCGCCCTGCAATGCCCGCGAGGAAATGCTGCTGCGCATATGGCGGGAGATCCTGGTCACACCCATCGACAATGTGCACGCCAACTTTTTCCAACTCGGCGGCCACTCCCTGCTGGCGACCCGTGTGATCTCGGCCGTCGCCAGGGAAACGGGCGTACTCATCTCCTTACGACGCTTTTTCGAGGCGCCTACCATCGCCGGCCTGGCCGCCCTGATTGAAGCAGGCGGAGATCGGGCGACGGTCAAACCCCCGCTACAGCCGCTTGCGCGGGGCCACGACCGGCTGCCGCTTTCCTTTGCGCAGAGCCGGCTGTGGCTCATCCACCAACTCCAGCCGGAGTCGGCGGCCTATCATCTACCCGCCGGCGTGCGCGCCCGCGGTGAGCTGGACCTGGCCGCGCTACAGCAGAGCATCGATTTCCTCTGTGCCCGACATGCTTCGCTACGCACCGTTTTCGTCAATACCGGTGAAGAACCCCTACAATACATCCTTCCGAAGATCGATCTCCAACTGACGGTCGAGGATCTGAGCGACGATCCTGAGCGCCTGCAGGAGAAACTGGATGAGGAAGCCCGGCTTCCCTTCGATCTGGAGCGGGGTCCCCTGTTCCGCGCCCGGCTCTTCAAGTTGGCCCCGAACGACCATGTACTGCGCTTCACCATGCACCATATCATCACCGACGGCTGGTCGACGGGCATCCTGGTACAAGAGGTATCGGCATGCTACCGAGCTTTCAGCCGCGGCGAAACCCCCGAATTGCCGGTCCTGCCGGTTCAGTACCCGGACTTCGCGGTCTGGCAACGGAACTGGCTGCGCGACGAGATCCTAGCGGAGCAACTGGCTTACTGGAAACGCCTGCTGACCGGTGTACCGCCGCTGAACCTGCCGACGGATTTCCCCAGACCGGCGCGGGCCGGCGGAAGCGGCGAGCGGATCTGGACCCAATTCTCACGGGAGACCGGCGAGCGGCTGAACGAGTTTGCCCGGCAACGGGAGGTCACTCCCTTCATGCTGTTGCTGACGGCCTGGCAGGTGTTGCTACACCGCTACAGTGGTCAGGACGACGTGACCGTCGGCGTCCCCATCGCCAATCGCAACCAGGCAGAAATCGAGAACCTGATCGGCTTTTTTGTCAACACGCTGGCTCTGCGCACGGCGCTCGACGGCGAGCTTGCCTTCAGCACCCTGCTGACCCGCGCTCGCGACCTGGCTCTCGAAGCGTTCGCACACCAGGACCTTCCTTTTGAGGTGGTCGTCGAGCACCTGGGCATCCCGCGCGATATCAGCAGACATCCCGTCTTCCAGGTTGCCTTCGGCTTCCAGAACGTGCCCCGCGCCAAGTTGGACTTGGGTAATCTGGTACTTGAGGGCGTGGAAAGCCGGACAAATGCGGCTCAGTTCGATCTGGCCCTACAGTTATACGAACGACACGAGGGCATCAGCATCTCCTGGACGTGGCGTACCGACCTGTGGCGTCGCGAGACGATCGAGGCCATGCACGGCCACCTGACGCGGTTGCTGACCGCGGTCCTCGCCGATCCCGAGCAACCGATCGGCCGAATCGACCTGTTGACCGAGGGAGAGCGCGAGCAACTGCTGAAGGAATGGAATGTGCCCATCCTACCGGCACACGACGGTGTTCTTTTCCACCAGCGGCTGGAAGAGCATGCCCGCCGGAATCCCAAAGCGACGGCCCTCACAAAGGAAAACGAAGGTACCGAGCCGAGTCGGATGAGTTATGCAACCCTCGACCGACGTGCCAACCACCTGGCCTTTGTATTACAGGAATTGGGTCTTGAGCGGGAACAACCGGTAGGCGTCCTGGCAGGCCGCACCGAAGAAGCACTCATCGCCCTGCCGGCCATTCTCAAGGCGGGCGGCGCCTACTTGCCCCTGGATCCCGCCTATCCGGCCGAACGGCTCACCTACATGATGGAGGATGCGGGTGCGACGATCCTGATCACGGCCGCCGAAGCGGAGCCGCCGACCGGGTTCACCTACCTGAGTGTCCCGCAAGCAGAACGGGCTGAGGCGCCGCGGGTAACCATCGACCCGGAGCAGGCTGCCTACGTCATCTACACGTCCGGCACCACGGGGCGGCCCAAGGGCGCTATCCTGACTCACGCGGGACTGGCGAACCTGGCGGAAACTCAGCGGCAAGCCCTACCCCTGGATGCAGAAACGCGCGTCTTGCGCTTCGCCTCGCCGGGCTTTGACGCCTCGATCTGGGAAACGGTCCTGGCCTTGCACAACGGTGCTGCCTTGTGTCTTGCCGAACCCGAGCGATTGCTGGGCTTTGCCTTGGAAGAGACGGTGGCGCGTTTGGGCGTCACCCATGCCGTGCTGCCGCCTACCTTGCTGGCCGGTCTGGACGGCGAGCTGCCCTCGATCAAGGTTCTGGTCTCCGCGGGCGAAGCCTGCTCGGCCGAACTGGCAGCGCGATGGTCCCCGGGCCGCCGCTTTTACAATGCCTATGGACCCACGGAAGCGACCGTCTGGGCAACTCAGGCCGAGGTCGATCAGCCCGGTACACCGCCCATCGGCAGGCCCTTCCCAGGCTCGCCGGTCTACCTGCTGGACCCTTACCTGGAGCCGGTTCCTCGCGGCATACCGGGGCAACTGTTCATCGCCGGTCGTGCCTTGGGCCGCGGTTACCACGGTCAACCCGCGCTCACCGCCGCGTCCTGGCTTCCCAACCCCTTCGGTCCGGCCGGTTCGCGACTCTACTCCAGCGGCGACCTGGCCCGCTATCGACCCGACGGTCAAATCGAGTTTTTAGGCCGTATCGACAACCAGGTCAAGCTGCGCGGCTATCGTATCGAACTCGCCGAGATCGAATCCGTGCTTAATGCCCTGCCGGGCGTGCGCCGGGCGCATGTCCTCGTTCGCGGCGAGGGGATGCATCGGCGTCTTGCGGCCTATGTTACGGGTGCGCCGAACCTGGAAGCGGCGACCCTGCAAGAGCAACTAACTCGGCTCCTGCCTGCCTTTATGGTGCCTACTGCTTATATGGTGTTGGATCGCTTCCCGCTAACTGCCTCCGGCAAGGTTGACCGAGCCGCCCTGCCCGAACCGGATCAACCCCAACAACAAGCGGTCGCGCCGCGCACGCCGTTGGAGGAAATGCTTGCCGGAATCTGGACGCGGGTGCTGGGTCTGGAGCCGGTAAGCGTGCACGCCGATTTCTTCGATCTGGGCGGCCACTCCCTGCTGGCCACGCGAGTGGTTTCGGCCGTCCGCAAGGATCTGGGTGTGGAGCTCTCGCTACGTAGCTTCTTTGAAGCGCCCACTGTCGCGGGTTTGGCCGGTCTGGTCGATACCTGCCTGGTACGCCCCAAAGAAGCGCCGCCCCTGCTGCCCCGCGAAGCAGGCCTTGATCAATTGCCGCTGTCTTTCGCCCAAAGCCGGTTGTGGCTCATCGACCAGTTGCAACCGGGTTCCCATGCCTACCACCTGCCCGCTACGGTTCGCCTGCGCGGCAAGCTGGACCTGACTGCACTGCAACGCGGCATCGCCTTGATCTGCGAGCGACATGAAGCGTTGCGCACGGTGTTCCCCCGCATCGACGAGGAACCGGTCCAGCTTGTGCTGCCGAAAATCGAGGTTACGCCTGCCACCGAGGATCTTAGCGCTGAGCCGGCCGGCGCACGCGAGACACTCTTGCAGCGACGTTTGCAGGAGGAGGCGCGGCTTCCTTTCGATCTGGCCGAAGGCCCGCTTTTGCGCGCTAGTTTATTCAAGCTGGCAGAAGATGACCATGTATTGCGCTTCACCATGCACCACATTATCACCGACGGCTGGTCGATGGGCCTGTTGATCAGCGAACTCTCTGCATGTTATCGCGCCTTTAGCGCCGGCGATCGACCCGAACTGCCGGCCCTGCCGCTCCAGTACCCGGATTTCGCGGTATGGCAACGGAACTGGCTGCGAGGTGAGACCCTGGACCGACACCTGGCTTTTTGGCAGAACCTGCTGGCGGGTGGGCCTCAGTTGGAACTGCCCACTGACTTCCTACGACCCGCGCTGACCGGTTACGAGGGCGACCGCGTGCAAGCCCGGCTGTCTCCGGCTGTGACAGCGCAACTAAAGCACCTGGCGCGGGAGCGGGGCGTGACCTTGTTCATGTTGCTGCTGACGGCCTACAAAGTCCTGCTCCATCGTTATAGCGGCCAGGACGATGTGACCGTGGGCGTACCCATTGCCAATCGCAATCATGCCGAAACGGAGAACCTGATCGGCTTTTTTGTCAACACGCTGGCCTTGCGCGGCCAAACCCCGGATTCCCATTCCTTCGACGCGTTGCTCGCCCGGGTGCGCGAACTGACCCTGGATGCCTACGCCCACCAGGACGTCCCCTTCGAGGCTGTTGTCGACCACTTGGGCGTCCCCCGCGATACCAGCCGACATCCGGTCTTTCAGGTAGTTTTCACCATGCAGAATGCGCCGCGTTCGGACTTGGACCTGGGTGACATCGAACTCCAAAACATGAGCGGCCACAGCGGTGCGGCTCAGTTCGACCTGACCCTACAAGCCTTCGAACAGGACGGCGGGATCGGCCTGGTATGGTCGTACCGCACGGACTTATGGCGGGCCGCGACAATCGAGGCCATGAGCGCACATTTGGAACGCCTGCTGCAAGCTGTGATCACCGACCCCCGGCAGGCCGTCGGCCGTATCGACCTGTTGAACGATACGGAGCGCGAGCGGGTGTTAATTGACTGGAACGTGCCCTTCGCCGACACCCCGGTGGGAACCTTGCTCCATCAAAGCATGGCGCACCATGCGGCGCAACGTCCTCAGGAGCCCGCTATCATCGTGGACCGGGCAGACGATGACCCCGTCTGTATTGATTACCGCACGCTCTACCGTCGCGTCAACCAGATGGCGCACCAGTTGCGCCTGCGGGGGCTGCGCGCGGAGCAGCCGGTTGGCGTGTTGGCCGGCCGCACGCCGGAGGCGGTGATTGCGATGCTGGGTGTCCTGGCGGCCGGCGGCGCCTATCTACCCTTGGACCCGGACTATCCCCGGGAACGCCTGCGCTTCATGGTGGAGGATGCGGGCGCCTCGCTGCTGATCGATGCCGCCGGGGGCGCCCTGCTGGAAGCGATCGATTGTATGACCGTGCCCGACGGGGAACGAGTCGACGCGCCACAAGGAGTCATCCTACCGGAGCAGGCCGCCTATATCATTTACACCTCGGGCACCACGGGCCGTCCCAAGGGCGCGGTACTGACCCACGCCGGCCTGGCCAACCTGGCCGAGGCTCAGCAACAAGCGCTGCCGATCGATACCGGCACCCGCGTCCTGCGCTTCGCCTCGCCCGGCTTTGACGCTTCGATCTGGGAAAAGACGCTGGCGTTTGCCAATGGTGCGTCCTTATGCCTGGTGCGGCCCGACAGCCTGACGGGTCCGGCCCTGGAAGAGGCTGTCGCCCGCCTGAATGTCACCCACGCCCTCTTACCGCCAACCACCCTTGCAAGCCTGGAGGGCGAACTGTCTACGATCGAGGTATTGGTCTCGGGTGGCGAGGCTTGCTCAACCGAACTGGCCGCTCGCTGGTCGTCCGGGCGGCGGTTCTTCAATGCCTACGGCCCCACGGAAGCCACGGTCTGGGCGACGCTCGCCGACTGTGACGGCACAGGTACGCCGCCCATCGGTAGGCCGTTGACGAACTCACCTGTTTACCTGCTCGACCGCTACATGGCGCCGGTACCGCCGGGCATCCCCGGTCGACTGTTCGTGGCAGGGCGAGCCCCGGGTCGCGGTTATCGCGGCAGGTCCGCTCTGACCGCCGCGGCCTGGTTACCCAACCCCTTCGGCCCGTCCGGCTCGCGGATGTATGACAGTGGTGACCTGGCCCGCTTCAGGCCCGACGGCCAAATCGAGTTTCTGGGTCGTATCGATCACCAGGTCAAGCTACGTGGTTACCGCATCGAACCCGGCGAGATCGAGCACGCGCTCACCGCGCAGCCGGGTGTGCGCCAGGCGCTGGTCCTGGTGCGCGGCGAGGGGATGCACCGGCGTCTGGTGACTTATGTGACGGGAGCGCCGAACCTGGAAACGACGGCCTTGCGAGAAGAATTGACCCGGCTCCTGCCCGCCTACATGGTGCCGTCCGTGTATGTGGTGTTGGAGCAGTTTCCGCTTACGGTCGCCGGCAAGGTCGACCGGGCCGCTCTGCCGGAACCGGAACAACATCTATCACAAATGATTGCGCCCCGTACGGCCGGCGAAGAAGTTTTGGCCGCTATTTGGTGCGACGTGCTGGACAGGACGTCTGTCGGCGTCAATGAGAATTTCTTTGAACTGGGGGGGCACTCCCTACTGGCGACGCGCCTCATCACTCGCGTACGCGACAGCTTCCATACGGAAATGAACCTGCGCGACCTATTTGAAGCGCCCACGATCGAGAGTTTTGTCCGTCGATTGGAGAGCAGGCAAATTGAGCATGAGAACCTGATTCTGCCGGCCATCGAGCCGGCGCAGGAGGATAGGGGCAGTTCGGCGCCACTGACCCTGAGCCAGCAACGCCTTTGGTTCCTTCACCAACTGGAAGGAACAAGTCCCACCTACAACATGGCCGCGATGCTCCGCCTGAGCGGCCCGCTGTCGATCAGCGCCCTGACGGAGAGCCTGAAGCGGTTGCTCGCGCGGCACGAAATTCTGACCACCATCTTCAGCGAAACGGCCGGCTTACCTCGGCAGGTCACGGGTTGTGCGAGGCCGCGGCTGCAGCTGGTGGATATGTCCGGCCTGGATGAAGCGCGGGCGCGGCGGCTCGCCGAGGTCGAGACGCAAACGGGCTTCGATCTGGCCCGGGGCCCCTTAATGCGGGCAACCCTGATACGCTTACAGCCCGACCTCCATTTGTGTGTGATCAACATGCACCACATCGTCTCCGACGGGTGGTCGATGAGCATTGTGGTGCGCGAGTTGATGGCGGCTTATACCGAACGATTTGGAACCGATTCCCGGGAAATGGATAAGGAAGCGGCGATTAGCCGCATCCAGTATGCCGACTATGCCCTGTGGCAACAGCGTTGGCCGGCCGGCGTGTTGGACCGGCAATTGACCTACTGGAAACAACACCTGGCCGGCGCCCCGGTACTGGATTTGCCGACCGATCGGCCCAGACCCCCCTTTCCGGGTCATCGCGGCAAGACCGCCGGCATTCTCCTCTCAGAGGAGTTGGGGCGCGGTCTCAAAGCCCTCTCGCATCGCAACGGCGTTTCCCTGTTCATGACCCTGGTCGCCGGTTTCAAGCTCTTGCTGGCGCGCCGCACCGGTCAGCGGGATATCGTCATCGGCGCGCCTTCTGCCGGTCGGCACTACGCGGGAACCGAGGATCTGGTCGGCTTCTTCATCAACAACCTTGTCCTGCGCACCAGCCTTGAAGCCGGGGATGAGCCTTTGAGTTTCGGGGGCTTACTGGCCCGCACGCGTGATGTGGTGCTGGGCGCTCATGAACACCAGGACCTGCCCTTTGAAAAGCTGGTGGAAGAGCTGCAACCCGAACGCGACCTGAGCCGCAACCCGCTCTTCCAGGTCTTTTTCAATATGCTCAATCTGCCGGCTGCCCAGCTCCGAATTCCCCTTGTGGATATCGAGTCATTGGCTACCGGTGAGATCGGCTCCAAGTTTGACCTGACCTTGTACGCCGTGGAGCGGGACGACGTCCTGCAACTGCAGGCTCATTACAATCCCGACCTCTTTGATCGTGCAAACATGGTCACTTTCCTGGACCAGTACCGACACGTATTGCAACAGGCGGTGGATCAGCCGCAAAGAGACGTGGAAGCCTTCGATCTGATTACACCCGCCACACGGGCATGCTTGCCCGACCCGGCGGCAATCCAGGAAGAACCGGAGTTTGACAGCGTCGTGACGCGCTTCGGCGCCATGGTCGCGCGGTATCGCCGGCGGCCCGCGCTGATCCAGGGCGAGCGGATCATCACCTACGGCGAATTGACCGGCCTGGTGAATCGCATGGCGGCTGCCCTCACCGCGCGGGGCCTGTGTGCCGGTGAAGTGGTAGCCATCCACGGACCCGCCGGTCCGGAACTGGTCGCCGGTATGCTGGCCGCCCTGACCTGCCGCGGTGTGTTGCTGACCTTGGATCCGACGCTGCCTGTACAACGGCGACGGTTGATGCTGGATGAGGCCGGACCCGGCGTGTTACTGGACCTGGACGGCGGCGCCGCCGAGCCGGCGGAGGGACGACCCGGTCTTCGCTATCTCGATGTGGGGGCGCTCGGCGAATACGAGGCGTCCGAATACGACCGGCCCTTGCCCGGACCGAATGATCCGACCCACCTGTTCTTTACTTCCGGCAGCACCGGTATTCCCAAGGCTTGCGTGGGTTCAAGCAAAAGCCTGGCCCATTTCATCGCCTGGCAGCGGCAACAATTCGGCGTGACTCCCGCGGATCGGGTCGCCCAATTGGCCCGGCTCAGTTTCGACGCTCTCCTGCGCGATGTCTTTTTGCCGCTCACCTCGGGCGCCGCCTTGTGCCTCCCCGATCCCGGCGAACACACCTCCCGCGCCTTGCTGAGCCGGCTTCAAGAACAGCACGTCACCATCATCCACACGGTGCCCTCGATGGTGACGTTCTGGCTGCATGAGGATACGGACGGGATCGACCTGAGCAGCTTGCGTTATCTCTTCCTCTCCGGCGAACCGCTGACCGGAAGCCTTGTTCAACGCTGGCGGGCGGCGTTCCCCAGCGCCGGCGATATCGTCAATTTCTACGGCCCGACTGAAACCACTATGATCAAGTCGTTCTACACCGTCCCCGGTGAGGTCGATGAAGGCAATCTGCCGGTGGGCATCCCCCTTCCCCAAACCCAGCTGCTGGTATTGCGTGAAGACAGCAGCCCGTGCGGTGTCGGCGAATTGGGTCAAGTGGTCATTCGCACGCCGTTCAGAGGTTTGGGTTATTGGCAATTGAGCAGTCAAAAGGAGCCCTGTTACCTGGTCAACCCGCATGGCGCCGATTCCGGTGACCTGCTGTACGAGACGGGTGATGCCGGTCGTTACCGTCCCGACGGCCTGCTTGAAATACTTGGCCGCCTGGACGATCAGCTAAAGATACGCGGCGTCCGCATCGAACCCGGTGAGATCGAGGCCGGGTTGGAAGCCCACCCGTCAGTCTCTCTGGCCGCGGTGGTGGCAAAACCCGCGCCCACCGGACTCGGCAAACGCCTGGTTGCCTACCTGCGCACGGAGGGCGATTTGGTCCCCGAGCCCCGGTCCTTCCTTTTGAAACGTCTACCCGAAACGCATGTTCCCTCTCTTTTCGTTTGCTTGGATGAATTGCCGCTGACGGCCACGGGCAAGATTGACCGCCAGGCATTGCCCGAGCCCGACACCTTGCCGGCTGCCGGTGGACAAGAAAGTGAGAAGACCCTGCCGCGGACAGCCACCGAGACGGTTCTGGCGGGCATTTGGGCCGAATTGTTGGGTATCGAGGAACCCGGTGTTGAAGACGATTTTTTCAGGATCGGCGGCTTCTCGCTGCTGGGCATTCAGATGCTGGCGCGGATCCGCGAGGTCTTCCAGGTGGACATTGGACTGGTCAATCTGTTCAAGACGCCGACCATCGCGGCGTTGGCTGAATTGGTGGATCACGCCGGAAGACAGGCCGCGCCTCTTTCCGTCCCGGAACCGGTCCCCCGCGACCGGCATTTGCCGCTTTCCTTTGCGCAGCAAAGGCTTTGGTTCCTCGATCGTTTGGGCGCCGGCGGCGCCTATCACATTCCAGTAGCGCTATACCTGGACGGCGCGTTGAACACCGATGCCTTCGCGCGGGCGGTTGCCGCTCTGGTTGCCCGCCAGGAAGGCTTACGCACCTGTTTCCCGGTAGTCGACGGTGAACCCCGCCAACACATCTTACCTGAGGGTCCCGCGTTAAACCTGGTCGACTTGCGTGGACTTCCCGATGTCGAGTGCGATGCCCGTGCGCGGCAACTGGCAGAGGAAGTCGCCCAGCGACCGTTCGACCTGGAACGCGGCCCGCTTTTCCGTATGGCCCTGCTACGCATGAGCGATGACCGATGCATGTTGGTCATCTGCCAGCATCACATTATCTCGGACTGGTGGTCACTGGTGGTGTTCGTGCGCGAACTCACGGCCCTGTACGCCGTCGATAACAGCGCGCTTGGGGAAGAAGACGCTACGGACATGCTCCCGTCATTGCCCATCCAATACGCGGATTTTTCCGTCTGGCAACGGCAACATGTCGACGGTGAAGTGCTCCGGGAACAACGCGCCTACTGGGTCGACAGGCTGCAGGACATGCCCATGGAACTGGCGCTTGCCACCGACCGGCCCCGGCCCCCTGTACCGAGTCACCACGGCGGACGCGAAACGATAGCCGTTCCCGTGGAGTTGGCGCAAGCGCTGAAGCATCTGGCGGCTGAGCAGGGCGTCACGCTCTTTATTTTGTGTGAAGCGGTGTTTGCAGTTCTGCTTTGCCGTTATACTGACCAACGGGACTTTGGTGTGGGTACCGCGATTGCCAACCGCGACCTGCCCGAGGTCAAAAACCTGATCGGTTTCTTCGTCAATACCCTCGTATTGCGGAACCAACTCGAAGATCGGGAAGGCTTCGACGTCTTCTTGAAACGCCTTCGTCGGCACACGGTGGAAGCCTTCGCGCATGCGGATCTCCCCTTTGAACAAGTGGTCGAAGCGGTGGGCGGCCGGGTTACGAACAACCATCAGCCGCTCTTCCAGGTAATGTTCGACTATGAGCATACCCAGGGATTGGCCACGCAACTTCCCGGCCTGAACCTTGCCCCGGTGCCCCTGGGCTACCAGATGTCCAAATTCGATTTGTCAGTCAGAGTCTTTGAGGACAGTCATAGTCTGACGACCTCCTGGGAATACAGTGCGGATCTGTTCGAGGCATCCACCATTCAACGCATGTGCGGTCACTACCAGCGCTTGCTGGAGGCAGTTGTCAACGACCCGTCCTGCCGGCTTTCGCAACTCCCGCTGCTCTCCGATGTGGAGCGTAAGCAACTGCTGGAGGACTGGAACGTCCCCTTCCTGCCGCCTTATGACAGTGTTCTTTTCCATCAACGCGTGGCGGAGCACGCCCACCGGAACCCCGAGGCGACAGCACTGATTAAAGACCGCGAAGACACCGAACCGGGTCAGATGAACTATGCAACCCTCGATCGCCGCGCCAACCATCTGGCCTTTGTGTTGCGGGAGGCAGGTCTCGAACGGGAACAACCGGTCGGCGTCCTGGCGGGTCGTACAGAGGAGGCAATCATTGCTTTGCTTGCCATTCTCAAGGCGGGCGGCGCCTACCTGCCCCTCGACCCCTCCCTGCCGGAAGAGCGGCTCGCCTACATGATGGCGGATGCGGAAGCGGCCCTGGTGGTCACGGCTGCCGACACCGAACCACCGACCGGATTCACCTGTCTGGGTGTTCCAGAAGCCGAGCGGGACGAGCCGCCGTGCGTCACCATTTACCCGCAACAGGCAGCCTATCTCATCTTTACCTCCGGCACCACGGGCCGGCCCAAGGGTGCGGTCTTGACCCACGCCAACCTGGCGAACCTGGCGGAAACCCAGCGGCAAGCTCTGCCCCTGGATGCGGCGACACGCGTCCTGCGATTCGCCTCGCCGGGTTTTGACGCCTCGATCTGGGAAACGGTCCTGGCCCTGGACAATGGCGCCGTCCTGTGTCTGGCCGAGCCCGACCGATTGCTGGGTTCCCTGGAAGAGACCGTCGCCCGCACGGGCGTCACCCATGCCCTGTTGCCGCCCACCACCCTTGCCGGCCTTGAGGGTGACCTGTCCTCGGTCGGGGTTCTGGTCTCGGGCGGCGAAGCCTGTACCGCCGAACTGGCCGCGCGATGGTCCCACGGGCGGCGCTTTTTCAATGCCTACGGACCCACCGAAACGACGGTCTGGGCGACCTTGGCCAAGGTCGCGCGGACGGGCCCCCCGCCCATCGGCAGACCGCTTCAAGGCTCCCCGGTCTACCTGCTGGACCCCTGTTTGGGGCCGGTTCCTCGCGGCGCGCCCGGTCGGTTGTTCATCGCGGGCCGGGCCTTGGGCCGCGGTTACAACGGCCGGCCAGCCCTCACCGCGGCGGTCTGGCTGCCCAATCCCTTCGGTCCGCCCGGCTCGCGGATGTACTGCAGCGGTGACCGGGCTCGTCATCTGGCCGACGGCCGGATCGACTTCCTGGGCCGCATCGATCACCAGGTCAAGCTGCGCGGCTACCGCATCGAGCCCGGCGAGATCGAGCATGCGCTCACCGCCCTGCCCGGGGTGACCCGAGCCGTGGTTCAGGTACGCGGTGAGGATCTGACGCGCCGCCTGGTCGCCTGGGTCAGCGGGGCCCCCGGTTTGGAGACCCGCGAGCTGCAACGGCAACTGGGCCGGAGCCTGCCCGCTTACATGGTTCCCCAGAGCTTCGTGATCATGAACGCCTTGCCGCTGACCCAAAGCGGCAAACTGGACCGTGCGGCTCTGCCCGACCCGGCTCTAGCAGGTCGGGACAATGCGTTTCTGCCCCCGGAGCGGGACATCGAGGTAGCCGTGGCCGGTATCTGGCGGGAACTGCTTCGCCTGGAAAAGGTGAGCCTTAACGACAACTTTTTTGAATTGGGCGGTAATTCGCTCATGGCTATACGCGTCATCACACGCGTGCAAAATAGATTTGGAATTACGCTGCCGCTGGCTCGGATCTTCGAAGATCCGACGCTCATGGGCTTTGCCGGTATTGTGGAAACACTCATACCGGCGGCCCGGACATCGGGCGAAGAAGATGACGATCCCGAGGTAGAGGAGGGAAGGATATGAAAACGATCGGTGAGTTTCTGCACCATCTTCGCGGCTTGGGAATCACCTTGCGCGCGGAAGGGGAGGACCTGGTCTTCAAGGCTCCCAAGGGGGCTGTGACTCCGGAATTAGGTGACGAGTTGCGCCGTCGCAAGCCCGAACTGCTGGCATTTCTCAAACAGGCCGAGCAGTCCAAGGGCGCCAACCTGCCTCCGATTCAGCCGGCCGGCCGCGACAAGAGTCCGCCGCTCTCCTTTTCCCAGCAGCGGCTTTGGTTCCTGGACCAACTGGAGGTTCGCAACGCGGCCTACAATATTTCCATGACCCTGCACCTCAGAGGTGCACTGGATGTGGCCGTCCTGCAGGACTGCTTCACCGAGATTCGCAACCGCCATGAGAGTTTGCGAACCATCATCGGCAAAGAAGACGATCTGCCGGTTCAGATCATCCAACCGCCCGGTCCGATGGAGATATCCGTCATCGATTTCAGCAATGTCCCGGATCAGGACCCGATGTCACGCAACGAGGATGAGCCCTTGCGCCAACTGATCGGCAGCGAGTTCAAGCATCATTTCGAGCTGGACAAATCTCTTTTCCGGGTCACCCTGGTCCGGCTGACGCCCGAGGACCACGTCTTGGTCATCCTCATGCACCACATCATCTCTGACGGCTGGTCCGTGGGCATCATCAACGCGGAAGTCGTCGCCTTTTACGAGGCCCTGCTGACGGGCAGGAAACCGCCCCTGCTGCCGCTGCCGATCCAGTATGCCGATTATGCGGTCTGGCAGCACGAACACCTGGGTGATCAAGCGCTCAAACAACAGTTGGACTTCTGGCGGGAAAACCTGGAAGGGGCGCCGCCCACCCACCAACTGCCCATGGATTTCCCACGCCCCACGCGCCAGACGTATGAGGGCGACGTCGTCTCTTTCATGGTCGACGACGAAGTGACCAGCGCGTTGAAAAAACTGAGCCGGCGCACGGGGACCTCGCTGTTCATGTGCTTGTACGGGGCGTTCACCTTATTGCTCTCTCGCTACAGCGGCCAGGAAGATGTGGTGGTTGGGACCCCCGTGGCCAACCGGGGCTTACAGGAATTGGAAGGGTTGGTCGGGTTCTTCGTCAACACCCTCGCCTTGCGTGCCGATCTGTCCGGTAATCCCAGCTTCCTAGAATACCTGGAACGCCTGCGCAAATCGTCGCTGGACGCGTTTGCCAACCAGGATATTCCCTTCGAGCAGGTCGTCGAGGCGCTCAAACCTGAGCGTAGCCTGAGCTACTCGCCCATTTTCCAGGTCCTCTTTGTCTTGCAAAACACGCCGAGTAATGAAGAAGGCATCGAGGTATCGGGCCTCAACCTGCTGCCGGTCCGCTCGGCCATAACCGCCACCAAGTTTGAACTGTCCCTGACCATGAAAGAAGCACCCACGATGCTGTTCGGCTCCATCGATTACAACGTCGCCCTGTTTACCCGCGATACGATGAATCGTCTGGCCAAAAATTTCTGGCACCTGCTGGCCGGCCTGACAGCCGATCCCGAGGCCCGGCTTACCGAACTGTCGCTCATGGACGACGAGGAACGCCAACAGGTGCTGACCGCCTGCAACCAAACCGCCAAAGCGTGGGAGGAAGGCGCGGATACACTGACAGCTTTGCTGGTGCAACAGGTACGGCGCACGCCACAAGCGACGGCCCTTATCGTCCCCGCCTCTGAGGCCGGCGAGCGGCGGGAATTGACCTATGCCGCATTAGATGCACAGGCTGAACAATTGGCCGCCCGGCTGCAAGACATGGGTGTGGGTACCGAGTCCGTGGTCGGGGTTTGCTGTGAGCGTTCCGTGGAAATGGTGGTGGCGCTGCTGGGCATTCTCAAGGCAGGCGCGGCCTATCTGCCGCTGGATGTCGACCATCCGGCCGAGCGCCGAGACTTCATGCTGACCGATGCCGGCGCGGAAGTGGTGGTCACCCACACCGCCGTGACCCCGACGGAACGGGGAACCAAACTGGTCCTGCCCCTGGAACAAGATGCAGAGGCAGCACCCAAACCGGTGAAACCGGCGCCGGAAAACGCGGCCTATGTCATCTATACTTCCGGTTCTACCGGCCAACCCAAGGGCGTGCTCAACAGCCATCGGGGCATCTGTAACCGCCTGTTGTGGATGCAGGAAACCTATGGTTTGAATGCCGATGACCGCGTCTTGCAAAAGACGCCCTACACCTTCGACGTATCCGTGTGGGAATTCTTCTGGCCGCTCATCACCGGCGCAACGTTGGTTGTCGCCAAACCGGGCGGACAGGGCGATCCCCTCTACCTTTCCAAGCTGATCGAAACCGAGCGAATCACCACCCTGCACTTCGTGCCCTCCATGCTGCGCGCCTTCCTGGCTACGGCCCCGGCCGAAGAGGGTCACGGTCTCAAACGTGTGATTTGCTCCGGTGAAGCACTCACCAGTCAATTGCGCGACCAGTTCTTCAACATCCACACCGGGATCGAGCTGCATAACCTTTACGGCCCCACCGAGGCCGCCATCGATGTGACCTTCCAACCGTGCACGGCTGATGACAAACTGCCGCGCGTTGACATTGGCAAGCCCATTACCAACATTGTCACCTACATCGTGGACCCCTACCTGAACCCGGTGCCGCCGGGTGCCGCCGGGGAACTGTGCCTGGGCGGTGTGGGTCTGGCGCGCGGCTACATGGGGCGGCCCGCCCTGACCGCCGAGCGTTTTGTCCCCGATCCCTTTACGCAAACTTACACCGATACGGCCGGCGGCCGTCTCTACCGAACCGGCGATTTGGCGCGTCAACCATACCCGATAGACGGCAGCCCCGGGCCCATCCAATACCTGGGCCGCATCGACTTCCAGGTCAAGCTGCGTGGTTTCCGTATCGAGTTGGGTGAAATAGAAAGCGCACTCGCCCAACACGAGGCGGTTGCGGAAGCCTGTGTCCTGCTGCGCGAGGATCGACCCGGCGACCAACGCCTGACGGCCTACCTGGAACGTGCTGAAGGTACGGAAGAGGTGAGCGAGCAGGTGTTGCGCACCTACCTGCAAGAACGCCTGCCGGTCTATATGGTGCCCTCGGCCTTCATGTGGTTGGACGAATTCCCCTTGACGGCCAACGGTAAACTGAACCGAGCTGCGCTACCCCAACCGGGACGCCGTCGGGAGGCAACGGCAGTCAGTCTTCCCAAAACGCGTGCCGAGCGCAATATCGCCGCCGTCTGGAAAGACCTCCTACAGTTAGATACCGTGAGCACCACCGAAACCTTTTTCGAACAGGGTGGGCACTCCCTGCTCCTGGTGCAGGTTTTCAACCGACTCAAAAACAACTATCCCGGAAAGCTCGAACTGACTGACCTGTTCCGTTTTCCCACCATTACCGGCTTGGCCGCCTACCTGCACGACAGTAGCGAGACTGAGGACGAGGAGGAACTGGATGAGGCTGCACCCGGCAGCACTTCTCCCATCCAATTAAACGGTGAAACCGCTGTTGCGATTGTGGGCATGTCGTTTCGCTTCCCAGGCGCGTCCGATCCCAAAACCTTCTGGGAAAATCTGCGTGACGGCGTGGAGGCAACGACCTTCTTTACCGAGGAAGAGCTTCTGGAGCAGGGCGTACCACAAGAACTCATCAACCACCCCAACTTTGTGCCCGCCTGCTCCATGTTGGAAGACTACGACAAGTTTGACGCCGGCTTTTTCGGCATCACCCCCAAGGATGCTATTCTGACCGATCCACAACAGCGTCTCTTCCTGGAAGAAGCCTGGCACGCTCTGGAACACGCGGGTTATGACCCGGAAACCTATCCCGGACCCATCGGGGTTTTCGGCGGTGTGGGATTAAACAACTACCTTTTGAACACACTGACCAACCGGCCTGATGCTTTGGCAAACACCACCATCATCCAGGTCGCCATGGGCAATGACAAAGATTATCTGGCTACTCGCGTCGCCTATCGCTTGAACCTGAAAGGCCCCTGTGTAACCGTGCAAACGGCTTGTTCTACAGCCTTGGTGGCGCTGCATACGGCGCGTCAAAGCCTGCTGCTGGGCGACTGCGACATGGCGCTGGCCGGCGGTGTGACCGTTGCCCCGCCCCAATACGGTTATCTCTATGAGGAGGGCATGCTGCTCTCCCCCGACGGTCACTGTCGGTCCTTCGATGCCGATGCCAAAGGCACCATCTTCGGCTCCGGGGTGGGCCTGGTGGTGCTCAAGCGTCTGGCGGATGCCATTGCTGACGGCGACAGTATCTACGCGGTGGTCAAAGGTTCGGCCACCAACAACGACGGTTCGGCCAAGGTGGGCTACACCGCCCCCAGCGTCGACGGCCAGGCGGCTGTGATCCAAAAAGCGCTGGCCAACGCCGGTGTGGAAAGCGAGAGCGTCAGCTATATCGAAACCCACGGCACCGCAACCCCGCTGGGCGACCCCATCGAAATGGCCGCGTTGATCAAGGCATACCGCCGCGACCAGCGCGGCAAACACGCCGTTTCCATTGGTTCGGTCAAATCCAACCTGGGCCACCTGGACGCCGCCGCCGGATCAGCCGGTTTGATCAAAACCGTGCTCTCCTTGCAACATGGCGCTCTACCGCCCTCGCTCCATTACCGACAACCCAACCCCAAGATCGACTTCGAAGGACTGTTTCGTGTCAACAATACGCTCATACCTTGGGAAACGGATGGCGCTCCCAGACGCGCCGGGGTCAGTTCATTCGGCATCGGCGGCACCAACGCCCACGCCATCCTGGAACAAGCGCCGGAGCTCGGTGAGACCACACCGGGCCGGTCTCACCAGTTGTTGACCTGGTCAGCGCGTACAGCCGAATGTCGCGAAACCCAGACCCAAGACCTAGCGAACCACCTGGAAAGCAATCCGGACCTGGATATCGCGGATGCCGCCTACACCCTACATGTGGGCCGACGCGCCTTCTCCCACAGACGTATCCTGGTTTGCGGCAGTCGCGAAGAAGCCGTGACCGCATTGCGCAACCCGGCAGCCGGGGGCGTGCTGGAACGGCGCAAGGAAACCGCGGAACGACCCGTCAGCTTCATGTTCTCCGGCCAGGGCTCTCAGTACCTCCATATGGCCGAGAGCTGCTATGGCCATGTTCCCCGCTTCCGCGAGATTGTCGACAACTGCGTCGATCTGCTGGAGCCGCATCTGGGTCTGGACTTGCGCACACTTCTGTTCCCGGCGCCGGAAGAAGCCGAGGCAGCCGAAACGCGCCTCAACCACACCGACATGGCCCAGCCCGCTCTGTTTGTCGTTAGCTATGCACTGGCCCAAACTTGGATGTCGTGGGGTGTCCGGCCTCAATCGCTGATCGGTCACAGCATCGGTGAATATGTGGCAGCCTGCCTTGCCGGCGTGTTCGATCTTGAAGATGCACTGGCCCTGGTCGCCGCGCGCGGCAGATTAATGGCATCCATGCCGTCCGGTAGCATGATGGCTGTCTCGCTCGCCGAAAACGAACTGACGCCGTTCTTAAGTGACCGCGTCAGCCTGGCCGCCGTCAACGGTCCGCGTCGTTGCGTCCTGTCCGGTCCCGATGATGCTCTGGAAGCAGTAGAGCGCGAACTGGCCGCGCGCGAGGTTTCCTGTCGTATCCTGGTAACCTCTCACGCTTTCCACTCCGTCATGATGGCCCCTATCCTGGAACCCTTTACCGAGCTTGTGCGCGACGTCCGGCGAAACAGACCCAACATACCCTTCCTCTCCAATGTCAGCGGTGATTGGATCACCGACACACAAGCCGTCGATCCCACCTATTGGGCAGAGCACCTACGGGGTACGGTACGGTTTAGCCAGGGACTGAGCCACCTGCTGGAAGATCCCGATCGACTGCTGTTGGAGATTGGTCCGGGTCGGGCACTCACCACCTTTGCGCAACAACACCCGGATCGCGGTGCGGACCACCTGGTCTTGTCTTCGCTGCCTCATCCTCGCGACAAGGACGACGATTACGCCTTCCTGCTGAACGCTCTGGGCAAGTGCTGGCTGGCGGGTCTACCGATCAATTGGAAGGGCTTCCACGCGGGCGAAAGCCGACGCCGCATTCCTCTGCCCACCTATCCGTTCCTGCGACAGCGCTTTTGGCCGGAACCCCCTAAGGACGAAGGCAAGAAGCGACCACGTCGACAGGGCGGCAAACTACCGGAAATGGAAGATTGGTTTTACGTTCCCTCCTGGCAGGCGGCCCCGCTGCTTGCTCAGGAAGATACCGGAGAACAGGTCTGTCTGGTATTCCTGGATGATCAAGAGTTGGGCGCCCAACTATGTGCGCAATTGGCGGCGGCCGGACACACCTGCGTTACCGTCTCTGCCGGCGAGCGCTGGAAACGCCTGGACGAAGGTAGCTACACCATCGATATCACTGCCCCGGCAGACTACGAAGCGCTGTTCGAAGATTTGCAGGGCCGCGCCATACAGCCGACGCGCATCGTGCATGGGCTCTGCATAACCGCGGCGGAACCCCGTTTCACCAATGACACGATTCAGGAACGTGGCTACTACAGTCTCACCTGGCTGGCCCAAGCAATCGGCAAATACGAGAGTGAAGGCAATATCGCGCTGATCATCCTAGCCAACGGCATGATGGAGGTCAACGGTCTTGCGGGCGACTACCCGGAGAAGGCCACCATGATCGGCCCGGCCAAAGTCATCCCCCAGGAATTGCCCAATGTCTCCTGTCGTCTGATCGACGTGGTTTGGCCGCAAGCAGCCCGGCCCACCGGGCGCTTGTTGGGTCAACTGACAGCCGAAACCACCGGCATGGCGCCCAACGGTCTGCTTGCCCTGCGCGGCAACCAACGCCTGATGCGCGGCTACGAAAACACCCCGCTGCCGCCCACAACATCCATCCCCAAACTGCGTCAGGACGGTACCTACCTGATCACCGGTGGTTTGGGTGGGATCGGCTTCAGCCTTGCCCGTTACCTGGCACAGACCGTCAATGCCCGCCTGGTGCTGACGGGTCGGGCCGAATTGCCGCCGCGGGAAGAATGGGATGCACTCCCGGCCGAACGCGAGGCAGATGACAAGACGGTCGTGCGCATCAGCCGCCTGCGCGAATTGGAAGCGCTGGGCGCAGAGGTGCTGCCCGTGGCTGCCGACGCGGCCGATGAGGCGTCCATGCGAACTGCCGTCGACCAGGCCGTGGCGCACTTCGGACCCATCCACGGCATCGTCCACTCCGCCGGTCTACCCAGCGGCGGGATCATCCAATTGAAAACCGTCGACAAGATGGCCCCCATCCTGGCGCCCAAGGTAGAAGGCACTCTGATCCTGGATCGGATCTTCGCCGAGACGCCGCCGGATTTCATGCTGCTGTGCTCCTCGGTCACCGGCGTCTACGGCGCCTTCGGCCAGGTAGACTATTGCGCCGCCAACGCCTTCATGGATGTTTACGCAAACAACAAGGCCGCCGGCGCGGGCTGGAATACCGTTTCGGTGAACTGGGACGCCTGGCTGGATGTAGGGATGGCCGCCGAGGCAGCCGCTTCCGGTTGGAGCATCGGCAGCACCGCCAAGGCCGACAAGAAGCCCAAGCAGGCTGCATCTTTCATCGGTATTGCCCCCGATGAGGGTGTCGACGCCTTTGGCCGCGTGTTGCGTAGCGGCTTGTCGCAGGTGGTTGTCTCTGTTCGCGATCTCCAACTGATGCAAGAGCACATGGACCATGTGGCCCAAGCAAGCCAGGAGAAAACGGAACAAACCACAACGACGGAAACCATTAAACATCCAAGACCGTCACTGGACGTGCCCTATGTGGCGCCTTCCACCGAGATCGAAAAGACACTCGCCGCCGTTTGGCAGGAATGCCTGGGCATCAGCGAGATCGGTATACACGACAACTTCTTCGATCTGGGCGGCGACAGTCTGCTGGCCACGCAGATCGTTTCACGGGTGCGCCGCTCCTTGGAAATCAACCTCTCTCTGGCCGGTCTCTTCGACGAGCCCACCATCCTGGGTGTGGCCGAGATGATCGAGGCGGTGCGCAGCGATGAGGATGAAGAAGACGACGGTGAAAGAGAGCGGGGTCGGCTCTAATGGACATCCAACAACTTCTCGGCAGCCTGCGCGAGCGCGGCATCAAACTCTGGGTTGAAGGTGAAGATCTGTGCTTCGACGCCCCGAAGGGCGCCTTCACCGGCGAGTTAAAGTTGCGTTTGAAACGTAACAAACCCGCCGTAATCGAACATCTGCGCAAGATTCAGGCAGTGGACCAGGAAGAAGACCTGCCCCTGGCGCCTGTACCGCGTCCGCCGCTGCCGGCGGAACTGATGGCAGAGCGCCCCGACCTGGCCGCACGCGCCGCCGAGCGCACCCTCAGTCTGATGCCTCAGTCCTTCTCGCAGCAGCGCCTGTGGTTTTTAGACCAGTTGGAAGAACAGGCCAATTACAACATCAACGAAGCACTGAATCTCGTCGGTGCGTTCGACATGAAAGCCGTTGAGCGGACGCTGGACGATCTCTTCCGTCGTCATGAAGTCCTGCGCTCCACCTTCGATATCTGGCAAGGCGAACCGATCCAAATTATCGACAGCAAGCGCAACACGGACCCCACCATGATCGACCTGCGCGGCCTGGAACCAGATCATCGCAGTCAAGTGCTTCGCCTCCTGATGAGCTTGGAGCAACACTACCGTTTCAATTTGGAAAAAGGCCCGGTATTCCGCATCACGGTACTGGTCATCAGTGATATGACCCGCTGTGTGCTGCTGTCCATGCACCATGTCATTGGTGACGGCTGGTCGGTGGGCATTCTCACCAGAGAACTGGTCGCGCTGTACCTGAGCCACTTGTTGGGACGGCCGCCCGGCCTGCCCCCCGTCCGTCTGCAATACGCGGACTACTGCTACTGGCTGCAACATAAGCTGAAGCGGGAAATGGATACGCTGCTGGCTTATTGGACCAGGCAATTGGAGGGTATACCGGATCTGTTGCAGTTGCCCACCGATTACCTAAGGACCGCCATGCAACGGAACAAAGGCGGCGTGGTCATGTTTGCGCTGGGTCCCGAAAAAACCGAGGCGTTGCGAGAGATCGGCAGAGGCATCAATGCGACATCTTTCATGGTGGTCCTCTCGCTGTTCAAGGTGCTGCTGGGCCGGTACAGCGGTCAAAGCGATATTTCCGTCGGGTTCCCCATCGCCAACCGAGGCGATACCGCACTGGAGGGGCTCATCGGCCTGTTCGCCAATACCCTTGTCCTGCGCAATCGCTTCGAGGACAACCCCACCTTCATAGAACTGGTCCGGCGCGTGCGCACGTCCACGCTGGACGCGTTCCAGCACCAGGAGATGCCCTTTGAACGGTTGGTAGAAGAACTGAAACCCGCTCGTAACCTGAGCCATGCGCCCCTGTTCCAGGTCATGATTACGTACCACAACACGCCGCCTTCCAAGGTGGATCAGGTCATGGATCGCATGCCTACCAACCAGATCATGGTGCAGCCGATCAACCGGCAGGAGATCACCTCGCGGTACGACATGGAGTTGACCATCAGTGAAATGGACGGGGGTCTCTCGTTTTCGCTTCAATTCGACGCCGAACTCTTCAAACGATCGACCGTGTTCGGCATGGGTGTGTGCTTGACCAACCTGATCAAGTCCGTCATCGAAACGCCGCACGCCCGCGTTGAGAAGCTGAACATGATCAGCGAGGAGATGCGCAACGAGATGTTGGTGACGTGGAACCGCACCGAACGGGAACTGGAAGGCCCGCTGTTGGTACACCAACGCATCGAGGAACAGGCTCGCCTGCGACCGGGGGCAACCGCGCTGACCGACGACGCGGGCGACATCAGCTTCGCCGATTTGGTGGAAGCGGCCAAACGCCTGACCGCCCAATTGACAAGGCGGGGCGTGCAGCCGGAGGATGTGATCCCGCTGGCCATGACCCGTGGTCGCGATTTTCTGACCGCGATGCTGGGCGTGTTCGGCGCGGGTTGCGCTTACCTGCCGCTGGACCCCACCCATCCGCCCCAACGCTGGGCAACCGTCCTCAGTCAAACCCGAAGTCCATTCCTGCTGGCTGATGCCGCCTACCAGGCCGCCGTAGAAGAAACACTACCCCTGTTGGAAGAACCGATCCGACCCGTTGCCTTGCGTTGCGATCATCTCATCACCGCGGAAACGCCGGAGCTACCCGCTTGTGGGGAATTGGACGGCGATCGTCTGGCCTATGTCATCTTCACATCCGGTTCGACCGGCATCCCCAAGGGCGCTATGGTCACCCACCGGGGTATGATCAACCACCTGGACGCCAAGTGGGTGGATCTGAAACTGGACCACACCGACACCGTGGTCCAGAACGCCGTCCAAAGCTTCGATATCTCGGTCTGGCAATTCCTGCTCGCACCCATGGTCGGCGGTCGCACCCTGGTCGCCAACGACAACGTAATGCGGGATCCCGCCGCATTGATCGAACTGGTGGACCGGCACCAGGCCACCATTCTGGAAGTAGTGCCCTCCTTGCTGGAGCCGGCCTTGCGCGAGTTGGAAAGCGGTCCCGCACCCACGCTGGAGCGCCTGCGCTTTCTCATCCCTACCGGTGAAGCGTTGCCGCCGGAACTGTGCCGACGCTGGTTGGCGCTCTACCCCGACATTCCGCTGGTCAACGCCTACGGACCCACCGAGTGTTCCGACGATGTCACCCATTACTTCATCGAAACCCCGCCACCCGAGACAACCGTACACTCGCCCATCGGCAAACCCATCATCAACACCCAACTCTATGTGCTGGATCGTTTTTTTCAACTCCAACCGCCCGGTGTGCCGGGAGAATTGTATGTAGGCGGCGCCGGTGTGGGCCGGGGTTATCTGAACCGACCGGAGCGCACCGCGTCTACTTTTGTCCCCGATCCTTTTACACCGGAGACCATGGGACTTCAAGGTCAACGCCTTTACAAGACCGGCGATAAGGTCATTGCAGACCGGGACGGGACCATGGTCTATCTCGGTCGCCTCGATTTCCAGGTCAAGCTACGCGGCTTCCGCATCGAATTGGGCGAGGTGGAGCAGGTTCTCCTGCGCTCGCCCCTGGTCAGCATGGCCGCCGTCATCGTTCATGGCGATCAACCCGCGCTACGCCGCATGATCGCCTACATCATCGCCCGCGAGGGCAACCAGATCAACACCATCGCCCTGTCGCAATGGCTGCGTGAACAACTACCCGACTACATGGTACCCGCGCACCTGGTCGTGGTGCCCAAATTCCCCACCACCCCCAGCGGCAAGATCGATCGGCAGGCGCTGGCCGAGATGACCCCCACGGAAGCGGCGGCCACCGTGGAAACCGATACCACACCGCCGCGCGATCACCACGAATTGCAAATGACGGCCATCTGGGAGCGACTGCTGGGTGTGCACCCCATAGGGATTCACGCCGACTTCTTCGACTTGGGCGGGCATTCCATCCTGGCCATTCATCTCATGTCCGAAATCAAAACCGTTTTCGGTCGCAAACTCTCCCTGGCCTCCTTGTTCCAAAACCCCACCGTGGAGCGCCTGGCCCGCCTGTTGCACGATGAGACGGGCGATGCGGAAGACATACTGGTCACCCTGCAATCGGAGGGAAAGGCCGAGCCCCTCTATGTCACCCACCCCATCGGCGGAAACGTGCTGTGCTACCGCGATCTGGCCTACCACCTGGGCGCCGACCGCCCCGTCTACGGCATTCAAGCCACCGCACTGGAAGCGGGCAAAGGGCTGGACAACCTGGAAGCCATGGCCCGGCATTACGTCCAACGCGTACGCGCCCAACAACCCCGGGGACCGTATTTCCTGCTGGGTTGGTCCTTCGGCGGGTCCATTGCGTTCGAAATGGCGCGTGTGCTGGTAGAAGCAGGGCAGGAGATTGGCGGCTTGATGTTGCTGGATACGCCCATACCGCTTACCGGCCCACCCGATGAGGATATGTTGCCCGGCCTGCTCTTAAGAGAACTACACATACACTACGGACCTCACATCCCCATCACCGTCGAAATCTTGAAGCAATACGAAGGCGAGGAACAGGTCGCCTTTGTGATGGACCTGGCCCGTCGCGCCGGGATTGTCACTGAGGAATTGGATGAGGAACGTATCCGTCGCCTGCTATGGGTCTACCGCAACAACTTCAAATCGCTTGTCGAGTACCGACCGAAGCCGGTCGAGGTCCCGATCCAATTCTTCCAACCGGAAGGCACCACTTTCCACAATGCACCGGAAGTCTGGGGCCGTCTCTGCGGCGGCAACCTCACCGTGCGACGCGTCGGAGGCACGCACCATGATATGGTAGAAGGGGATCAAGCAGGCCCCCTTGCACGCGCCATTCATGCTTGTTTCGATTCTGCCGATGGGAGCCGCTCATGCTGAAGCTCGTCTTGCTCATTTTCAAACACTACCGCAACAGGTTTATTTTGGCTTCCAGTGTCGGCCTCATCAGCGGCGGCACCAACATCTTGATGCTGGCCATTCTCAGTAAAACTCTTGCCGACTACCAGGCGGGCCGCTCGGCTACTTACACGCTAAGTATCTTCGGCATGATCGCCGTCGCTTCGATTGTAACCTCCATCCTCGCCTCCCTGCTCAATCTGTTTGTCTCTACCCGGCTCACCTACCAGATGCAGCTCAACATGGTCGACCAGATCATGGGTCTCGAGCTTCAACGTCAGGAAGAAGTTGGAGAGGGTCGGCTTTACGCCACCTTCACGCAAGATATTCGCGCCATCAATGCCGCCGTGCTGGCTGTTCCCGGTATCTTTCTCAATACCGGCGTAACGGTCGGCGGCCTTATCTACCTGGGCCTGCTCTCGCCTACCGTGCTTATCATCTTCATTACCTTTCTTGTCTTTTGTGTCATCAGTTTTCTGATTCCCGAGCGCAAGCAGATCCAACTCACCGACAAGATGCGAGAAGCGGTCAACCGGCTCATGGTTCGCTTCGGCGCCGTCAACCACGGTAACAAGGAACTCAAGCTCCACTACGCCCGCGCCGAAGCCATGTTCAACCGCGAGATGCGCGACAGTGCCGAAGAGCTGCTCCAGACTACGCGCCGACGGTCCATTCTCGGGACCATCATCGGCAGTTGGATCCGGCTCATGTACTTCGTGTTCATCGCCATCCTGGTCTTCGTTTTGCCCGCCCAACAACAACTCGACGTCATCACGCTTGTCGGCTACGCGCTCGTAGTCATGTATATCCAGCAGCCCGTGATGGCGCTTATCGGCACTCGGGCAACCTTTCGCGCCGCGGGGGTCGCCTTCGATAAAACCGATGAAATCGGTCTCGAACTCGCCGCCGGTATCTCTGTCAACCCCTTTGAAGATAAAGAGGATCAACTGGCACTAATCGCCGGGAACGAGCCCTTCCGCGAACTCAGCCTGGAGGGCGTCCAGCTCACCTACCGGCCCGAGGACGAGGAACGTCCCTTTACGCTGGGACCGATCAACCTTACCGTGAAGGCCGGTGAAATTCTCTTTATTGTCGGCGGCAACGGCAGCGGCAAAACCACGCTGGCCAAGCTGATCACCGGTCTCTATGTCCCCCAACAGGGGCACATCACCCTCAACGGGAAAGTAATCGGTGAGGACGACCGCCTCTACTACCGCCAGTACTTTTCCGCCATCTTCAACGACTTCTATATCTTTGAGCACCTGCTGGGCCTGGAAGGCGAGGGTCTGAACGAGCGCGCGGCCGGCTACCTGGAAGAACTCCATCTCTCCCACAAGGTCCAGATCGACGAGAACGGCAAGTTGTCCACTCGCAACCTCTCGACCGGCCAACGCAAACGGCTCGCTCTACTGACCGCCTACCTGGAGGATCGACCCATCTACCTGTTCGACGAATGGGCCGCCGACCAGGACCCCGAGTTCAAGCAGGTTTTCTACTACAAAATCCTGGCTGACCTGAAATCCCGCGGCAAAACCGTCCTGGTTATTTCCCACGATGATCGCTATTTCGAAACCGGTGACCGCATCATCAAGCTGACCGAAGGCACCCTGAGCCCCTATTACTCCGAGCTGATCCAACCCAATAGAGGCTGAACCGGCCTGAAAACTTCCTCTTTCGCGGCGTTCAAACGAGAATTCATCGCCGGAAGAGAGCTGTTTCCGCGCGGGTCGCGGTCTGGAAAACCCAGCCTTTATGTGTCATCGACCCGGCGGCGCCGAACCTTGCCCGGGTCATGATTAGCGGGAAAGTTCTTCGAACTCCCGGTTCAGTTGGAAGTCTCTGGAGGTGGTGATGGTTTCCACGTTTGACAGACGACGATTCAGGTCTGCGATTTGGGCTTCCAATTGGTGAATCCGGGCTTGATCCTCCTGGGTGCGGGGAAGACCCTTTTTGAAGACGATATTCAAAATACTGATCGCAATCCATCCCGAAATCGCAACGATGGCGATTACAAATACTCCTGACGGCATGCTTCTCTCCTGAGAATATAATTCCCGTTTCTAACGCGTCCACTTCATTCTACGACGAAACACGGCATCGGGGTTTAGTTTTTTCAGCAGGGTGTCGTCAGAATCGAGGGAATTTGAAGGTTGTCGCGTGAGTATCAGGCTCCGAGCCAACTCTCGCCCTAAAGAAAAACGATGCATAAAACAATCGAATAACTCACCGGCTTGCATAAACACCCGTTTGGTCGAAAGATGTTTAGTAAGTTGTGCCCGAGCTCGGGGAGTCCGTTTTTCGCGTCAATAGGTTGTGCCCGAACTCGGGGAGTCTGTTTTTCAGGTCTGCAATGAATGTCCCGAGCGCGGCGACGTTCATTTTTATCCTTTAGCAGACCCGCCTTGCCCGGTGGGTTGCTTCTATTTCGGCGCTCCCGGTGATCTGAGGCGAATAGGCGCTTGTTTTCTTGGTTGGTTCATTTTCCATTAACCTGCCCGAACTTTTTGATAAGTTTCCTTTTTTACACAACGGATCGCCGAATGCGGCACCGCGGCGATGGGGGGCTGTCTGTGGTTATGCATGGCCTCATGTGTTCCCGGTAACAATATCGTATCGGACGCCGGCTGATCATGTCTTTCCGGGAAGATTTGAGTCAATCGGCGTTGTCACCGGCTCATGTCACGACTTTGGCGAGGTCCCGGCTTTTTCAGGTCAGTACTCGTTAACCGGTTCGATTTCTACGCGGTGCTTTTCTTCCAGGCTCCGGTAATAGTCGATCACGCGGCGCACGTAAATGCGTTTCTGGCGGTAGTCTCTGGGGAAGAAGCTTCGTTTGAAGCCGTAGATGATGATGCTTTTCAAGTCCCGGTTGGACATACCGAAGTTGTCTACCGCCAGTTTCAATTCGCGGCTGACCGTGGTTCTGGAAACCAAGCGGTTATCCGTACAGATGGTGGTGGACAGTTTCAATTCCTTCATGCGGCGGAAGGGGTGGTCGGCGATGGAGGCGAGTGTGGGGTCCGTATCCAGGTTGCTGGAGAGACAGACCTCGATGGTCACGCGTTTATCGGCAATGAACTGGGACAGGCGCCGGATATACTCCGCCTTATTGGTAATCTTGGGGTCTTGGATGAAATCCTCGTCCAAGAGATGATAGCCGTGGCCGATGCGGTCGGCGTGCAGTTGGGTGATGGCCTGGAAGATACTCTCCGCGCCGTAGGCTTCCCCCGCGTGCACGGTCTTTTTCAGGAAGTTTTTGTGGGCGTAGTCGAAGGCCGTCACATGGTCCTCGGCCGGGAAACCGTCTTCCGCTCCGGCCAGGTCCAGACCGACGATGGGGATGCCGGTCTTGTCGCGTACGGCCGTCACGCCGCGCGCCAGCTCCAAGGAGGCGACGCCGTACATTTGGCGGGCCGGCATGAAGGGGTGCGTCTCCGTGATCTTTTTGTAGTAGGGACTGAAGGCGCCGGTGAACATGCGCATGGCGCAGGCAATGATGCCGTACTCGAACGGCGGGCTGTTGTCGTCGTTGTGGCGCAGGCGGTCGTTGAATTCCTTCTTGGCCCGCGCCAAACCCCTGTCGACGGCGACCAGCACCTCTTCCATGGTCAGCTTTTCGCTCATATGCAGCATGGGCGCGAAGCGCACTTCCAGGTAACGCACATTTTCGCCAAGGCTGTCCCAGGCCAGTTCGTAGGCAATGCGTTCCAGCGATTCGGGGTCGTGCATGACGGCGCAGGTATAGGCAAAACCTTGCAGATATTCGGTCAAGTCGTTATAGCCGTCTTTGAAGACGGTGTCCCGCAGGCCCGCCTCCGAATAGGAAGGCAGTTCTACGCCCCGCTCGCGCGCCAATTCGATCAGGGTGGTTATGCGCAAAGAGCCGTCCAGGTGAACATGCAGGTCGGTTTTGGGCAGGTCCTGGATAAAGGCTTCCGTAATCATGGATCCCCCTCGCCCCGAATGTGGGAACTTAGAAGTTGGTATTTTTCATTTCGGAATCGGCCCAGAATGCCGCCTTGGGACCGTAGGCATCGAATAGGGTGGCTTGCGGGTATTGCAATGCGGAGCGGAAGCTCTCGGTTGCCTCGCTGGTAAATTTGAGTTTGCGGAAACACAGTCCCTGGTAGAAGAACAAAGTGCCCTGGCCGATACCATACTCCATGTCCAGACGCATGGTCGAGAAGATATCGTAGGAGTCTTTGACATCGCCCAGGAAGAACTGGTAGCGGGCCTGATTGAAGCGGGCGCTCTTGCGGATAAGTTCGTCCGGGTGATATTTGGCCATTTTCTCGAACTTGGCCAGCAGCGCCTGGGGCGCCGTTTCCACGGGGTTGAAGCGGACTTCGGCAATGGCGTCGACGGGGGTCACGCTGACCTCGCGCCCGGCCAGGGTCAGGCGAACCTCTTTGCCCGGCTCGATGTTCATCAGTTCCGCGGGTCCGCGCAGAGGAGAGCCGTTCAGCGCGTGAACCTGCTCACCTACCTGAATCTGTCCGGCCAGGGGGCCTTTGTCGTGAACTTCCAATACCCGACAACCCTGTTGTTCCGCCAACTGGGCAACCTGAATGCCAAGCCAGGGACTGGTGAGCCGTGGGTCCAGGTCCAAGGATTCCACCAGCTTGCGAAACTTGTCGAACTCGCGAAAGTCGAATTCCTTGATCAGGATCTGCTTGCTGAGCGGTGTCCAGAAGGCGACTTCTACCGTACGGATGACCACTTTTTTGCGCACCACGCGCGCGGCCATATACAAATCGGCTTTCAGGCGACGGGTGAGCGCGGTGCGGTTGGTTTCGGTCATTTCAGAGGGTCCGAACAAGATGGGGAAGGGATTGACCGGCACCTTGGTCGTGTCGCGAGCATCGACCTTGCGTACATTCCAGGTTTTCAACCCGGTGATCCAAGCCTCCATATCGCCCGGGGGAGTGCCTTCCTTGATATTGTCCACGCCGTACCAGGCAATCGAGGGCAGCGGTTCGGCCACGACGGGCATGCGGTCGCCGTCGGCCAGGGAAAGGGGCTTGATGAACTCGCCGTCGGTGAAGAGAACGCGTAGCTCATAATCGCCCGGGCAAACCACATGGTTCTCGATCGGGGTATAGCCGATCCGCTCCTGGCCTAGAAAGACCAGGCCCTCGTCCTTGCCCGCCGCCTTTACATTGAGATAGGCTTGAGCGGGCTCCATGGGTTCCGGTTTGATTTGGGTCAGGTTGAGTTCCGTCACTTCCCATTTCATATCGCGGGTTTTGAAGCAATCTTTCTCGAAAGACACCCGCAACGGTCCGATTTCCACGCCGTTGAGAACGAACATGCCCGCGGCGTCGCGAGAGACGCCCATTTCGCGTAGCAATGGATAATAGGCCTCGCTTACATCGCTGTCGGTAACGCCGACCTGTTCGCCGTTTACAATCACGCGGGCATCGCGCGGAACACTGACCAGGATGATTTCCCCCGCGTTGCGCACCAAACGTCCCCGGATCAAACCCTGCTCGATGGAAGAGATTTCCATTTCCTGGGCATAGGGCTCGTAGTTCGGCCGGCGAATCTCGAATTGACGCAAGCCGGTGAATACATAAAACACCGTATCGCCGTCAATCACGCCGGCCTCGCGCCCGTCTACAAACAATTTAGCGCCTTGAAGGAAGTAATTGGTGGTGTCGTCTTGAGCCGAAACCACCACGCTGCCCACCAACTCACCGCGCAGGCGATCGAAGGCAGACACGATCTTGGGCGGCAGGTCGCCGGCCTGAACCTGGTAGGACGGATCGAACTGAATGAGCTTGCGAAAATAGTTCTCCGTGCCGTCGGGGTAGGTAACCAGCCCCAGGTATTTGAGGCTTTCCGTCATCAGGAAACGCTCTTCTTCCGTAAAGGTGGTCAGCATTTCCAACTCTTCGACGATTTGCTTGAACAAGGGCTCCGATTCCGGCCGTTTGACCGAATCGAAAATGCCCTTGGCCTCCATGAAGCGATCGCCCACGGAAACGGTATCCAGGTTCTCGGTCTTGATTTCGTCCTGTTGAAAACCCAACAGTAGCAGAAAGCACAGTGTAACTGACGTCATGGCCATATCCTCGCTGGATCAGTGGAAACGGAAAACGGCGCCGCCGCGTTTGTCGGACAGGTAGAAAGCCCCGGAAGCGTCAACACTGATGGATTGCGCTTGCTTCAGGGGGAAGCTGCCCCCTTTGATATTGGCGGAAAAACGCACCTGGCCGGTGGGGTCGTAGATGGAAACCTGGTAACCCCGGTCGTAGAGAACGTAGAGGTTGTTGAAGTCGTCAAAGCAGAAATCTTCGATCGATTTGAGGGATGGGAAATTATGCTCGCCGGGTTGCAGACCCGCGGTGAACTTCTTCAGGCCGGTCGCATCGTCGTCAACGGCCCAGACCTCCGCGCCCAAGGTACGCACCACGCGGGGGCGGTTCATATTGAAACTTTTGATCAGTTCGCCGGATTGAGTGAAGGCAATCAAGTCGCGAGCGCCGCTATCCACGGCGAACAGGCGCCCGAATTCATCGACCGCCGCGCTGCGCAGCCCTTTCAGCTCACCCTTGGGGCCGGCCAGTCCCGTGTAGGAGACGGTACCGTCCCGACTGACGATGCGGCTTTTATAGACCAGCATCAGGCGCCCGCGCCGACCTACGCAGAAATTAGCCAGATCCTTGCCGGACAACGACTCGGGTTGGCCGCCGGAAAGGGCGTAGAGGTAGGCGCCCTTCTTATCCATGACCGCGATCTTGTCATCGGGGGTTATCATAATCACTTCGGGAGAAGCGAACTTTTTGGGCGTGCCTCCGAAAAAGGAGCGATCGGTTTGAAAGTTGACGTTCTGTTCTTCAAAGCGGGAAAGCAAACGAAGCCAGGATGCGGCGCGAGCGGCCTCGGGATTGTTGGGGAACCTTGCCTGAAGCCGCGCCAACACCACGGAGGCGCGTTCGCTGCTACCTTTCAGGTAGGCCGCTCGGGCGCTTAACAGGAAGGCCTCCGGAAGATTGGGCGAATCCGGGTAGGAGAACTCCAGGCGCTGGAAAAAGCTGAGGCTCTGATCGTAATCACCCAGGCGGAACTGCAACTTACCGAAAAGGAATTGAGCATCGCTCTGCCAGGCGTTGCCTGGATACAGATTGCTCATGCGTACCAGATCGGAAACAGCCGCATTCAATTCCTCCTGACTCTTGCCGTGTTGCTCGATAATCAGGGCCTTGAAATAATACGCGGCCGCTGCATCGGCGCTGGAGGCGTAGTTGTCTTGGATCTTTTGAAAGTATTCCAGCGCGCGAACGTGGTCCTTTTCCCGCGTCAGGTAATAGTCGCCCAACTGCAACAGGGCCTTGGGCGCCCATGGCGAATCGGCATAGTTACTGATTACCCGCTCGAAATCGGTGTTGGCTTCTTTAATCTTGCCCGCGTTCAGGAACGTAACCGCATTGTCATACAGCCGTTCAGCCTGATCCTGACCGATAGCATGGGCCAGGAATAAGCTAGTCATCAGAAGAAACAATAATGTCTTCACCCGACTTTACCTCGATGGTTTTCTTTTTCAGGATGTTGTCTGTATCATTGGGATCGACGAACTCGAATCGATGCGTGCCCAGGACGATCCGCAGGTTGGACATGGGAGTTGTATCATGTTCTCCCCCCTTTTCGACGAAACGACCGTTGATTTTGACGAAAACATATGGATGGGAGCCCACAAAATCGACTTTCTTTACGCTGACCACATCCGGGGTTCTGATTTCTTCAGCGCCCCCCGCTTGAATGTCCACCGTCCGTTCCTCTTCGTAGAAGAAGCGCGGCGCGCTTATTTTGATCTTGTGCTTGCCCGGTCTCAAAGTGAACTGGGTGCCGCTTTGACGACGCCCGTCGATCTCGATGGTCAGTCCCTCGATAAAACTGATCACGCTCAGCGTGCCCGGCGGCGGTAGTTTCTTCAGCGCCACATCCAGCTTTCCCGGTCTGCTTTTCCCCTCCGTGTAGGAGATGGTTTGCGGCTCGTATCCTTCCTTGCTGAATCGAAGCGTGACCTTGTCCTCCGGGGAAAAGGAGAAGTCCAACGGGGTCTCGCCAAGCTTACTATTGCCCGACTGAACCGTTGCCCCGGCGGGTTTGCTGGTGATGGTGCGCTGAATCGATTTCAACTTCATTTCGGCGGTAAAATTGCCGGGCAGGTCTTCTGCCATGGTGATGGTTTGAACGTGGTCCTCGTGATTGGTCAGAACCCACTTCAGTTCCGCGACGGCGCCCGGGGGCTTGCGCCAGGTGTAGGTGGCGGGTGTGGGCCCGATTTCCTGACCGTCGATAAAGACCTTGGCCCCTTGCGGTTGTGAATTCACCCCGAAGGTTCGCTCCAAATCGACTGGTTTCGGCGGTTCGCCCACGGGAGGTTGCTCCTCATTTTCCTCTCCGAGATCCGTCTCGCTGATGACCACCTCTTTGCTTTTTTCAAAATACTTTTGAAAATCCTGCAGCATGGGCTGTAATTCGCCGGTGAGGTGCAGGTAGATAGCGGTACCCGCCACGGCCAGCAAGATGATCGCCACGAACAGACCGCCCTTGCCTTTCTTTTTGACCGGCTCCGGGGTGAGTTGCGGCGTGGTCTGGTGGATGCTGCGCGCCTGTTCAAAATCGGAGCGTTGCAGATTTTTGCGGACACCGGAAACATCGCGAACCGTGGCGTCCAGTTGATCAGCCAGATGACCCACTACCGTTTGTTCTTCCTGGCTCAGTTTCACCGCGCCCATAAGTGCGGAAGTGAAATCCGAAGCCTTCTGGTAGCGTTGCTCCGGGTCTTTCTGCAATACCTTGAACATCACCTCGCGAAAGACGGAGACGCGAATGGGTTGACCCGGCAACTCGGCGCTCAGGTTGGGCGGTTCATTGGCTATTTTGTAGAGGATGGCGTTGATGCTTTGACCTGTAAAGGGCAATTCTTCGGTCAGTGTTTCATGAGCCAGGGTGCCCAGGGAAAAGATGTCGGAACGATAATCGACATGCCCCTCTTTGATCTGTTCAGGGCTGCTGTAGCTGGGCGTGCCCAGGAAAACCCCGGTCTGCGTGAGATTGGAGCCGCTCATTTTGGCAATGCCGAAGTCCATGATCTTAGGTGTCCCGTTTTCCTGCACCAGAATGTTGGCGGGCTTCAGGTCGCGGTGCACGATGCCCTTGGCGTGGGCGAAATCCAAGGCGCCCGCCAGGGACGTGAGCACCTTCATGCGTTCACCCAGGGAGGGCGGGTTCTCCTGGCGGATATAGGCGCTCAGGGTCATGCCCTGCACATATTCCATGGCTATATAGGGCATGCCGTCCTGTTCGCCCACATCGTAAATGGCCACGATGTTGGGGTGGTTCAGGTGTCCGCTGATCTGGGCTTCCTGCTTGAAACGCTCCAGGAATTCCTGGGCTTCTTCCTCATTACTGGATGCGTCCAGTTTGACGATCTTGATGGCCACGGTGCGCTTGATAAAGGGGTCGTGCGCCCTGAAGACACTACCCATGGCCCCCTCACCGAGGAGGTTTTCTACAACATAACGCCCGATTTTTTTGAATTCGGTCATAACAGGGGTTCTTCCGGCTGAATAAATGCTACCTGGCAACGGCTCATTAAAGCACAGATCCAGCGCTCTGAAAACAGTAATTCATGAGAGTCCCGACAGCTAAGAGTCATATAAGGCAAGGCTTTTCCCCGGCCGACCTGGGAAACCGGGTCTCAGAAGAACGTTACGTCCGCTCAATCGGAGCTTTCATCGGCGGATGAGAATAGCCGTAGTTTCCAATTCCCGGTCCGACCAGGCGCGCTTGTAGTCCATTTCCGTGCCGAGGTCGTACCACCGGACGCCCTCCTCACAGAGCAACTCGATCATGCGGTACTGCAACACGTGGCCCGGCGATAAATCGCGGTACCGATCATCGAAGCTGAACTGGTAGCCGCGGTAGGTATCGTTGACCACGGCGCCGAAGATGAAACCGACGTCGCGGTCGTCCCGACGGGCGATGATCCATCGAGCCTTCCCCGCGGGTGCGGTCAAAGCCAGGATGCCGTCGTAAAATTGACGCATGGGTCCCTCGTCCACACCCTGACCGCTCAAACCCTTCCAACTCAGTTTTTCCACGGCCATCATGCGGGTGAAGGCCCCTTGCCATTCGTCGATCGGCCCGGTCTGTTCCTCGAAGGTCAAACCGGCCTCCCGGGCGCGGCGCAAAGCCCGGCGCAGGTTATTGCGAAAGCGGCTGGTGCGTCGCGAGAGGAAGCCGTCGGCCCCACCCTCCAGCGAGGCCGTCAGGCGGACGGTGTTGGAGCCCCGGTACAGTTTGAAGCGATTTACCAGCGGGTAGATCATGGCCTGAAATAAAGAGCATTTTTCGTTGATGCCCGACAGCAGGGCGGTGTCCCAGTCGGCGAATCCGGCCAGAAAAGTGGCAAACGCCAGACCGGCATCCACCTCGTAGGAGGCGACAATGGGACTGGCCAGGCACCAACTGGCCTCCATGGGCATCAGCAATCGGCCCAATTCGGGATGTCGTTCCAAGTTCAGTGCGCAATAACCCTGGTCCCAGGAAAAGACCAACGGTCGCGTATGACCGTGGAAGGCTTCCCGCGCCGGCAGGATCCACTGTGAAGACGAGCAATGTCGATCGATACCATGGGTAGCCGCGGCCAGAGCATCGAATTGGTCGAGTTCCTTTTTGAATTCCGCGAATTTCAGGCGCCGAATGGTGTCACCGCCCTCCGTTGCACGTCTGCAACCATATGACTTAAAAATAGAATCAGTCGGTCAATTGACTCCTGATTCTTTCCAGATAACCTCGCAGTTCCTGTACCGATTCTACAAATTCGTACTCCAGGATGTCGGCGATCAAGGTAGGGTCGCGACTCTCTTGGGCGTCTGTCATCTCCTCCGATTTCTCACTCAGGCTTTCGATCAAACCTTTGAAGTCTTCCGCCATGTCTTCCGGCAATGTCTGGGTTTTCTGGATGACTGAAAACAGGCCGATAATTTGGGAAAGCCCTTCCATGCCGTCATGAAGCATGGTGTAGGCCGTGGTATCACCCTGATTTCGAATGCGATTGGAGAGTTCTTCAAATCCCGTTTCCAACCGGGCCAGATAGGCGGAAGCCTCTGCCAGTGTTTCCTTCAAGGAACGCGGTTCAGGAGTTTGCAATACTATTTCGATGCGCTTGCCCCCGGCCGGCATAGCGCCGAGTGATTCCTCATTCAAGGGCTCGACCGCGTTACCGTCCACCAGCATGCTTTCAATAGACGTTTCCGGTCCCCAGTATTTATCTTGTGCCGCCAACAGGATGTCCAAAACACTCTGGCCTTCATGGGTAAGAATGTCATGGGTTTCCTTGCCGTTAATGATCAAAATGGTCATTTTTACCTCGCACCTGAATAATGAGGAAAATTTTTCCGTATTAACAAGCATTTCCATCTTGTCATAAATCCTTCGGTTTTACTACCCCAAGAACTAAAGATATTGTTATCAGTCCTTTGTGAACCGTATTCAAGATTGGCCCGAGCCTTGCTCCGAAGCCGGCTGACCGACACAGAATGAAGCGGGGTGAATCATGGCTTCCGTTGCCACTAATTTTCGAGCATTTGACGCACTGGTGCAATTTAACCGCGTGGATGAGGGTATCAACAAATCACTTAGCAAATTGTCCAGCGGCGTACGCCTGGAGAAATCGGCCGATGATGTGGTCGATTTCAATACCTCCGACAACATACGCGCCGAAATCAGGGAGTTGCGCAGCCTTAGACGCGCCAACTTCGACGGGACCAGTGTCATCCAATTGGCGGACGGCACCTTGCAGGAAGCAACCAATATCCTGACGCGTATCATCGAATTGGGTATGCGTTCCGCCACGGGCACCCTGGGCGCCGACAACTCGTTCTCCAAGCAGGCCAATGACGCGGAATACCAGGATTTGCTGGCGGAACTGGACCAGTTGAATGAAAGGGCCAATTTCAACGACCTGCAATTGTTCGGTACCGGTCTCAGTTACCCGGTCAACCTGGAGCCCGCCCTTGCCGCCGGCGGATCGGACCAGGTGACCATTACGACCACGCCCTTCGATACGACTACCTTGGGTTTGGCAGGCACGGATCTCTTGACCACGGCCAACGGCGACGTGGTTTTGGCCGCCGCCGAAGCGGCAATCGACAACCTTTCTCGACAGCGCGGCCAACTGGGCGCGATCCAAAAACGCCTGATCGACAATATGGACACCCTGGACATTCGGGTTGCTAACTTGCAAGAGCAGGAAAGCCGCTTACGCGATACCGACATCGCGACAGAAACCGTCCAACTGACCCGTCTCCAGTTACAAAGCCAAAGCAATGTATCGGTGATGGCCCAGGCCAACCTGACCTCTGAGGCAGTCTTCCAACTGCTGAGCTGAGATAAGACATGCATCTGTTTCCATTGACACCGCCCGGAGCTGAACCATGATCGGCCACATCGACCTTACCTATTCCCGCTACCAGCAAAGTCCCGCGCGCCAGATGGACCGGCAGCCCGAGTTGCCGGTTCAACCCGCCGCTCCGACCCGTTCGGCGCCCATGGCCGGTCTCGCCGACAGCCTGCTGGGCGACGACCGCGAACTCCACGACATGGTGTTGCGTCTGAATAAAAAAGCGCCCCTATTCCAAAGCGATGTTTCTTTCGAACTGGAGGATCGCGGCAAGCAACCGCCCCGAATCTTGATGAAAGGCGGCGAAACCGGCGAGATCATCGGTCGCTACGAGACCCGTCATCTGGTAGACCTGGAACGCAGCCTTTACGAAATGGCGGGCTTCCGGCTCAGCATCGAGGGCTGATCGGAACCATTCGAGCAACGTCCGACCGAAAAACGACGATATTTTATCTTTGAACGGATGGTGCGGGCCGTCATCGATATTTTAAGCTCCTACAGCCTGTAACCTCACCAATGCCAATGTCGGCGAGGATTTTGCAAAAATTATGTCGACACAATACGGCGATTGCAGGGCTGAACACCGTTCATGGATCGTGAATGGTCCCCCCTCGAATCGCATCTTACATCGGATTGCTTTTTGCTCCTTGGCAATAGTTGTGTTATGTTCTAATCCTCTATACGCATTTGCCGGAAGCGTTCACCATTATGAGTTCCCCCAAAATTTTTATCGCAGATTTCGATGAAACCAGCCTGAGCTATCTTGCCGCCGTCCTCAGAACGGCGGGATTCGAGGTGCATACCGTCAATTCGGGACGCGGCGCCATGGAAGCCCTGGACGAGTTCAAACCCGATGCCTGCCTTGTGGATCCCATGATCGCCGGCGTGGACGGTTTCATGTTCTGCCGCCAGATCCGGGATAAATACCCCGACATGCCTACCGTTATTTCTACGGCGATTTACAAGGGGGACCGTTACCAGCGCGATGCCCGGACGCGTTTCGGTGTTACCGCCTACCTGGAGAAACCCTATACCGAGGAGCATCTTCTACGCGTAATGCGCGAACTGGCCGGCGAACCGGTAACCGGTTTCCAACCGCCACCCTCGTTCATCATGGACGACGGCCCCGTATCTATGAGTGATTCTCCGCCGGTTTCCATGAACGATGATGTTCCGCTTTCCGTGAACGATGATGTTCCTGTTTCCATGAACGACGATATCCCGCTTTCCATGGGTGACAACCTGGAAGCAACCGCGCCCGAGGGGTTCAGCTTCGATGACGACCTGGAGGCGACCGTTGCCGGGGGAAGCTTTGACTTCGATACCGGTCCCGAGCCGGACCCGTCGGCGCCTGAAAGTTTCAATCTCGACCAGGTGACGGAACCGGCGAGTATCGATTTTGAAGACGAGATTCGCCTCGATCCTGCCTTGTCGGCCCCGGAAGTCGTCGATGCCACCCTGGGTCCGGTAGAGATTACCGATAGTTTGGACGGCGTTAGCGACGACGACGGTTTCCTGGATGCCATTACCGATCTGGACTTTTCGACAAAAGACGAGCCGCCCGCTCCCGAACCCGCGTCGCCCCCGCCGCCCGTCGAGGAATTGGAGCCCGGCTTCAAACTGACCGCGAATGATATTTTCGGTTCCGTGATCAAGGAAATCGAAACCGGAAATCAGGCCTCGGAGCAGAAACCCGCACCGGTGACCGCCGACAGGGAAGAAAAAACGGTCCAAACCGAAGAGACGCCTGAGCAACCCTCCCGTGAACCCGAATGGGACACCGCACCCTCCCTGGAACCGCCTGCCACGGTCGAGGCTACCAACCCGGACGCCACACCCGTACTGGAACCGCCTGCCGAAGAGCCGCTTTTCGATTTTGCGGATCCTATCGACGAAACCGACCCCGATCCCATGGTCGCCGATCCACCGTCCGAGCCGGTGCCGGAACTGGCCGTCAGCAACGATTACGAGTTTCTGGAGCGCTTGGGCGAGGACGGCATGTCCGAGTATTGGAAAGCCAAGCGGTTGGGCGATAAGGGATTCGAGAAAATCGTCACGATTCGTCAAATGAATGCCGAGTTGAGCAACGACCGTAATTTCATCCATCTGTTCACCGAGGAAGCCCGCGCCGTGGCCAATCTGAACCACCCCAACATCGCGCACATCCACGAGTTGGGTAGGATGGGTAACAACGCGTTTGTGGCGCGCGAATATATGGAAGGGCGCACCCTGGAAAGTATTTTCCGCGAGGCCGAGAAAAAACAGAGGTTGCTCCCGCCGGAAGCCGTAGCGCATTTAGGCGCCTGCCTGGCCAATGCATTGAACTACGCCCACGGGCAGAAGGGTATCGACGGCCGCCCTCTGGAACTGAGTCACGGCGATTTGGACCCGGAAAAGATATTCATTTCCAGCGAGGGCGAAATCAAGATCATCGGTTTCGGCATGAACGGGTGCATGGCGCATGCACGTGCAACCCTGGGCGTTCCCACCGGGCGCAACGAGTCCTACCTGCCGCCCGGCGAACCTTATGATGCCCGCGCCGATATCTACGCCCTGGGCGCCATTCTTTATCGCGCACTCACCGGGAGCCTGCCGGACCGTTTCAATCCCGACGCGCCCATGAACCGGGATACCGCCATACCCATCGCCCTGTCCGAGGTGGTTGCCGCCGCATTGGGCGTTGCGGCCGATGCTCCGGCTCCCAGCGCCGCCGAGTTGGCCGAGTTGCTTCAGCATTATCTCCTGGGTCATGGTCTTGAACCGGACGACGCCGATCTTGCACGGCATATCGAGGAAATCGGAACTTCGGCGAAGATGGAACTACCGAAAATGACCGAGCCGAAAACGGTGGAGAAACCGGTTGTTGCGAAGGAACCCGCGGCTGCCCCGCCCTCGGCGGCGCCCGCTCCTTCGCCTAAGAGGACCCCGCCGCCGGCCAGGCGTCCTGCAAAACCGGCCCCGTCTTCTTCCCGCGGTCCCCTGTTACTGGTGATCGCGGCTGTCCTTATCATAGTTCTGGTCGCCGTCTGGTTTTTCTGGTTGCGCCCCGAGAACGGCGATTCTCCCGCGCAAGACCCGCCGGCCGTGGAATCCGGAACGCCGACACCCGCGCCCGCAACCTCCGAGCCGGCAGATCCGACTCCGCAACCGCCGTCGGAAGCCGGCGAATCCACTGAAACAGGCCCCAGCGCGACAGATTTGGAATTGGAGCGGTTGAAAAAGGAATTGGAACAGAAGAAAAAGGACTTGGAACAGAAGAAAAAGCTCCAGGAAAACCAAAAGAAGAAAGAATGAGCGGGCTTCAGTTCTTCAGGTGCCGGTGTAACTGCCGGGCGTAGCGTCGGTGGTCCTGCAGCAGTTTCCAGATGGTTACGGGTCGAAAACCGTTGGACACGTTTGCCCGGCCGATCTGCCAGATGTCGCGGTACATGACGAAAAGAGTTCGCCAGGCGTACCAGAGATTGTGACGGTTGTCGTACATATGCCCCGGCTCGGAGGCGCTGCCGTTCAACTCGATGATCTTGAAGGACTCGCCGGTGCGAAAGCCTTCCAGGTCGTCGGCGCGCACGTCGTAGCGGCCGATGTAGAAGCCCGGGATGGCGTGGGAGATCTGGTCGAATCGCGATTCAAGTTCCGGGGTGACCAGATAGTTGCTGTCGGTGAACAAGGTACCCAGGCAGTGATTGCCCGTGGTGACCAGATACAGCGAATCGCCCATGGGCAGCACCTCGTCAAGGCGCTTCCTGAACCGGTTGAGATAGATATGCATGCGGCCCATGGCCTTGGGATGACGCAGGATCAATTCTTCCAGGGTGCTTTTGCCGTCGCCCACCACCCGGGGGAATTCCTTGCCGGTCAAACCGGTGATGCGACCGCGCTCCTCCCAGGGAAAACGCCGGTAGAAGACGCCGAACTCGTAGGGCCCGGGCGCAATGGCTTGGACATGGGCGTCCAGGGGATACGCGGCCAGGTAGGCGTGCAACTCTTCGCGGTTGTTCATACGCTTGACGCCCGCGCCGCGTTGCCCCACGTCGGGTTTGATGATGACGGGAAAGCTGAGATTCTCCCGTTCCATCCAGTCTTCCACCTCGCGGACCCGGCTGTGCACATCCTTATCGGGCCGGATCTCATGGAAGCGCGCGATGAATCGGTCCTGTTCCTTGAAAGAACGCAGGATCTCGCTTTTGGACTCGCCCACGTAGCCGCTGTTGAGGATGCCCGGATTACTGGCCAGCGGCAGGTTCAACCTGAAATGCTTCAGGGCCTGCCAGATGTTGTATAGGACAATGGGCGCATAGAAGACATACATGGGCCAGAATTCCCATCGCCGGAGGCGGTACAAACGCGAGCGCAGCTTGCGCCGGGACTTCCAATTGCCCAGGGCCAAAGCCAGGCGAACACCGGAGAAAAGAGCGAGGATGCCGCCGATCATGATGGGCCATTTATACTTCTCGTTGGCCTCCATCACCGCCAACATCTGATCGCCGAAAAAGTAGGAGACAAACACCAGCAGCGGTGTCCAAACGCCCACCGCCAGGCCGGAGGCCAATAGAAAATAACGCATGCGCGCCCCTACCAGCCCGGCGGCGAAGTAGGTGGGCAGCCGGGTGCCGGGCAGGAACCGGGAAATGAAGACCACGATCATGCCTCGTTTCTCGAACCAGCGGGCGCCGGCCTCTACTTTTTCCTCCGGCAGCAGGTTGCGCAGTACGGGCAACTTGAGCGCGGGTCGTCCGACCACCAGTCCGAGCACATACAGGGCGCCGTCCCCGAAGAAGATGCCCAGAAAACACCCCGCTACGGCGGTCATGGGATGAAGATATCCCTGCGAAACCATGATCCCGGCCAAAATGGTCGTCAAGTCTTCCGAGACAAGCGTCCAACTGCCGAGGATCAGGATCTTCACCAGTACGGACGCCCCGGACAACTCGGCAAGTAGCGCTTCCAAGTGGAACCTCTTCGATGGATGGATGGGGCAAGTGGATGGGTTGAAAACAGGCAACCCGCATCGGACAAGAGCACAAACAAACGCCCGCCGTCATTCTAACCCGAAAACGGCGACAATCTGCAGCGATGATCGCCTAGTACCGGACGCCCTTCTTCAGGAACAGCAGATCGGATCGTCGGTATTCCGAGACGCCCTTGTGAAAGGTGCGGAAGGCTTTGGGCATCAACAGGACGAACAAGACGATCCCCAGGGAATATTGGGTGACGACCTGAATGGTTTTGGGCTCCAGCATCATCTCCAGGAACTTGATCTTTTTGCCCAACTGCCAATAACCGATGGGAATAAACAGCCAGATCCCGACCAGAAAGAGTCGAAAACTACTGGTGAGGCAATGGTAACCGATGACCACACCCCCGGTCACGCAGAAGACGCCCCAGAAATTGATGCGCGGCGGTTCATCGGGCAGGGGAACCAGACTGCGCGCGACGATGTAGGCGTAAAGGAAGAAATAAACGGCCAGGGTGAGCCGAAAGGAATCGATACGAAGCAACGGATTTTTGGATTCACTCAATACAAAACCCCTCGAAGGTGAAGCTCGGCACTCATTCTACAGGCGGCGGGGGAAACGGCCAAGGCAAAATGCACGGACGCTTATTCTGTACGCGAAACGCAACGTCCGGGTTTCCGTCAGGGCTTGGCGCGGGCCCGACCCGGAACCATTCCCGCAAAAATCCGGTCGCTTCATCGCCGACAAAACCGCCCGCGGCCGCCCTTTTCTCTTTCGATGAGAGCGTGACCGGTAACAGGGCGGTTTTGTCCGCGCTTCTTGTTTAGGAGAGACCTTGAACCTTGCCGGTTTCCAAATCGATGTCGATATTGAGGAACGCCGGTTTCGAGGGCAGGCCCGGCATGGTGGACATGGTGCCCAGCAACGGGTAGATGAACCCGGCGCCCGCGCTCAGGCGGACCTCTCGAACCGGTACCGTGAAGCCCGTCGGACGTCCCTTGAGTTTGGGGTTGTGCGAGATGCTGAGGTGGGTCTTGGCCATGCAGATGGGCAGTTTCCCGAAACCGCTCTTCTCGTACTTGCGGATCTGCTTCTCGGCTTTTTGTTCGAAAATCACGCCGTCCGCGCCGTAAACCTCCCTGGCGATCGTCTCGATTTTTTCCTTGATGGTCGCTTCCAACGGGTACAGGAAGCGGAAGTCATGCTTTTGTTCGCAAGCTTCCACCACGGCCTCGGCCATTTGGGCGCCGCCTTCGCCGCCCTTTTCCCAGTAATCGCCCGGCACCACGCGCGCCGCGCCCGCTTCCAGGGCTTTCTTCTTGACCAGTTCAATTTCGGCGTCCGTGTCCGTGGGGAAGCGGTTGATGACCACGACCGAGGGAATACCGTACTTCTTGACCACGCTCAGGTGGTGTTCCAGGTTGCAGATGCCCTGTTCCAGCAGTTCCAGGTTCTCCTCGGTGTAGGCCCTGTTCAACGGCCGGCCCGGGGTGACCTTGGGACCGCCGCCGTGCATCTTGAGGGCGCGCACCGTGCAGACCACCACCACGCAGTCCGGCTTCAGTTGGGAGTAGCGGCACTTGATATTGCAGAACTTCTCCATGCCGATGTCGGCCCCGAAACCCGATTCGGTCACCACGTAATCGGCCAGCTTCAAGGCGATCTTGTCGGCGATGATCGAGGAGTTGCCGTGCGCGATATTGGCAAACGGACCGGCGTGCACGAAGGCCGGTTGGCCCTCCAGGGTCTGCATCAGGTTGGGCATGATGGTGTCTTTCAGCAGCACCGCCGCGGCGCCGGCCACGCCCAGGTCTTCCACGGTAACGGGCTTGTGGTGTTTGGTGAAGGCCACGATGCAGCGGCCGATGCGTTCGCGCATATCCTTGAGATCGGTGGACAGAGCCAGGATGGCCATTAACTCGGAGGCGGCCGTGATATCGTAGCCGGCCTCGCGCGGGACGCCGTTTTCCGAGCCGCCCATACCGACGGTGATATGACGCAGGGCGCGGTCGTTGATATCCACCACCCGGTTCCAGTTGATGGCGTAAGGGTCGATGTAGAGGGGTTTGATGCCCATCTCTTCCAGCTTGGCGTTGGGAATCTTGCTTTCGTGGTAGATGCGCGAGTCCAGGGCCGCGGCGATCAGGTTATGCGCGATGCTGATGGCGTGCAGGTCGCCGGTCAGGTGCAGGTTGAATTCCTCCATGGGAACCACCTGGCTGTAACCGCCGCCCGCGGCGCCGCCCTTGATGCCGAAGGTGGGTCCCAGGCTGGGCTGGCGAATACAAACCATGGATTTCTTGCCGATATGGCCCAGACCTTGGGTCAGACCGATCGAGGTCACGGTTTTACCTTCGCCCAAGGGGGTCGGGGTAATGCAGGTCACGTCGATATAATAACCGTTCTTGCGGTCGGAAAGTTTGTCCAGAACGTCGAGATGGACCTTGGCCTTGTATTTGCCGTAAATGTCTAAATCATCCTCTTCCAAGCCTATCGAACGGGCGAAATCCTGAATAGGGGTAATCTTGGCAGCTTGTGAAATTTCGATATCACTGGGGACGGACATAGTAGGACCTCCGGATATATTGGGTCGGGGCCGATTTCGGCCGTTAGAGAGACGCGCAAAACTAATGGGCTCTTGAACAGAGTATGCGGCCAGGCTCGGCTCAAGCAGGCGTCGGTGTTTAAGCGCATTTTAGATCAGGTAGGCGTCCAATACAAGCCCGGTGCGTGCTTGAAGGTGGGATTTAAAGTTGGAGGTAAGGTCGGCAATGAGGCGCCGGTTAAGATCTTCAACGCTTGGACCCGCCGAGGCGGACCTTCGGCATTGGACATGGGATATTTTACCCATTGCAGACCCCCTTGTTTCATCGGCTTCGGCTCGTGTCCTCATTTCTCCCGGTTTTTCTGTCCGTTTTTATTTCACAACCTGAAGAATCGTTATTCAGCAAGGGTTTTGCTGATATATCAACTTGAGTCGGAAGTGGATGTGCAGTTTTGCATAACGGCTACTTACTCAGTAGGAAGGGTATGTGCAGCTTTGCATAACGGCTACTTACTCAGTAGGAAGGGTATGTGCAGCTTTGCATAACGGCTACTTACTCAGTAGGAAGGGTATGTGCGGGGTTGCACAACGGCTACTTACTCAGTGGTAAGGGTATGTGCGGGGTTGCATAACGGCGACTTGCTCAGTAGGAAGGGTATGTGCGGGGTTGCATGACGGCGACCTACTGAATGGGAAGGCCCTGTCACGTCCGCGACCTGTTACAGGCTCTTCATCGCGATCAGGGAAGCGAAGTTATGCCATTTGAAGAACACGCCGGCCTCGCTGAACCCGCCGCGCTGTAACAGTTCGGTGAGTTCGCTGACCTTGTAGGGCACCAACACGTTTTCCAGACGCTCGCGCTTTTGACTGATCTCCAACTCGGTGTAACCCCGGGCGCGCTTGAACCGGTAATAGGCATCGATGAACAGGCGGCTGAGATGGGTGTTTTCCTCCAACACCTTCTCCGAAAGGATCAACACGCCCCCTGGCTGTAACCCATTGAAAATACGCTCGATCACGCGCTCGCGGTACAGGGGCCGCACGAATTGAAGGGTGTAGTTCATGATCACGACCGAGGCGTCGGTAATCTCCACCTCGCGCACATCCCCCGGCTCCAGGGTGAGTTTGACGGCGGTCTCCAACCGGTCCAAATTGGCCCGCGCCTTGTCGATCATGGCGGAAGAACTGTCGATGCCCACGATCTCGTGGATGCCGTCATAAGCCAGGGCCAGCCGCGCGGTCATGCTGCCGGTGGAGCAACCCAGATCGTAGATGCGCGTACCCTCCTGGTAGTATTGGCCGACCAGGTCCACGATCATGGTCTGGACTTCTTCATAGAAGGGAATGGAGCGGTGGGCCATATCATCGAAAACGGCCGCCACCTTCTCGTCGAATTCAAAACCCGCCAGCTTGCTCAAAGGCTCGCGGAAGATGCGATCTTTCAAGGGCTGCCTCCACCTAATCCATGTGCAAATAAGTCGTCAATCGTTCGGGTGTTGTGTAGATGATCCCGGCGGCTTTCATCATGTCCTCCTGGGCCTTGGTAAACCCTTTCTCGCTGTAGAGCACGAATCGTGTTTTCTTTTTCAGAGCCCCGGAGTATTCCTCCTTCAAATGAATAAAGCGCTCGACGGCCTTATTAGAAATCTTTTTCTTCCAGTTCTTTACTTCTACGGCCAGATCGACAGCGTCTTCCGCTTCGCTGACGGCCAGGATGTCTATTTCCCTGCTGTTTTCATGGTCCTTGTAGATGCGATCCTTTTGTATGGAGGTAAACGGACCCAGGGTGAAGGCTTCTTGCACGTTATAGAAAACATCGGCGGGAGCGGCTTTACGGGTGACCGCGTTGAGAAGGTGGAACATGACCTTGTATTCGCCGCCCAGGCCTTTGTAGTGGTTGGTCCGTCGGTCCATTTCCTTCATCTTCCGGTCGAATTCCTCCCGGATTGCCTCGGGGTCCAAGTCTTCAATTTCATCCGCGTAGATTTTGCGGAAAACGGCCTCGAAAACATGGTCGCCCAGGCCCTTATACCGATTCGCCGAGGAGCCTCGGGCGATCAGATCCGCCATGTATAACTCGTAAAGCCTGGTTTCAAGTTCGTCGTCTTCGATGCCCAACTTCAGGTCGTCGTTGATCTGTTTCCGCGTGCGCTCCTCATCACCGTATTTGGCCAGGTAGAGCACGATTTTCTTGGCGTTTTTCTTATTCACGTTACCGAAGGCATAAACGATGTACTCCCACCACATATTGGCGGTGTACCCCGGTCCTTGGGTGGTTTCGAATTGCAGGGATTCCCGGACGCCTTTCCTGGTGGTCAGATCCAGTTCTTTCATATTGGTGCGGATGATTTGCGAGATATAAAACGGATCGTTTTTCGCCACCTCGGCAATATAGGGCGCCGTTTCGTCCGTTACGGGCGATCCGGTCAGCCTGGAGTAGTTGTAGACGGTTTCCAGGGCTTCCTCGTCGGTGAGTTCGTGCAGGACGTAGGGGTTGAAGCGGCTGGTCATATGCCCGATGATCTTGGTCAACCAACCGATATAACTGCCGGTGACCAGCATGGGCGCTATTTTGCTCTCGGCGGTACCCATATAGGTGTGGCAGAAGTCGTCTCGGTTTCTCATGGCGTCGTCGTGAAAAAGGAACCGGTTCATATACTGGAACTCATCGATAATCTGGATAATACGGATATTCTTGATCGAGGCAATGCGATGAGGCGCCTGGCGGGCAAAATCCCAGAGCAGGCCGGGATTGGTGTTCATAAACTCTTCCGCTTCCTCGATATCCTGGAAAATGTCCGAGTCTTGTTCGGCATGTTTCTTCAACCATTTGAGAGACCTGAGCGGATTGATCAGGTCCGGTTTCCGCAGTTGGAAGCCGAGAAACTGGCCGATGAAGGTGGCGTAATAGATCATCGAGAATTGGGTGATCTGCTGATTGCCCTCCCGAACGCGCATGTAGAAGGGCACGACGCGGGGATCGTTGTTGTTGTAGAGAATATTGTAGAGACGCTGGACCAGGGCGGTTTTACCTTTTTTGCGGCGAGCCAGAAGAGCGCGGGACTTGGACATGCGATCCTTGGCGCCCTCCGCCCATGCCAAAAGATCGGCCAATTCCTCTTTGCGCCCGATAAAGAAGTCGGGATTGCCGATTTCCTCTTCCAAAGCGTAAATCAAACCGCCCCTCCATGAAGATCGATCAGGACCTATCCTAACACGCACGAACCGGTTCCCTTGATGGCAAGTAACGCGGGGAAATCAAAAATCCCAACAGGTGAACAAGGTGCGTAGGGCGGTGATGAAAGCCAGGGGTTGATCTAGGATCAGGTGATGATAGCTGTCGGGGATGGTGATGAACGGGATCCGGCGGCCTACCTTCTCGGCCAGAATGGCTTCGCCCTCCGGCGGGGCCAGTTTGCTGTACTCGCCGCGGAAATAAGCCAGGGGGCCCTTGAGGTTCTTAAAGTATTGCTCGAACCTGTAGGCGCGGACGCCGCTGAAGACGTTGGGATCGAACTTCCAAATCCAGCCTTCCTCCACCTCGCGCAGGGAGGTCTCGGCCAGGTATTGCATGATGTAGGGGTTCTCGCAGGGCTGGGCGGGCAACAGGCGGAAGCGGTTGACGGCCTCTTCATAGGTGGGGTACGGGGTGATCGCGCCGAATTGACGGCCGCCGGTCTCGGTATTCTTGGGTTTGGGCGGTTTGACCGGGGAATCCACGATCACGCAGCCGGAGACCTCCTGGCCGTAAAGCGCGGCCGTACCGGCGGCAACCAGGCCGCCCAGGCTGTGGCCGACGACCATGGGCCGGTGCAGGCCCGCGTCTTCCATGACCGCGTGGACCTCGTGCGGCCAGAACGCCGCCTCGTAGACGGGGCGACGGTCGCTGTCGCCGTGGCCGCTGAGGTGCGGCGCCGTCACGTAGTAGCGGTCGGTGAGCAGCGGCGCCAGGAAGCTCCACCATTGCGCGTGGGCCGAACCGCCGTGTACCAGCATCAGGTGTTTCTTGGAGGGATCGCCCCAGGTCAGGTAGCGGATCTTCGCCCCGTCGCAGGATGTTTGTCCTTCCTCGGGTTTCATGGCCAGGGCCTGACGAAACCATTCCGGCTGCTGCATGCACACCTCCGTCGCGGACTATTCTAGCCTGAAATGAATGTTTGTTCAAAAAATCTACTGACGAATCCAGAGCAATCCCAGGTCCTTGAATTTTGATCTTCAGGCTATACCATGGGATGAAGCCCTGTTCCCTGCGCCGAAGGTGCGAAACAAAATAGCCCAGGGCAACGCCCTGGGTAGGGCATCAAAAAATACCGGTAGCCCTGAAGGGGCGTAACAATCCGTTGTGAATCAATGAGTTACGTGGTTTTTTGTCACGCCCCTTCAGGGCTTGGTTTTGGTGTGGCCTCTTTCCAGGGCGTTGCCCTGGGCTATTATGTTCAGCACCTTCGGCGCCTAAAGACCGATCTTTCAGGGCGTTGCTCCGGGCTATTTTGTACAGTACTTTCGGGGCTTGGGAAGCCTTGGCTTCTCATCAACTCTGTGTTCGTATCCAAACCAATGTGCTGATTTAGATCGTGTTGGTCAGGCGGTAGGTACGTTGTAGCGGTCCAAGGCCTGCTTCAGGCGATCGATCACCATGGCGCGCAGTTCCGGCGGTTCCATTACGGTGACGTAGTGGCCGTAACCCAGGATCCAGCTGAGTAACTCCTCGCCCAGGTCCAATTCCAGGGTCAGGTTCAGCGAACCGTCTTCCCGGGTGTCGACCTGCTGGCTGTGGTGCCACTGGCGGCTGCCCACGTTGGGCGCGACCTGTTTGTGGAAGTGCAGCAGGACCCGCTTGGGCTCGCCGCTCTGCACCATGCCGAACTGGTTGCGAAACCGGCTCTCCGGTTCGTAGTCCTGGGGGTAGGCGAAACTCTCCTCCAGGATCGCGACCTCTTTGATGCGCTCCACGGCGAAGGTCAGGGTCAACTCCTCGCTGTTTTTCGGTTTGCGGCCCACCAGGTAGAGACCGCGCTTGAACATGAGCATGCTCAGCGGTTTCAGGCAATGCGTCTTGTCCGGCGCGCCGCTGCCCCGGTTGTAGCGGATCTCGATCCAGCGCTGCATGACCAGGGCTTTGACCAGTTGATCCAACATCTCGTTCTGGTCGCTGTAGTCCTTGGGCGCCTCGGTCCAGGTGAAGAATTTTTTGTGGAAATCCTTCAGGACCAGGGCGGTCTCGTGGCCGTGGCGTTTGCGCAGGGTGTTCTGCAGGCGGTCCAGCGCTTCCTGGGCGCCCTCCTGGATGAAGGTGCCCTCCAGGAAGGCCATCAGGTCCAGCGCCATGTACAGGCTCATCAACTCGTAGGCGGTGCCTTCCATGTCCAGCCCGCGCCGCTTGAAGCGCAGGCGGCCCTGGGAACCGCCCTTGGCCACCTCTACCAGGGCCTCGCCCTCGTCGTCGTAGAAGGATTCCTTGAGCGTCTGGATGTAGCGGGCCAGGGTGCGTTCGGAAATGCCCAACCGGCCGCGCAGTTCCTGTAAGGAGATGCCGTAGGGAAACTCGTGCAGCCAGTGGATGATCTGGGCGACGCGAATGGCGCTGCCGTAATTGGGCTTACTGCTTGGGGGTGTATCACTCATATCTTCATGGTCTCGAGCGGGTCGTTTTGGCGGGCGATGGTGAACGGGATGTGTTCCAGCCCAATACGGCGCAGGGTGCGTTTGGTTTGCAGGGTCAACAGGCGGGGATCGTTGTTGGTCTCGCTCATATGGGCCAGGATGAGGTGGCGCACGTCGTCGTGGAGGATATCGGGCAACATCTCGAAAAAGGCCTCGTTGCTGAGGTGGCCCAGCCGGCTCGCGATGCGCTGCTTCAGCATCCAGGGGTAGGGGCCGGTCTTCAGCATCTCCAGGTCGTGGTTGGCCTCCACCAGCAGCAGGTCGCAGCCCTTCAGGCTCTCCCTGACCAGGCCGTTGGCATAGCCGAAATCGGTGACGTGACCCAGGGTGCGGTCGCCGCATTCGATGCGGAAACCCACCGGGTCCTCGGCGTCGTGGGGCAGGGAAATGGGGTGCACGGCCAGCTTGCCCACGTCGAAAGCGCGGCCGGGGACGATTTCAACCCAGTCGTAGAAGCGTTTGCCCTGGACGGCGCTCGTGAAGGTGCCCTCGGTGCAGAAGATGGGGATCTTGAGCCGGTTGGAGAGGGTGTGCACGGATTGGATATGGTCGCTGTGCTCGTGGGTGACCAGCAGGCCGGTCAGTTGTTCGGGCTGAAACCCGCCGGCATCCATGCGGCGACAAACCTCCCTGGCCGAGAAGCCGGCATCGACGAGCACATGGGTATCGCCCGAGGAGACCAGCGAACAGTTGCCGGAACTGCCGCTACCCAGGACGGTCAGCGAGAAATCGAGTTTCACGGCTGTTTCCGGAGATGCGTTTTGGGTGGCTACGGTCATGAATGCATCCAAAGAAAGGCGTTTCCCTTCACCGCAATTTTTACCATTTCTGCCGGCAAAATGACAGGGAAAAGGTTCGCGGCAGTGGGCGGGGTTCAGGGCCGGTCAGGCTTTTAGCTCGGAGAGAAGCCTCTATGATTCAGCCTCTTCCGGTTTGTCAGACCAAGAAGCCAGGAACTGTCCCAATTGTTGCGTGTAGGGATGTTGTGGTCCCAACTTTTTTTGGAAGGTCTTGAACGCCTTGCGTATTAGTTTCAAGCCCTCCTCGGCCTCACCGGTTTGTAGGAGGAGCTGACCTAGATTATGTTCCGTCAGAGCAGTGCTGTAGTGGTCGAGCCCCTTAAAGATCTCTTCCTTTATTGCTAATACGCGGGTAAATGTTTCTTTGGCTAATTCTAAATCACCTTGGGCCTGAAGTACGCCAGCCAGTTCATGCAGGGCAGCGGCCACGTGGGGATGGCGGTCGGTACCGAAAACCTGTTCGTATATGGCGAGGGAGCGCTGCAGATGCTCTCGGGCGGCGGGCAGGTCGCCTTGGGCCTGAAGCACCCGGGCCAGTTCATGCAGGGAGGCGGCGACGTCGGGATGAAGGTCGGTGCCGAAGACCTGTTCGGAAATGGCCAGGGAGCGCTGCAGATGCTCCCGGGCGCCGGGTAGGTCGCCTTGGGCCTTCAGCACCCCGGCCAGGGAATGCAGGGAGGCGGCGACGGAGGGATGAAGGTCGGTGCCGAAGACCTGTTCCCATATGGCCAGGGAGCGCTGCAGATGCTCCCGGGCGCCGGGCAGGTCGCCTTGGGCCTGAAGCACCCGGGCCAGTTCATGCAGGGAGGCGGCGACGTCGGGATGAAGGTCGGTGCCGA
>JAAUYB010016879.1_pt1 | contig 60407 bp, 66 predicted proteins | sample 7278071 | NCBI WGS metagenome assembly JAAUYB01 (sample SAMN14350121, study PRJNA611818) | marine sediment metagenome | isolation source: surface marine sediment (1.8m) | place: French Polynesia: Moorea | collected 2018-08
GCTCCGCGCACCCCTCGACGCTCCCACGCGCCACGAAGGACCCGCAGCCACCCCCACACCGTTACACCCCGTTCTAGATCACCCCGGAAACACCTGGAATTGAGCACGACACACCACGCCACGGACTCCCCTTAATCCGCTGCAATCCACACCCGCCCCATGTCACACCCCCACGCATTGGGGCCGCCCTGCCCCCACGCCATGCGATAGCCCGCCCCCATGCCCCCGCGCCGTGGGGCCTAGGCTTGCGCTATCAATCCCGAAATGAGGCCGCCCCCTAGGCCGCTCTATAGGCCGCCCCTGGACATGCTGAAGCGGGGGCCATGCCACACCTGCCCCCGTGATCTAGTCGACACGCGCCGCCCCCACATCGGGGCAAACGAAACGCCCCCACGGCGCGGCCCATGAAACCGATTTGAAGGCTAGGCCCCGGCCCTGTGCCCCCTCTTATGGGGCACGCCCTAAAAGTGTTGATTGCAGTTGACTAACGGTTGACTCTCACCCGGCCCACATGCTACACAATCAACCACGGGGCGGCGGCCCCGAACGCCCCCTAGTGTGGGGCTTGCACATAGAAAGGACTCAACCATGACACCTAACCGCGACACTGCCCGCGCTGCCCTGGAACGCATCGCCGCGCAATTCGACGGAATCGACCTGGACGCTATTGCCGAAACGGTTTCGGCCCGCTTCCCTGACATGATCCCAGCCCCGTCCATCCTGCCCCCTGCTATGCCTGACACGCGCACCATGCGCGCCGTTGAGGCCGCCGATTGGATGGACTCCGACGCTGACACATGGGGGCTTGCATAATGGACGCTTTCACCAAAACGATTCGCCCCTTTACCACCCCCACGCATAACGGCGGCGCGGTGTCGGTTTTCTGCAAGATCAAACTGGACGCCAAAGGCCGCCTTTCCATCACTGGCGTGGAAGGCCCTAAGCGCAATGGCGATTGCTACGGCGGGGCCGGTCAGATCATCATGCACGATTGGGATATTCTGGCCCTTGCTGAAGGGTGGACTCCCGAAATGGTTTCGCAATTCCGGGATACCTGGGAACGCTGGCACCTTAACGACATGCGCGCCTATAGCCCCGAAATGCGGGCGGCGGGCTGGCATGAAAAGGCCCTTGCGCCGATGCTTGGCTATGAGTTCACCCGGACTCGGGAATGGTCAGACGCTCACCGGGCCGCCGAAAAGGCCGCTATTGAGGCCGCCCGCGCGGGTGAGACTTTCACCCCCACGCCCGAACAGGTTGACGCTTTGTCGCGCCCCTACAGCGTGACAATCTGGACGGCTGAAGGCGACTCCGAACCCGCCGCGCCCGATGGAATGGAACGCGCCCGCAATATCGGGGGCCATGCGTCCGGGAACGTCAAAGCCCCGGAACGCAAGACTCTGGGATGGCTGAAGCCTTCAGAACACCCCGACGGGCTGCTAGGGCGCAAGCTCAACCCCGACGACTCCCACGGTTACGGGGGTAAGTGGTGGGCTGAAGCCGTGCCCGCCGATGTTCTGGAATGGCTGAAGGCTTTGCCCGATGCTGACAAGACTCCCGCGTGGGTTTGAGGGGGCGCACCATGAACAGCACAACCGACAAACTGCTAGACGAATTGAACGCTTTGAAGGGCCTGGAATACCCCGCGATTGGTTACAGCTATTTCGCCGATATTAAAGGCGACGGGCGCAATCATCGCAGCGTTTACACAATCATAAATGAGGGCGGCGGCGTCACCTATTCGAGTTTGAACGCCGCAAGCCCGCGCCAAAGGTGCGACAAGATTCGCGCCGCAATCCAAGCTGAAAAGGAGTCCCGCCATGTGGGCTAATGCACAACCCCCGAAAACGAAAACCGACATGCTCGCCCGTCTCGCCCGTGAAGGTGTTGAACCCGTCAAGTCGCGCATGGGTGGCAAGAATACCCTGGACTATGAAACCGCCGACGGGTCGCGCGTGATCCGGTTGCACGAAACCGACATTCTCACTTTTCACGCCAACGGGGGAATCACTATCAACACGGGCGGGTTTAACACCGTCACCACCCGCGCCCGCGTTAATGCTTTCCTGCCCGCTGGGAAAGGCGCGGTTTACACTCACCGGGGGGTGATTCACTATCGCAACGGGGGCCGCGAATATCCGTTTTCCGAAACGGTCTATATCGGCCCGCGTGGGGCTATCCGGCCCGATGTGAAGCCCGCGCACCTGGACGGATTGCGCCGCAAGCTGGACTCGTTCATGGCGCATGTGCGCAAGCGGGGCCTGCCCACGGCTGAAGAGTCGGCGGGTGATCCGTGGTGCATCTCGCCCGATGTGGGCAAGGCAACGGCGCTTGATTGGCTGGAGTCCAACTATTTCACCCGGACGCTTTACGCGCTCGCCCTGCAATATGCGGGCCTGACTGATACCGCCGTTTCCTATTTCATGCGTGACGCGGAACGGCGCGGCCTGGACAAAACCGACTTGCGGCGAATCCGTCGCTACATGCGCGCGCAGATTGGGCTTGAAGCATGAGCGGGGCACGGATGAATCAGGCTGAAGCCCTGGACCTTGTGCGCCGCTATCATGTGCGCATTGACCGGGATTTTCACGCCCTGGGAACGGCTGAAGTCGCCAACGTGATTAACGCCGCCAATGCGTGGGGCTATCGCAAGCCCCGCAATGCCAACGGGTCGCGGGGCCGGTATTTTCACGCATACTTGCGCCGCGCGGCGGGGCCTTTGGTGCTCTATCGTTCCGCCTATTTCGCGCAAGGGGAAGAGGCCGCGCCAGACCTGGACGCCATAGACCGCGACGGGGCCGCCGCTTGGCTTTCCGAATTGAGCGGGGCGATTGATCTCTTCAGCCTGGACTCTGAAGCGTCACCCGTTCCCCCGTGGGGCCGTGATGATGTGCAAGAATACGTGCAAACGACGGAGTCGGGGCGCGTGTTCATTCATCGCCACCGGGGCGGCCTTTACGTGTCAGTCACCACCGAAACAACCCAATAAGGACTCAACCCATGACCATTGATCCCAATTCAAAACTTGCCCGCGCTTTCCGCATTGCCCGCCGCGACGCGGGCCGCCCCGCCTATCGGGCGCAAGGTTACAAGGCCCCCACATATCGGGGTGAAACCTACAGCGGCCCGCTTGACGGCATTGGACACGCCGCCCACGCTTTGAGCCTTGCCCGTGGCATGGTGGAAGCCCCCGCCCCGATTTACGGGGGCACGGCGGGCCGCGTGTATCCTGACACGGACTCCGCTTTCCGGGAAACAATCGCCGCGCATGATGTCGACGGCGGCCCCGATCATACCGGCTGGTATGACAACCCCCACGGGGAATCGTTTCGGGACGGGTCCGGGCTTTGCTTTGGCGTGGTTTGTCGTTTGCCAGGGCGCAACGGCATGGCGCGCTTTGTCGCGGGCTATCAATTCGGGGGCCATGACGGCGGCCCGACTCTGGACCTGACAACGGTTTATGAAAGCCCCGCCGACTCGCAATGGGAAACCCCGGACGCCATGCGCGACGCCGCCCGCGCCGCTGACAGTTTGGCGGAAAAGGCCGCTGAAGAGGAAAGGGAATATCAAACAGCGTGGGGCGCGGGCTCACTGTATGCGGGCAAGGTGGAAGAGGAAACCGCCGCCCGTGCTGAAGCCTTGGCGATACTGAAAGAACGCCGCGACGCGCGCGCCACCGATCCGGGGGCATATCCGGCCCTATGCGCCGCAATCCGGGGCAAGGTGGAGTCCCTGGTCGACATGATCCGGGAAAGCCGCGACGCGCGCGCCAAGCTGGCCAGTGGCGACTCCGATCCGTTCTATTTCTGGCCAGGGGATGAACGACTCCGGGATGCGTTTTGCGAAGGTGCGGAATTGGACACGTTCCCCGCATGAGGGAAGGCCCGCGCGCCGTGTGGCTGGTCCCGTTGATTGTCGCGGGGCTGACCATAGGGGCCGGGGTGATCCTGTCAGTTGCCAGGGGAAGCCCCGCGCCGTTCATCCTATCACTTGGCTTTGTGTGGCTCTTAGCCCGCGTTTGAGATAGCCCCCGCCCCCGTGGCGGGGGTTTTCGTTTGCGCGCCCTGGTGGCGGCCCCTGGTGGCGGCCCCTGGTGGCGGCCCCTGGTGGCGGCCCCTGGTGGCGGCCCCTGGTGGCGGCCCCTGGTGGCGGCCCCTGGTGGCGTCCTGCCCCTGTCGCGCCCTGGTGGCGGCCCCTGGTGGCGTTTCTTGATCCGGTTTTGATCCTAGGCCCCTGGACGGGCTCACACGCGCCGCGCGGGCTTTGCCAGCCTGGACGCGGGGCCGCCCTGTTTTCTTGATCCGGTTTTGATCCCGCCGCCCGTGCAACGTGTAAACGAAACCACGATAATCGAACACGTCATGTCGATCATGTCGCAGATCGAGCCGAACTTGAACGCTTCGACCTAGACCAAACTTCAGAGACCTCGCCCATCGACAACTTTGCCGACCTGTCCCATCGTAACTTTGGAGACCCCTCCCATCGCAACTTCAGGACCTCAGCCCGTCCAAAAATTGAGAAATCGTTAACGATCTGTATGGTTGTCTGGTCCACGACATAGGAGGATTGCATGACAACAAGACCACACCCAACACAATTCCGTTATGAGCACCTGCCGGAGCATCTGGCAGCGGTATCGAAACCCTTCTGCGATCTCGCCAACATGATCGCCACGACGATGCCAGTGAACGAGGAGTCCGACATGGCTCTTCGCAAGATGTTGGAAGCCAAGGATTGCGCCGTGCGATCTGTGCTTCTTTCTGAGGCAGTTGCCCAGCATTCGGGCCAAGGTCAACTCGATCTTCGTCCACAGCCTTCTCCACAGGCTGACTTCACCTGCAAAGAACACTGACCTGAGAGACTTTTTCGGTCATATTCTGCCAGGACACTTGATTATACCACTGGGCGACCCTACTATCCTAATCGTCCCAGGCGAAGTCGCGTTCGACCTCGGGGCGCTCCGGGTGCCGTGCCAGGGTGGAACTCGGATAGGGGATGTCCGAAGGCGTCCTTCTCTCGGTTGGCCCAGGCGGGGCTGAGTCCTCCCCGTCTGGGTCAATTCCAACAGAACCAAGCGACCCACAGCGTCACGTTGATCGGTATTGCTCGCTAGATTATGATCTGGCTGCGCCCTTCCGGCGGCGGTCCCAGGAGACCCCCGATCCTTCTCACCCACGAGAGCCCCTGGATCGGGGGTCGACACTTTTCCCAGAACTCCAGACGAAACTGTTTTGTAGGTTGCCCAAATGAAATTGGGCATAAGGTCGAGCCAACGAAATCGACTGTGAGGTTGAGCGGACAGTCTACGTTGTAAACCGGAGCCAGACAGTTTTCATAGATCGTTAACCTTTGATCCGTTACACTCCTGGTTGAGCGGGAATCCTCCCCTCGAAATACCTCCCTGTTGGACTTCCCCCGTCGTTCTGCGGCGGGGGCTTTTTTTTTCGGTCATGCCCCATTGACAGTCAACTAACAGTTCATTATATCCATGACCACGGGGGCCGTTTGGTCTCCGCTGACCCTGACCACAAACAGCCAGGAGATGTTACATGGCTCTCGACAATCCTTCTATCCTCACCGCTTGCTCTGACCAGTGGATGTCCCGTCCCGATGATGAACGGTTCACCAGCCTGCCCGAGATGCACCAGCACTTCACTGCCCTGCGCGACCGCAGTTCCGGCAAAGCGGTCTCGTCCCGCAAACTGCAATTCAGCCCTGATCCCGCGAATCCGCGTGAGGGGTTGCTGGTTGAAGGCCAGAACGGAATCGGAGCCACGATGACCCACTGGTCGTTCGGCCAGATGGCAGGTCTCGCCAAAGCCCCGGCAGGCTACCTGCGCACACTGCCTGCGCCGATGGCCGCTGACTGTCTCAACTTCGGTGTCCAGATTGCGCGTGACGTGGAAGACATCGGTGTCCTCATTACCGAGGGCCAGGACCAGCATGTCGAACTGCGCGCCGCCACCGGCCCCAACTATGGTCGCATCTGGAATGCCGACATCACGGGCGAACTCATGCGCCGCTTCGGCGATGGCCGCACCGGGGATTTCCGTATTCCTGGCGAGTTCGGCAAAGAGGTTCCCATCGGCAAGCACAACACCACGCTCTATGGCAGCGACCGCGACATGTTCGTGTTCCTGGCCGACGAGAAGAATCGGGTCACGGTCCCCAATCGTCGTGGCGGTGAAGCCGGTGAGATGGCCCGTGGGTTCTTCGTCTGGAACTCCGAGGTCGGTTCCAAGTCCATCGGCGTCGCTTTCTTTCTGTTCGACTTTGTGTGCATGAACCGGATCGTCTGGGGCGTGGAAGGCTACACCGAGCGCCGGATGCGTCACACGATCTCGGCACCGGATCGTTGGGCCGACGACATCACCCCGATCATCGAAGAGTATGCCGAGTCCTCGGCTAAGCCGATTGAGGACACCATCGCCGCCGCCCAGGCCAAGAAGATCGACAAGGTGGATGACTTCCTGGCGAAGCGGTTCGGTGCCCGCATGGTCGGCAAGCTGCACGAGACCCACGAGCGCGAAGAAGGCCGCCCCGTGGAGACGATCTGGGATGCCACCACTGCGATCACTGCCGTGGCCCGTGAGATGCCCAACAACGACACCAGGATCGACCTGGAGCGCAAGGGCGGCGATCTCCTGGACCTTGTGGCCGCCTGATGGCTGACCGCGCCGTAGTGCCCTGGTGCTGCACCATGCAGTGGCCAGGGCGCGAACCCTTCACGTTCGGCACCATCGTGGCCGACAAAAACGAAATGATCCATGAGGTCGAGGCCATGCTGAAAGCTGAGTTCCTGGAGCGGATCGGGAAGATACTACCGGAAGGCTGGCCCTTGCCGGAGATCATCGAATTGCTCCCTGGCTCGATCATCTTTGTGCCTCATGACGAATGAACCATTGCCCGAGGACCTGGAGCGTGTGCTTCAGGCCCTGGGGCTCCTGACACCGCCGAAACCAGAACCGAAACCAACACCGGAGCGCAAAGAATATCCTAAACCCTGGCGGCCTTCCTATCCTGGTGAAGAGCCACCCTTCTGACCCAGATCAGAGATGCCGTCATAGACCAAAGGTTAAGAATGCGTTAAGGTAGACCAAAGGGCTCAAAATGCACTACGAACAGTTCATCGAAAAGACGTTCCATGCGAAGTCGCAGGCCGTCATCATGCAAGCGGATGAGATCATTCAGGAATACGCCGCCCAAGGCTTCGTCCTGACTCTTCGCCAACTCTACTATCAGTTCGTGGCGCGTGGCCTCGTCGAAAACACCGAACGCAGCTACAAGAGAATCGGCGGCCTCGTTACCGACGGACGGCTCGCCGGTCTCCTGCCGTGGGACGGGATCGAAGATCGCAACCGTGGCAAGAAGGGCTGGCTGATCGAAGAGGACATCCAGGAGGTCCTGAAAGACCTGCCCTACGGCTATGCTGCTGACATGTGGGGCGACCAGTCCGTCTATATTGAAGTTTGGGTGGAAAAAGAGGCACTTGCCAACGTGGTGCAACGTGCTTGCCGGAGATACCGGGTCCCCTACATGTCCTGCAAAGGCTATCTCTCTGTGTCCGAGGCATACAACGCAGGCAAGCGCCTGGAGGCTATCTACGATGCCGGGAAAGAGGTCTACGTCTTCCACCTGGGCGACCACGATCCTTCCGGTCTTGACATGACCCGCGACAATCGTGACCGTCTGGACATTTTGTCGCGCCAGTCGCCGATCACCGTCAAGCGTTTGGCCCTCAACATGGACCAGATCGAACAATACAACCCTCCCCCGAATCCCACCAAGGTCACGGACTCTCGTGCCGCAGGATACCTTGCCGAGTATGGCGGCACATCTTGGGAGCTTGATGCTCTGGAGCCGTCTGTCGTGGTGGACCTCATCACATCCGAAATCGAGCCGTTGATCGACTTCTCGCTGTGGGATGAGGCTAAGGAACGGGAAGACCACAATCGTCGCCTTCTGCGCCGTGTCAGCGAACGCTGGGACGACATCGCAGATTTGCTGGAGGACGAATGATGTCTGACCAACGCAAGAGACCCGAAGATCGTGATCTGTGGATGCGCTACCTGGGGGCCTTATCGGTCCTCGGGGATGCCGCTGCGCACATCAACCCGAACAGCATGGACGGCGCGGATTGCCGCGAGCGGATCGAGCGTTGCATGGAAGACGCCCAAGCCAACTATCCGATCCGGTGCCGCCAGACGTTGCTGCGCTATGACATCGAACCCGAGATGGAGGACGTGTGATGGATGTCAACGTCTTCTGGGAACACCTGTCCAAAGCGAAACATGCTCGTCTGAAGGATGCGGCTGCATCGGCGAAACGGTTTCGGGAACCCTACCCCGACATGCTGATCGAGATCGACTGTGAGGACTGGCCCTATGAGGCTTTGGCCGAACTGATCCCGATGTGTGAAAAGGCCGACGACAAGCGTTCGGCGCGGGCTCTTCAGACGATCCTGGACTTCAAGGGCGGTGACTACGACAAAAAGCTGCCCAACTACGCCGCGTTCAAAGCTGGTCTGCAAGGATTCCTGAAAGGCAACCACGAGCGAGGGTGGGTGTTCTACCGCGTGGGCAACAATTACTACCCCGCGACCATCGACAGGATCAGCACGTTCACGCCCCGTGGGAAGGATGACGGTAAACCCCATACCAGATTGTCCGTGACCTACTTCGGCGCGGGAACAGGTCGTGGCTATGGCTCGCGTTCCGGTGTCCTGTGGAACCAGGAAAAGTCCTGGACCTGGGAACCTGCGGATGTGACTCGCAAGTCGGTCCCCCAAATCCTCATCGAAGCGGGTATCTACGTCGAAACTCCCGAACTGCTGGCCAAGTATGACGCTGAGCTTGACCGCTACGATTCCGACATGGCCCGTCGCTTCGCCGAGCAACTGATCGTGCAGATGAAGAACGAGGACGGCACCCTTGACGAAGACGGTGACGAAAACATGGGGCCAGGGGGTGTTCGCAAAGTCATTCACGACTTGAAACCAGACGAACAACACCCGCGTCCAATCGAGACGCATTCCAAGGTGCTGAAGAAGAACGTCCCGGTTCCCGTGCATCCGCTGATCTATTGCTTCGACCTGTCGACCCATGATTTCTACTGGCGGCACGTCAACGATCTGGAGCCATACCCCTACGATCCGACGCTGCGCGACAAGCTCATCCTGCCAAAGTCGCACAGAGACCTCCTGGACGTTCTCACGAGCGATCTGGACGTGTTCTCCGGGGACATCATCCGAGGCAAGAGCGCAGGCAACATCATCGTCGCCAAGGGCCTCCCTGGCCTCGGCAAGACGCTCACCGCTGAGGTCTATTCGGAACTGACCGAGACCCCGATCTACGCGATCCATGCGGGCACCCTGGGCACCAGTGCATCGTCTGTGGAAAACGCCTTGAAGGTGATCTTCAAGAGGCAGCGTCGCTGGAAGTGTGCCGTGCTGCTGGACGAAGCTGACGTATTTGTCAGGACGCGCGGCGAGGACATCGTGCAAAACTCAATCGTCGCCGAGTTCCTGCGGACACTCGAATACTTCGAGGGCCTGCTGTTCATGACCACGAACAGACCTGACGACATCGACGAAGCTATCGTGTCCCGTGCCGCTGCGATCATTGGATACGATCTGCCGAACGAAGAGCATCGCCGCCGCATCTGGCAGGTGATGTTCGCTCAGAACGAAGTCGAGGTCAGCGATGGCCTTCTCGACAGTCTTGTGGAGACGTTCCCCGAGATCGCTCCACGGGACATCAAAATGTTGCTGCGCCTGACCCTGAGAGTCGGGAAGGCACATGGGGTCGAACCGAGCATTGGTTTGTTCCGTAAGTGCGCCATGTTCCGCGATGTGCGGATCGCCGAAACGGTTTCGGACCAAGATGAAGAAGACCTGGAAGACGTTCTATAGGAGGATGACTAGGAGGATGACCATGACACCTGACGTGAAGCGGTTAAGGGAGATCGCTGAAGCCCAGGACGCCTATGGCAAGTGGAACACAGCCCCCGCCTGGAATCGCTACTACGAGGCCCACAGAGCTTCGCAGACGCCGTTGCGGCGGTTCCTTGGGGACCTGGGTTCATACGCCATGCTCGCGGCTGGCTTTGCGATTACGCTGTCGCCTTTCTGGATTCCAATGGTGAGGGCGTTGCTCTAGTGACGCCCGACGAATTGGACCGATACATTCGCGGGGAATATGACCCGCGATACCCCTACGACTTCGGCTGGCGACACCTGATCCTGGCCGGAGTTGTAGCCATAGGACTCGTTGGCTACACCATCTTGTTCTGAGAGATTGCCACCTGATTTGGTCTCGTGTAACCTGACCAAACGACCCTGGAGGATTCACATGTTGCGAGACTGGATCGTTCGAGCCACCGAGCGATGGACGAACCATCGGCTGAAAGGAAGAACCGTCGTGTTCTTCACCAACGGCTATGTGACATGGGCAGGAACGATTATGGGCGCGCAGCTTGACACCACTCACGGACAGATCACCGTTGTCGCAGCCCACGCCACCGATGGAATCGTTCCTGTTGCCTGCGATTGCGGGATGGGTCCTCCAGTCATACGCTTCCCGCTCACTGACAAAATGCGGTGGAACAACAGCGCCGACAGATACGAGGTAATCGAAAATGGCTTGGACCGACCAGGAGGACAAGAAGCTCCGCGAGATGTGGGCCTCGGGCCATACGGTCTCGGCGATCTCGAAAGACTTGTCCAAGACGCCCAGCGCAGTGAAGGCCCGACGCAAGCGGCTGAAGCTCACACCGCGCCGCACCGGGGACCTGACCGAGAAAGTCCGGGTCGGGTTTCACGCGGACACGATGTCTCTGTTTCGGGCCAAGGCCAAGAGAGCGGGGCAGACCATCCCAGCGCGCATCCGGTCGCTGGTGGAGAAGGACCTTCAGGCCCCCTAGTCCTGGAGATCAGAGAGTGCGATCAGGGGCTCCCAGACGGCGTTCTGGTGGGTGTCGCACCGGATCAGACCCTGCACATCTACAACATTTCGCAACCGCCACCCTCGCTACCTCAGAACACCATCGTTTGGGGCAACTCAGCGACGGTAGAGCATTATCGCTGGTGGCTGTATAGCTCTAGCGGCAACCCCAACTTAAACTGAGGACGAGAATGGAACTTCCAACGATTTATCAGCAATTCATCCACCAGAGTCGCTATGCGCGGTGGCTGAAATCCGAAGGCCGCCGAGAGACCTGGGCCGAAACCGTTCGACGCTACGTCGATCACATGATCGAACATCTCCAGGGCCTCGGCTATACCATGCCGAAACCGTTGGAAGACGAAATCTACAACGAGATTTTGACCCTGGGCGTGATGCCGTCCATGCGGGCCATGATGACTTCAGGACCTGCGCTGACCCGTGACAACATCGCTGGGTTCAACTGTTCCTACCTCCCTTTCGATCACCCACGCGCCTTCGACGAATGCCTCTACATTTTGATGTGCGGCACGGGCGTCGGGTTTTCAGTCGAGCGGCAGTTCATCACCAAGCTGCCGGAAATCCCGGAGAGCTTCAAGATCGGGCCGGTGATCCGCGTCCGGGACTCCAAGATGGGATGGACAGAATCGGTTCGGGATGCCATCGACGCGCTCTACAAGGGCGAGGAACCATCCATTGACGTGTCAGACGTTCGCCCTTCTGGCGCACCGCTGAAGACTTTCGGTGGCCGTGCCAGTGGCCCCGTGCCGCTCCAAGACCTGCATCGCTTTATCCTGGACACCTTCCGCAAAGCCCGTGGCCGCAAGTTGAACTCTGCCGAGGTCCACGACATCGCCTGCAAGATCGGTGAATCTGTCGTTGTCGGCGGTGTCCGTCGATCCGCGTTGATCTCGCTTTCCAATCTGTCAGACCAACGGATGCGCGATGCAAAGTCCGGTCAGTGGTGGGAGACACAACCCCAACGTCGTCTGGCCAACAACTCTGTGGCTTACACCGAAAAGCCCGAGGTCGGTCAGTTCATGGAAGAATGGCATTCGATCTTCGCCTCCAAATCCGGCGAGCGCGGTGTGTTCAACCGGCAGGCCGCGAAGCGACAGTGCGAGAAACATGGCCGTGACTCTGACCACGAGTTTGGCACCAATCCCTGTGGCGAAATCATCCTGCGCCCGAACCAGTTCTGCAACCTGACCGAAATCGTGGCACGATCCACGGACACGGTGGACGATCTGATCCGAAAGGTTCGCGTGGCCGCGATCCTGGGAACCTATCAATCGACCTTGACCAAATATCGCTACCTTCGTGATGTCTGGACCCACAACTCCGAGGAAGAACGACTCCTGGGCGTGTCGATCACCGGCATCATGGACTGTCCGTTGCTCAACGGAGAAGGCACCAAGGATCAGGTCCGCAAGGTGGCCCGCGCTGATCGGAACGAACTTCTGGTTATGCTGCGCAAAGAGACCGAAGAGACCAACATCGAATTTGCCGAGGCGTTCGGTGTCAACTCTTCAACGGCGATCACCTGCGTCAAGCCTTCAGGCACCGTCTCACAGCTTACGGACTCGGCCTCGGGCATCCACTCTCGGTTTGCCCAAAACTACATCCGTCGTGCTCGCAACGACGACAAGGACCCTCTGACGCAGTTCATGATTGACGCTGGTGTTCCGTGCGAGACCGATGCTTTCTCGCCGTCGACCAAGGTGTTCTCGTTTCCGATCCAGGCACCCGAAGGCTCGGTGACTCGTCATGATCGCAACGCGATCCAGGAGCTTGAAAACTGGCTCGATTTCAAGACGCATTGGTGCCACCACAACCCGTCTGTCACGATCAACGTCCGGGATCACGAGTGGCCGGAAGTCGGAGCCTGGGTGTGGAACCATTTCGATGAGGTCGCGGGCGTCAGCTTCTTGCCGCACGACGATCACGTCTACAAGCAAGCCCCGTATGAAGACACCGATCCAGCGACGATCAAAAAGATGCGCGCCGCTATGCCGACGGAGATCGACTGGACTTTGAACCAGGAGAATGAGGACCAAACGACCGGGATGCAGGAACTGGCCTGTGTCGGCGGCGTCTGCGAGATATAGGAGGGCAGATTATGGGACGACTGCGCGGAGAATTGGCGTCCAGCCAGGACGCATGGTGGGGATCACACACCATCACAAACCCTGACGGGGACCCTTACATGACCCGATATTGGCTCGGGCGTCTGAGGGTCCACGTCTTCCACCGTGGCGACCACGACGAGGACTGTCACGATCACCCGTGGGACTTCTGGACCTTCCCCTTGACCAGCTACGTGGAAGAGGTCCTTCACGAGCAACGGCAAGCCTATCTGGCCAAGAACAGCCCGCCGCCGCCGAAGTTCTTCCGAACCAAGGAAGTCGTGAAACGGTTTCGGTGGCACCATCGTCCCGCTGAGCACTGTCACCGCGTCCTGGGCGCGTGGACCGGCAAGAACCTCACCGACGATATGGTCAAGCCTGGGGGCAAGATCATCACCATCGTGTGGCAGGCCGGTGTGCGCCGCAAATGGGGCTTCTGGAAGGAACGACAAGGTGTCTGGTGCTGGCAGTTCTGGAAAGACTACATCCTGGCTGGCGGCAAGAACGCGCCATGTGAGCCACCGTTCTCACCCCCACCGGAGAAACCAGTCCGATGATCGAAGCACTTCTGATTATTGTCGCTATCGGCACTCATGGTCTTCTCGATCTGGAGATTGTTCACATGCCCGACATGGATACATGTCGGGACACCGCCGTGCAGGTCTACGATGCTTTCATTGACGATGTTGTTGACGGTTCGATCCACACCACCTGTGTCCAGGTCGAATGGAATCCCGAAACTGTTTTGAACCAGTAGTTGACAATCAACTCGTAGTTTCCTATATCACGGTGACGCGACCACCGCATCGAAAGGACTCACATCATGGGAAGCAAAACTGGAATCGCCGCAATCGCCGAGGGCCGCACGGACCTCTTCCGCATGGACCCGCGCAAGATCGTGATCCGTCACGGCTGGAATAGCCGGGACTTCGATCTGCCGGAGAACCAGGAGCACGTTGAACAGCTTGCCGCTTCCATCCGTGAAGTGGGCGTCCGGGAACCCCTTGCAGGCTACCTGGACGACGGCGAGTTTGTTCTGACCAATGGCGAGAGCCGTCTGCGCGCCGTGCTGTCTCTGATCGCCGATGGTGTCGAGATCAAGAGCGTTCCCGTGCAGCCGGAACCGCGTCACGCCAGCGAAGCTGACCATCTGGCGTCGCAGATCATCCGCAACAGCGGCAAACCGTTCACCCCTATCGAGAACGCCAAGGTTTTCGCCCGTCTTATGGACTTCGGCTGGAGCGCCAAAGACATTGCGGCCAAGACCGGAATCACCCCTGAGCGTGTAGCCCAGATCGCCAAACTCAACAGCGTGACCGAGGCTGTTCGCAAGCACATCCAGAAGGGCGAGATCACTTCGTCCCTGGTGCAGCGTATTCAACAGAAGGCGAAGTCCGCTGCCGAGGTCGAGGAACAAGTCGTTGCCGCGATCCAAGCCGCGCAGGCCGAAGGCAAATCCAAAGCCACACCGAAACATGCGCCGAAGACCACGGCCAAGAAGAAAACCCAGAAGAAGACCAAGACCAATTATCGGGAACTGTTTGAAGAGCTTGTGTCTTACCTGGGTGACGAACACGACGCCGATGACAACGGCTATACCGTGACCGGCTTCATCCCCGAGGCCCGCTGGGACGCCATGCTGGCGGCGTCTAAGACCCAGGGGCGGTTCTAATGCTGGGATACGCTCTCGTCGCCCTGTGTGTGGTCCTGGTGCTGCTGCCGCCTCGCTGGGACCCTGCCATCCGCCTGAAAGAGAGGCAGCGCCGGAGAGCCCACACAGGGCTCCCGGATGGCCCTATGAACGTGGGCGGCATGTCCAATGTCATGGCCCTGTCTTTGGGCGTCCCGTCACCTTACTCCGTCGGAGACCCGATCACGGTCTGCACCGTTGACGGCTGCATGGCGGAAATCCTGACACCACGCTACGTCGGCAAGATCACTCGGACTCTCACCAAGGGTCGAGCGGACGTTCCGTTAATCGAAATTCAAGTATCCGCCGCAACACCTGGGACCGCAAAAACAGGTGAACTGCGAACGGAACTGGTGGATCGCATCCGCCAGCTTCAAGACGGTCGCCTGATCGTCGCCAACTGAGACCCGGAAGGACTCGATATGCACGTAAAAGACCTGTGCCGCACGGCACATGAAGAGAGCCGCCGCAATGGCTGGTATGAACAGGAGCGGAACAAGCCCGAAATGATCGCGCTGATCCACTCCGAGGCATCGGAGATGCTGGAGGCCCTGCGTAAGCCCGACCCGGAGACGGGTGAGCTTCAGCGCAGCGAGAAGATTCCTGAGTTCTCGCTTCTCGAAGAGGAAGCCGCTGATCTCATGATCCGTCTCGCCGACTTCGCCGAATACACCGGCCTGGACCTGGAAGGCGCGATCTCAGCGAAGCTCGCGTTCAACCGGACTCGTGGGCATCGTCACGGGAACAAGGCGTTCTGACCTTGGGTATCGGACATTTCCCGAAGTCGACATTCCAGCTTGCTAACACAGCCCGTGTGGTTGAGCCTGGAACGACGGTCTATTGCGACCACAAACGAACGCCACGGACGATCAACAAAGGCGTCCTGGCGTTCACTGAAACAGGAACGGTGATCTGCGTCAGGGAGGACTTCACAAGCCTCCAGGGCGCGATCCAAGGCATACAGGAGGTTTGACCATTGCCCGACCGTAAGATCATAGCCACAGCGGCGCTCCAGGGGCTCCTGGCGGCGCGCGCCGATGAAGAATACGACCCGAGTGGCGTCGCCCAACTTGCGGTCGATCATGCCGATGCTCTGCTGGCGGCCTTGGGGTCGCCAGTGGATGCCGAAACGATTTCGGCCACGGGTGGTGAGACCCCGACCCTGAAGGACCTGGGTGTCTCTGGCCGAGCCGTTGCACCTTTGAAGCGGATGGGTGTCACCACGCTCGCTCAACTTGCCGTGCAGTCCCGAGAGGACATTGCTTCGGTCAAAGGTGTGTCTGACGGCACGATGGATGTCCTGGACGCGCTCCTGGCCGAGAACGGCCTGGGCTGGAACTGGAAGCCGAACGAGGTTGCGGCTCAGGATGACAGCTTTGACCCTGAGACCGACGTTCCTGCCTTCCTGAAGCGTGACCGCGACGAAGATCAGGGCGACGATGATGACGATGACCCAGACCTGGAGGACGTGCTGTGAGCGACGACGATGACATGGAAGACGTTCTGGGGGCTGAGGGGCTTGAAGGCGGCGATAATTCGTCCAGCGTCGCCTCGAAAGAACTCCGGCAGATTGTCGAACGGATCGAACGGCTCGAAGAAGAGAAGCAAGCCATCGCCGACGACATCAAAGAGTTCTACGCCGAGGCCAAGGGACGCGGCTACGACACGAAGATTCTTCGGAAAGTGATCGCCATGCGAAAGCGCAATTCCGATGACATCGCCGAGGAAGAAGCCGTTCTCGATATGTATCTGACGGCCCTGGGGATGCGATGAGAGGGAGAACCCTCACCATCGGTTCCCTGGTCGTTACCGTGATGGACAACGGCCTGATTGAACTGCGGCTCACGGCGCTTCGGAAGGGCGAACCGTGCTCATATCTGTCGCACGACCAAATGAAAGAGATCGACGCCTTCTTGGACCAGGAGGATGACGACGAAGACTTGGAGGATGTCCTGGGATGACTGACGAACCACGCTGCCCGCATTGCGGCACTGCATTGAAGATCGAGAAAGTGAAGGTGCGCAAGCAACCTGAGCTTATCGTCCATGACCAGGAAGACGGTGGCGGCGTGGAGAGCGAGCCTATGGGCTGGGAAGAACGGGAAGAGGTCTCTGACTGCCCACGGTGCCAGGGGGCCTACTGAATGACGAAACGCACGGCTGGAAAATACACCCGAAACGAGCGCGACTTCTACGCTACCCCTGAAGCCCCGATCCTGAAGCTCCTGCCCCACTTGAAGGGCATCACCAAGTTTGCTGAGCCCATGTGCGGGGATGGGGCCATCGTGCGCGTCCTGGAGCGTCTGGGATGGGTGTGTGCCGCCGCGTGGGACTTGGAGCCCCAGGGCGAGATGATCGACAGAGCGGGCGTCTGGGACGTTCTGGGGCTCCGTGCCGAGGACTTCCGAGGGTGTGACGGAATCATATCTAATCCGCCTTGGCCGTTGCCCGCCAATCTTCGCAAGGGCCAGCCCGAGGGGACTCCAACCGTCCAGATCATCCAGCACCTTATGTCAATCCTCCCGACCTGGATGATCCTGTCCGCTGACTTCATGCACAATCGCTACTTCGAAGACCTGTCACCGCACTGCGTCAAAATCGTTTCGGTGGGCCGCGTGAAGTGGATGGCAGGCACCAAGAACACCGGCTTCGACAATGCCGCATGGTATTTGTTCGACCTATTCCACGAGGGGGACGGACCTGTCGTTCTGCCTAACCTCGAACCCGAGAGAACTTTCCACCCTGAGATAGAGGAATTGCTATGAGATCAGGATTTTTCCGCACGTCTTCAGCCATGCTGGCCCTGGGGGCCGCCATGTCTGGGCTCAACAAGGCCATGACCGGATTTGGTCAGGCAGCGCGTGATCTGGCCAAGCGCCGCGATTACGAGCCGCGCATAAAGGGCAAGAATCGCAAGCGTCGGGGTCGTCCCGCTGTTCGGCATACGACAACCCGCTTCGACCGCAAGATGGCCCGCCACGGCATGATCTATGCCCCTGGGAAACTGTTCAAAGGACACCGGATATGAACGAGATCACACGCAGCCAACGCTGGGACCACCTTGAACGCCCCCGCGTCGAAGCCCTTGACGCGATCCTGGGCACCCCGACACCGTGTTTGGACCACGGCTTCATTCGGATCGTCGACTACATGGGTGACGAAGCCGCCATAACCCAGGCTGCGCGTGTCTCCTATGGCAAAGGCACCAAGAGCGTGTCAGAAGATCGCGGCTTGATCCGGTATCTGCTGAGCCACCGACACACCACGCCGTTCGAGATGTGCGAGATCAAGCTACATGTGAAGCTGCCGATCTTCGTCGCGCGGCAATGGATTCGCCACCGCACCGCCAGCGTCAATGAATACTCGGCTCGCTACTCGATCCTGGCCAAAGAGTTCTATATCCCCGATCCGCGTGACATCATGCCCCAGAGCAAGACCAACGCCCAGGGGCGCGAGGGGGCTCTGCCTGCTGAGGTCCGCAATGCGATGGTCAAAACGATCAAGCACCAGTCTCACGGGGCCTACGACGTGTATCAGGAGCTTGCCAGCGGCTGGCCCTGGTTCCAGGACAACGGAGACCCCATCCCGGACACCGGCAACCCTGCTGAAGACGACACCTATCGTCGGCCCCATGAAGGTGACTTCGGCATGGCGCGGGAACTGGCTCGCATGGTCGTGCCGCCGAACGTCTACACCGAATGGTATTGGAAGGTCGATCTGCACAACTTGCTGCACTTCCTTTCTCTCCGGGCCGATCCCCACGCGCAGATGGAGATCAGGATATACGCCGAGGCGATCTGCCGGATCGTCCAGGAGTGGGTGCCCACGGTCTGGGAGGCGTTCGAAGACTATCGCCTGGGAGCCGAGTCCTTCTCACGCATGGAGATGGAGGTCCTGCGGCAGATCATCATGGACGCTCCGGCTGTCCAGACGATGATGAAAATCCAAGACCTCAACGGAACGGATCGGGAGAAGAACGCTCTCTGCCGCAAGCTGGGCATCCACAAGGAAGACCAGGATGGGTGACGGACCAGTCTGCGGCAAATGTATGCTGCCCGATGATGGCAAGGACTGTGGCGAAGAGGGGTGCCCCTATGGGCATCCCGTCGCTGCGTCTGGTGCCCAGCGAGAGAAGCTGGACGCGCTGCCTTACGACCTGATCCCCTATCAGGAGATGACCGATGCGTTTGCGCGTGTGGCCGAGCACGGTGCCATCAAGTATGCCCCGTGGAACTGGAGCAAGGGACTCGCTCGCGTCCAGCTTATAGGATCGCTTCTGCGTCACACGTTCGCCTATCTGAGAGGCGAAGAGCGTGACTCTGACTCCGGCCTGCTGCACACCGATCACATCCTCTGGAACGCCGCTGTGCTGTCGCACAACGTCCATTGGAACTTAGAGGACGGTCGCCGCTCCGAACCACCCCGAGACTACAAGGATCGAACCGATGGCAGTTGAGAGACAGAGTGGTCAGATCACACTGATCTGTGATGAATGCGGTGAGGACCTAGGCCGCATGTTTGATCCAGATGAGTTCTCGGCCATGATCGAATATGCCAAGGCCGAGAATTGGACTATCAAGCCCGATGACGATGGAGAATGGACCCACTTGTGCCCCGATTGTGGGGGCGCAGGTCTATCCCGGATCGAGCGCGCTCGGCGCGTCCTGGGACACTAGAGACGCAGTATCGAGAGCATCACTTCCGTCGTGGTGACGGTATCACTCCCAACAAGTTTCTCGGTTTGAAGTTTAAGCCCGTCAGTCGCGTCCAGATCAAGAACCGCAGACCAACCCACCGCTGTTCCGCCTCGACCTGCAAGTCGGTGATACATGAGATGGCGGCTGCCTGCTACTTTAGACCACGTTGACCCATCATAGCGATGAAGTTCAACAACGCTTTCTGATCGGTTGGAACCGACCGTGGCATCGTTTGTGATCGAATAGCTCACTAGGAACCTTCCCGCTTTACCCACGAAAGCCTGACCCGTGGTCGCATTCCAACTTAAATTGCCCGAAGCAGCGACGTGAGTTCCATCCCAGGACGTGATGTCAGCGAGAGTCGTTGTCAGCGTTTGCGCCGTTGTCTTGTAAGCCGTCAACGCATCATGTTTGACCCCTTCCGGGAAACTTACAGTGCCGTCTGTCTCGTCCGCGATCATAGCTGTGGTGAAGCTCGATCCGACTTTCAACGTGAAATCATCATTTCCAAGTAGACCCATTAGGGCCTTGGTCGAAAATGCTGTTTGAAACGTCATGCTGGCATCGTTGCCCACAGCGTTCTTGTTGTATTTCATGTTGATCGAGCCGCCCGAATTGAGCAACAGATCGGTGCCGTAGAAGGCAAAGGTGTTAGTTGCGTCAGGAGTTGCCCCGCCGACACCAAGCTCTCCAACGCGCGTCTGGTGTCCCGTATTGACCAACGGCGCGCGCATTTCGACTTTGCCGTCGCCACTGGTTAAGAGAGACCCAAGGTAGAGACTTTCAGCACTGACATCCCACCAGATGACGTTGGTGACTCCTCCCCCTGTTTGAGAGACAGTGAAATCGCCACCACCGACCGATACGATCCCAGGATTATTGAGAGCTTGTCCGTTGAGATCGAGAGGTTTCAGGAGATCAATATCATCATTTCCGCCGTCGAAACGCATCCATGCGGTCCAAGTTACGGCTTCACCAGAGGCTCCTGTGGCCGAAGAACCGCGATACCATGTCAGATCACCTAGTGTAGAGTCATTGTCGATCTGAAGTTCCCAGGCGTGACCAGCTTCAACAAGATTGCTGGTGCCCCCAGGTGTAGCGTTCCAACGCAAACCAATATTTCCACCACCGTCGTTCACTTGCATAGTGAAGTTTCCGGTAGAGTTAGAACACTGATCTGCCAATGTAGCCACAGCGGGAAGCCGCGCGGTAGGAACAGTCCCGGAAGCAAGGTTGCTTGCATTCAAATTGGTTAGACCACCGCCATCTCCACCAAAGGTCGTGGCCGTCACTCCACCTGTGAAAGTCGCACCAACGAGTTTCGCAAAAGCCGAACCGTGGTCTCCATCAAGAAGATCAGCATTTAGTCCACTGCCGGGACCCATGTTCCCTTGATGCCAAGTTTTCCACCACGTCTGATATGCTCCAGACGAACGAAAACGAACCCACATCTCTTCGTCATTTCGATCAAAGAGAAGTTGTGCGCCGCCGTTGTTGGACACGGTATCTGAAGGAATTTGGAGCAAAGAAGAATATTGCGCGCTTGCGGGCATGTTGCTGGGATTTTCGTTACCCCAGGCGCTCCAAGAACCTTTCGATGTGTCGATCAGATCAAGATCGTTCGCTGTGTATAGCTCGGTGACATCTGCCCTCATGACATCACCAGAGGCGATCCCTCCCACCGAAACCGCATTGACGTTGGTGACGTTCGCTCCGTTCCCGGAGAAAGTTGGAGCCGTGACTCCACCCGTAAAAGTTGCCCCGGTGAGAAAAGCAAAAGCACTTGCCTGATTCCCATCGAGAAGATCAGCATCTAGACCAGAACCAGCACCATCATTATTGCTGTGCCAAACCGTGGCACCACTCACCGTGATCTCACCGTAGAATTGAGCGGAAAGATCGCTGTTAAGAACCAAGGCGTCAGACAAAGAACCTGCATCTGAGGTTCTGAAAATAAGTCGACCGTCTTCCAAAGCTGAATTGGCGCTAGGGTCTTGTGCTACGATCTGAGCCATATCGTAGTCTTGTGCCGTTGTATTGGCCAATTTGATGTAAGCAATATCGGACGCTGAAGAAGCTGTTCGTGCTCCCCCAATTCTCAGGCCGACATCATGTGAAGAAACATCTGTTGTTGTGAAATCGACTTCGAAAGAACCCGCAATTCGAACATCAACTTGCCCTGAAAAAAGCTGCGCTCCGGTAAACGTATTTCCCCCGGATCGACGAGCTAAATCAGAAAGAGTGAAATCCCCTGTGTGATACAGATTCTGACCCAAATAAGCAGGCGCTTGTTTGAAATCGGTCACGCCGGTCGCATCGTCGATCACCCAGGCTTGGGTGAAAGCCGATCCGTTGGCTGAGACCTTCAACTCGAAATCGTCATTACCGATCAGACCGAACTCGGCGCGACCGCTGAAGCCTGTCTGAAACAAGAAGCTGGCTGTGTCACCTGTCGCATCCTTGTTGACCCTGATCTGGTGTCCAGCGTCGTCGCCGTCGAAGAGCGATCCAGGGCCGCGCACGGACAGCACGTTCGACGAGTCGCCGGTCGCACCACCCAGGCCCAGGTATCGCGCAGAGATGTCCCCTAGGAACTTCTTCAAGAGGCTCATGTCAGAACCCCCTTACTTCTTGATGACGACGCGCAGCGAATTGCTCGCAGGAGCCGGTGTGGCGTCAATGGTGACGACGTTGGTGCTGGTCCGCGTGACCCCGACCGAAACTGTTTCGTAGGTTCCGGTGTCATAGACTTCGACCGTCACGTCACGGCTGGCAAGATTGTGGGTCACAGCGATGCTGGTGCTCGTGCCGTCGCCAATATCTTCCTCATACCGTTCGATCTGCGATCCGAGATCATCACGGTTCGCTTTGATCTGGTCGATCAGTTCGCGCAGCGTATCGAGATCGTTGTCACTGGCTGCCTCGGTATCGAAGTATGCGACGATCCGATTGTCGACCTCAGCGGCGAAGTCAGACACGTCAGAGGCAACGTGGGTGTGGGAAGACGCTGCCTTGCCGTCCAGAGCCGTCTGGAGGCCGCTCACGTCCGCAATGGCCAGGGCCAGGAGCGTCTTGACCTGTGCGACCGTCAGAGCCTCGACATCGCCTGTAGAGGCACTGGCGCGGCCCAGGATGCGCGCTGTGGCGACATGAGCCATCTTGGCCAGTGTGATAGCCTCATCGTCCACCTGAGCCGTGTCGACCGTGTTGAGGGCCGCCAGAGCCCCGCTGTCCGTCACGTCCGATAGTGTGTGCGTGTGAGAACTCGGGGTGAACGTGCTGGGCTTGCCAGTGATCCCGCTCCAGGGGGCAGCGTCGGCGCTGTCAGCGGCGTCCACCTTCCCGTCGTCGTTGGAATCGTAGACCGAGATGAGCATGTCACCCCCGCCTGCCGCTCCGACAGCCGCTTGCACGAAGGCTGTGGTGGCGAGTCGGGTGCTGTTGTTGCCCGCAGTCTGGGTCGGGGCTGTGGGGTTTCCGGTGAACGCGGGGCTATCCAGGAAGGCCAGCGTTCGGAAAGCCGAGCCGTTGTCGACCCCGACCAGGGCGGTCGTGGTGTTGAGAACCATACGACCCGCTGATCCCGCACTCGGGAAGGACGCCAGATTCTCGATCTTGAAGTCGATGATCTGGTTGCCCGCGAAGTCGTAGCTCTGGAGGATTTTCTTGGCCATGATCGAGTCCTTTCTACGTCAGCCGTGCGCGACCGGCGAACGCGGCTGAGAAATGAATGTCGGTTCGGTTGAAGTTGATGTTCGAGACCTCGCCCTCGCACTCGTCTCCGTTTGTGTCCAGGACGTAGACGTTGGGCCAAAAGCCAAGGTTATGCTCGATCACCCACACGCTGGCTGGCGTGTTCTGGTAGTGGGTATGGGCTATGGAAGCCGAGTCCCCGGTGTCGCCTTTGTCTCCCTTGGGTCCTTGCAGAAAAGGGGACAGATTGACTTTCAGTTCTGCCGATCCCGAACCAAAACGGAGCTTGCCGGTCCCGATGTTGGGCCGAAGCGTCAGCTTCCCGAGTTGATAGTTTGGTTTCAGCGTGACCGTCATGTGACATCCTCGACGATCTCGATCCGAAGAGTCTCGGTCGAGACCACCACGTCGGATGTGGATGTGAACTGGATGTCCATGTCAGCGGGGCCAAGAGGCCAGTCGCTGGTGTCCGTAGCATACACCCGCACATTGGTGTAGCCGCCCCCGGTGAACTCAGCGGTCAGCGAAACCGTTTCGCCCGCGTCCGGGAAGTGAATTTTGGAAGCCACAGTCCAGCCTGTCAAATCGACAGCATCGCCTGCGGCGTCGGTCATCGACACATCGCCGGAATAGTCGAAGGTATCGCCTTGCTTGAATTTCATCGCGGTCTCCAGGGTAGACGGTCCTGACCGTCATCTTATCCCGGAGACCCCTTTGGATCAACGGTAGTCGTCTGGATCGCCTTCACGTCCGTTTTCATACCACGCTTGCACGTAGGACGGAAGCGATTGCTCTTCTCCAATGACCACTGGACCCCAAGATGTGACGGTTGCCTGATTGGCATGGCATTGGTGCAAAGTCGATCCTCGGATTATGGACCCCTCAACCAAGGCTGGATTATCGAACATGACCCGTAAATCGAGTTGCTGCCATCCCCCTGGCCTATTCGAACCAGGGGAGCGATCCCCGATGTAAACGATGTTGGCCTCATGCACCGTGCCGGAAGGTGTAACGCCCACGACAGTTTCGATCTGATCCCGAACGTAAACGCAGCCTGAGCGTCGCTTGTTGAGAAACACAATGGCGCTCCAGGAACCATCTTCCTCTTGCCGCCATTCGGTGTGGGTTCGATCTGTGTAGACAGGAAGAAAACGACTTTCGATGTCGGCCTGATACATGGTCAGAACCGAGTTCATGAGGAAGAGGCAAGACGCCCCGAACATGCACAAAGTCAAGATCATGTAGATATTCAGTCTTGATCGAAATTTCGCATCGTTCATTTCGGCAACTCCAGTGTTGGCACGTCCACACCGTTTGCCTTCAGAAGTCCCTCTAGAATACCGACGTGTCGAATGTATGCTCTTAGTTCGCTCTTGGTCGCCGCGATCTCTGCATCCTGCCGTTCAACACGATCTGTGAGCGAACTGATTCGCTGATTGAACTGTTCTTCGAGCTTAGACCGTTCTTGGGCCTGCCACTCGCGCTCTCGATGATCGTGGGCGTCCATACGAGTCAGCATCCACTTGACCCCGCCGCCGAAGGCGACGAGGACCCCTGTGATGGCCGTAAGGACCCCTGGCAGGTATTCCCATGTCAATTCGAGTTCTCCGCGTTGTCGGTCGCGGTGCGATAGAAATCTGCGGTGCGGCGTTGTAGACGACGACACTCTGCCAGAGCCTGACGGTGTTCGGCAAGAGCCGTTAACGCATCTGTGTCCACCCCGATATTGGGACACCCACGCGCCATATCTGCGGGGAGAGAAGGAAAGTTGGGACGCTCCGAAGGCGGTAGGTTATTGGATGTCGCGCAAGCGCCTAAGAACGTCGTCAGGAATAGGGCAAGAAGAACCCTCGGCCTGAAGATCAGTGATAAGTGCATCGGTCTCACTCCGTAGCTGTGCGATTTCGGCTTCAGCTTCTCGGGCTCGACGCTCCGCTTCTGCCAGGGTTGCCGCGTTTGCCCGCTCTAGACGTTCCCGTTCCGCCTGAGCGGCTGCCTCGGCATCGGCGATACATTGCGCCTCTGCCACCAAGGTTGCCTCCTGAGCCGCGTCATGACGCTGCCAAGATATGAAAGCCAGGATCGCCAGACCTACGCCGATATAGCGTAGGACCGGCGAACCGAGGGCTGCCAGGATTCCAGCCATTACCGCCCCCTGTGCTTGCCGCTCTTGTGGTCATCAAGCCGGAACTTCTTCAGAAGCCCGGACTGCCACACGACAAGACCGCCAACGACCAGGAGGGCGATCATCCAGTTGTCCTGCATGAAGGACGTGAAAGGCTCCAGAATGCCCGTGGCGCGCTCCAGGAGGCCGACAGCCTCTTCACCACGCTCTATGGCTTCCTCAGCGCCACCCAGGGCCTCCACGACGGCTCCCGCGCCGCCTGTGACCGCGATCACGCCGCCGCCCACCTGAGCCGCGTCTGCGGTCTGCACGGTGCGCGAACCACGATCCCGAAGATCAGCCACGGTCGTTTCTTCACGGGCAGCCACCAACGGGCTCTCCGTGTCGTTTGACAAGAGGGCCGCCCAGGTCTCCTGGTTTGCCACACCCGTGACACCCAGGTTGTGATCCTCCTGAAAGGCCAGGACGCCTGCCGTGGTCGCAGGGCCGAAGTCACCGTCAATCGAACCGACAGGGTATCCCTTGTCCCGCAGAAGAGTCTGAAGATGTTCGACGACGAAACCGGAATGGCCGCGCCGGAGATCGGGATAGATGATGTCGAAACCGTCGGGGTTCCATTCGGTGTCGCGGATGCGAGACCACTTTCGGAACGCCGCCGCGAGCCGTCCGTGGTAATTGTGGGTCGCGTAGCCAGGGCCGTTGTAGACCCGAGCGACAGTCTCCCAACGGTGAGCCCGCAGATCGTCGTCGATGTTGTTGGCAACGATGAACTCAATCATGGCCTGGATGTGGGCTGCCTCGTCGTCCATGAATGCCTGGACCATATCGAAAACAGTTTCGTAGCCGCAGATCGCGTAGTTGGTTCCAAGGATTTGACCACGACCCCAAGAAGCCGATTTCAGTGCGGCTTCGGCGTTGATCGCCATTGCCTTCTTCATCCGGGGATAACTGTCTCGGGGGTAGTTCCCAGAACGCCAGCGCGCGTAGGCAAGACCCTGGGATACAGCCTCATCTCGTTCGGCTCCCGACAACTGCCGAAAGAAGATATGAGGCTCAAAGAGCATTTTGGGGCGGCCTTCACTATCGAAGCCGCTGGAACCCGCTTCCACTTCCATGAGAGCGTGAACCTCGTCCTCGCCGACGCCGATGACGGAGCCGATCCGAGGGATGTCTAGGTCGTCGATCTTTTCTGCACGACCTTTGAAGTCTTCCGGTGACAGTCGCATTGAGTCCTCCTGGGTTAGTGCGACGATACCCTAGAGGTTGTGTTCGCTCAACCTTTAGGCGATTTTGAAGCCCGCGAAACGATTTCGGTTTGCGACCATCGCTCCGTCCCCGCTACTGATATAACCCATGAGGCCCACGGTGTCACCTGCCGATAACTTCAGGACCCCTTGGACATTCACACTGGTCTCGCCACCGACCATTCCAGCGGTATATCGGTCCTCCACGTCGTCTGTGGGGTCCGCGCCGTTGACGCTCAATCCAGCCGCGATGAAACCAGGGTCTGTGGTCTCATCGTCATAGGTCCACATGCCGGTGAAGTGGTAATATCCGTCCACAGCGGCTGTGAATAACCCTGTTCCTGCTGCCCAAACGCCCTGGTCGTTGTGCCGCCCGTTGTTCGTTGGGACAAGCTGCCACGTCGCGGCGGCGCTGAAAACCTGACGATAGTTGCAATAGGCCGAGAAGGCGTAGGGTCGAACCAGGGGGAACCATCCACCGTTATACTGGTAAGGGATGTCCTCGTCTTCCACGAGCATGATGAGCCCGTTCAAGGCGTCCAGGTAAACCCAAGCCCCGTTGTCTCGCACCGCCAGCTTTCCGTCCTGGCCAGCCCAGGTTCCGGTGGCACCCTGACCGACGATGTAGATGTCGCCGTTAGTGGGCGACCCAGGGGCGACTGTCAGGTCTTGGTCCAGAACAGACTGCCGCGCATAGACGGACAGCTTCAGGAGGTTCTGATCCATTCCTGTGTTCCAGTTGTCTTCTTCGTAAGGCCAGAACCCGTCGAGGCCCAGACCGGGGAGTGTTCTTGATGGCATTGCGCTCTTCCTTTCTAGGCCCCGTAATCTCTACCGTAGTTGTTCCCGTATCCGACCGCCTCGGGCAGTTGGACGATGATCTCATGGGCTTGCAGTGAGCGGTATCCGTCTCTCTCCGCATAGACCTTAACGATCAGCATGTCCTCGCTGCCCCAGGACGCCTTGGGGATGGTGAAACTTGTCCCGGCAATCCCGGTGTGTGTGGCGATCACTTGGCGATCACTCTGACGCAGGATGTCGATCTCCGTGGTCTGGTTCGTCTCCGGGGTCACTGACGGATCGTCCCACGGCAGGATAACCGCGTCCTCTCCCGTGCGAAGACGGTTCGCCCAGGTCACGTCCTTGCTCTCTCGATCCGTGGAAACATACGTGCCGAAGCCGACGCCCTCCACCTGCACGTCAGCGGGACGGAATGGCAGATGGGGGCGCTCGGTCAGATCGAAGTCTTGCAGGGTGGCGTCGTTGACAGACAGAGTCCCTGTCTGGGAGATCGGAAGGACCTTGAACTCGACGTTCTCGAAGGCCGCCCTCTCGGTGGAGTCGAAGAAGGTGGAGTCGAGTGACAGAGCCCATACCGGGGTGCCTGCGGGCCAATCCCTCGGCACGGTGTCCAAGATGCCGCGCCGAACAGAGTAGGTCGTGTCCGTGGTCTCGTAGATGCCCATGAACTCCAGGTCTTCGTCGTCCCCGGTGCCCACAACCAAAATCGTTTCGACAGCCGGTGCCGTGCCGTTGGTGAGACCCGTGAGATGGTCGATCACAGAGTTCGCTTCCGCCGTGACGGCGTTGGTCAACGTGCCCCTCGGGATGATTGTGTTGGTCGACAGAACGTCGAACCGAGAAGAGCCGAGCGCCCCCACGATGTCACCCGCGATCTCGAAGAAATCGACACCGGCTTGATCGGACGCCGCCAGGACGCCCAGATGTGCGGCAGGGTAGTCGTCCTCTTCCGGGGTCTTCAGACCTGCCCTGACGGCGAACGTGTAGGGCATGGTCATGGCCTGGATGTTGTCGGCCTCCTGCGCCGGTAGATCGGGGTCTTCGAAAAGCGTGTCGGGCGTCGAGAAGATCGGCGCGGCGGCCAGGGAAAAGATGTCCTCGACAAGCTGCGCCTTCAACGGGGCGGTTGCCGTCGTGTCATCTTCGATCTTCATGACGCGCATGATGAGGATGTCGTCAGAGTCTTCAGGAGAGTCCAGCTTCAGGACCATGCCCGGTTTCAGGTCCCAGAACTCCCTGAAGAACTGCACGTCAGCGGTCGCCAGGGGGTATCCCTCGGCTCGGATGTCTCGCTCGCCCAGCTTCTTGGCCAAACTGGATTTGTGGACCCCGTAGTAGTTCCGTCCCGTTGAGATCACGCCGCCTTCGGCTGCGATCCCGGCGAGGTCCTGGACTGTGACGGACGCCTCTTCGTAGGTCTCCGAGTTCGTGTATGTGACCACGACCTCGTTGACCAGTTCCTCTTGCTTTCGCTGGAAGCCTGTGACGACGCAGTTCGAGTGATCTGCCGTTTCGAGATCGTCGACCACATAGTCGCCGCGCAACAATTTCAGGGTCAAGAGCCCGGTGCGTGGGTCCTCGTATAGAAGCGCGTTGATGTGGTCCAGGACCTCCAAGATCATGTCTCTGACCTTGCCCTGGTTCACCCACTTGATGGAGATTCCGAAGTCTTCGTCATAGAGGGTCTTGGCCGCCAACTCGAAGGACTCGACGTTGATCCGTGTGATGGGAAGCCCCGCGCCGAAGTCTCGATTCACCTGAAGCTCGTAGATGATGTGAGCCGGATTGGTGTCAGGGATCGTCTCGGCGTCGTCTCGCCAAATCGTGGCATACTTGCGCGACAGACCTTTGGCCATGCGCGAACCGATGACGTTGAGCGTCCGCAAATACGGGTTGTTGGCCTGGAAGTAGAATCCAGCGCGACCCGTGAGAACGGAACCTGCCGCCACGCTGTATAGATCAGCCAGGAACGCGCCGTTGTATTGCGACGAAACAGGTTCGTGAAAGAACAGGGTGGTCATGTTCCGATAGCTCGGGATCAGCCCGTCCAGAGAAGACCCGTATTTGGCCTCCAGATAGGGTGGAAGCTGCTGGTGATCCTCACCCATCATAACCGTGATCGCGCCGTTCACGCCGCCTTCACGCTTCCCGCCACCGAAGAGGTTTTCGTCAGCCACGTTGAAGACGGTCGACTGCGTGATGCTGCCGGTCCAGATCGCTCGGTCGCCGAGAATGATCGACGTGATCTCGTCTAGCTGTTGGGCGATCCCCATCTGAAGGGACAGGTGGTATCGGAAATACTCACCGGAGCCGCCACCCTTTTTCCCGCCGCCGCCACCGCTACCCATCTGTCATCTCCTGAGCGGTTCGTTTCTTGGCGTGATCCACGGCGCGTTGCACCTGGGCGTCTTCGATTTTCTCCGCGTCCTCAATATCCATACCGTGCTTCAGAAAGTCCCGAAAAGATAGGTCTAGACCCAAAGACTCGTAGTGAGTTTTGACCCCTCTTACGCAAAACCCGACAGCCCGGACATCGTTGATTGTGACCTTGCCCTTCGTCATAGCGATCTCTTTTCCGTGCTCTTTTCCCCATACCAGAGCGTGTTGGGGCTCTTGATGAGGACCGTGCCGAAGACGACGGGGATCGGTCGACCAGCCTCAGCCGTCGGGTCTTCCAGTTCCGTTACCTCGTTCGGCTGCGACACCTTTGGTCTAGGCGTCAGAAGGAATGCGATCACGTTGAGCGCGAGAGCAATCAGAAGCTGGACGAGGAAGTTAAAGGGCATGGCTCAATAGAAGTTGTTGGTGCTGCCGCCCATCGGATTCTTGTTCGGAATCGTCGGGCAAGCGCCACAGTTTTCGATGTTGTCGTGGAGGTCTCGGCACTCCTGGACGGTCTGATTGCATCCCAGGATTACCGATACCGTGTCGGTCGCCACCAACTCGATAAGAGGCCCTGAGACAGTGAGGTCGTTGCCTGACACGGCGATGATCCTGCGTCGCTCAATCCGAGAGTCGCTGCGGGTCCATTCGACCAAGCCGGTCACATACTTATCCACAGGCTGGGCGTTCCAGCCAGCGTTTAGAGACAAGACCGTCCCTGAGATCGACGCCACGGTGCCTGTGGTGGTCGCTGCCGCGCGATCTGCCTTGCACAAAGGACCGTAGAGCCGATGCGGACAGCCGATCTGATAGTTTCGGGTCAAGCCCGATCTTGACAAAGCCGTGGCCGAGGGGACGCCGACAATCTGGTATTCCTCCCCGGCTCGCTTGGTCGACGTGATCCTGCCTGTCCATCTCGGGATGAACAGTTGCTCTGTGTCCGTCAGATGGGACTGCAAGATGGTCAGCATCATCGGGTGAGACGGACGGAACTCTCGGAAGAGCGTGGCGAGCGGGCTGCTGCGCGGCAGGGTGATCTGGAACGTCGACCGCTCCAGTGACCCTTCCGTCTTCGTTTTTCCGGTCTTGATCGGTAAAGCCTCGTAGGTGAACCCGCCGTATTCAATGTCCCGAACGGCATCGGTGTAGCGGAAAACGCCCATCGTGCCCGCGATCTCTTCGGGTATCTCGATCCGACCCGTGAGCCAGTGGCCGACCTCCCAATTCGGCGCGTCCCCCCAGAAATTTTCATCCTGCGGAAAATCAGGGAACGGCCTCGCATCCCAGGTCCAGATCGAGCATCTTTCCATGTCCATCATGCCGCCCGAATAGACGCCAGATGTCGGGTTGTTCTCGTTCCAGAAAGAGATCGAAGCCTCTAGGAACGACCGCTGCATGAGGTCATCCCGAACGCCAAGGGAATACCTTGGGTATCGACCCTCGACACTCTTGGGATCGACGAAGGCGTTGGGTTCGTTCGCGCCTCTATTGGACGCCGAGCATCCAAGTTCGGTGAAGACGATGGGCTTCGACTCCGGCACCCAGGCTGTGGCTGTCGTCTCGACGCCTGCGATCCGAGTGACGTGTTGGTTCCCCCACCAAGCCGGGATGTCCTTCTGACGGTAAACCCACGGCTTGCTGTATGCGCCGTCCGTGATAGTTGTCCTGATCTGATTGTCCCGGTCGCTCTGGCTGGCATAGAAGAAGTCGAAGTCTTCCCCGCCGAGCACGTTGCCTCGAAGGTAATCGAGATCGTAGACGGTGGCGTATCCCTTCTGGGCGTCCAGGTGATCGTCTCCGTCACGCCAATCCGAGAGCGGCATGTAGTTGTCGATCCCCACGTAGTCGATGCGGCTGTCGGACCAAAGTGGGTCAAGGTGGAAATGCAGATCGTTCGATCCATCGGCGGGGCGATAGCTGTTGTATTCTGACCAGTCAGCCGCATAGCTGACCTTCTGGCTGCCCGTCAGCATGAGGCGAACTTGACCCAGAAGGGAGATCAGTTGGTCGACGGCGGGGAACGTGGTGGCGTCTGACCGAATCCGGGTCATGGCCACCATTTCCGTGCCGATGAGGAAGTCGTCTGCGCCGGATACTTCGGCGATCTTGCAGAGATGAAGGATGTGACGCCGGAAGGACCACTCGTTCGCTGGCCCCGTGTATGTGACCACCTTGTTCGTCGCGTCCCAGCCGAAGTTGCTGGCTGAAACCGTCCCGAAGAAGTTGGCCACCTGTGTGGCCGCCGCCGCCGTCTGGTCCACGGTTCCCGATACACCTGGGGCGGGATTGCATGTGATCCTGCCTCTCCAGGGATAGGCGGGCTGCCCTGTGCCGCCGTAAGGGTTCGGGAGGGAGTTGCCAGACTCCACGTCCATGAGAATGAAGGGATAGACCGTGACCAGGAGCCCCTTGCTTTTCAGGTAGGTGATGGCCTCGTAGATCGAACGATCCGCTGGTGCCCCGCCCACGGCAGGGTTCCCTGAGATGTAGCTGACTTCCTCAGCCTGAGATCGGACCAAAGGGCCGACCTGCCATGCGTAGGGTGTCGTGTCTTTGACGGCCTTGTCCACTTTCGGTTTGATCTGACATTCACCGATGCGCAGATCGTCACCGTGCCAAGCCAGGACAAGAGAGACGTGCGACAGGTTCGGCGCTCGCTCCAGGAGTTGGTCTATAGATCGCTGGAAATCCGTGTAGGTGCCCCCGACATGGACGTTCTCCACGCCGCCGTCTGTCTTCAACACCGCTGTCGTCCCGTAGCCAAATTCCGTGGTTCCGGGGATGATGTTCACCGAGCGGATAAGGCGCTCCAGGACATACTCAGAGTCTTCCGCCCCGCGAAACACGAACAGGTTGACGGGGGCTCCGTCGTCTCGGCTCGAACTCTTGTCGTCAAAGGTCGTCATCCAGCACTCCAGAAGTCTTCCAGGGTGTTAAATGCAACCTGGGTGGTCGCTACGTTATCCGATCTCCACTCCAAACTAAAGGCGTCAGACGCGAATTGTCCCACGTTCAGAAAAGACACCTTTCCGATGTCAGCCAAGGCGACGGTGCTGGCCCAGGCGTTCCTGACCGTGAGCGTCGTGGAGTTCGTCCCGGCCACCGCACTGACGATCTGGTTGTAGAGCGTCCCGGATGTCGTCTTGACCGCGATGGCCCTGTGAACGGTGTTCCCTGTTAGAAAGTCGGCATTCTCCAGTTCATCGACGATCAGAGTCGTGGTGCCTGACACGATGCCTGCCGTGGCCCTGAGATCGCGCGCAGCGTTGGCGACGTAGAATTGCTTCTGCATTCCGCGATGTCGACGATAGAAATCCTCCAGTTCCTTCACGGCGTCAAAACCGTTTCGCAGGATGTTCACTCTCCGGGTCACGGTCGGAAAATCGTAGGGGTGGAACGTCTCCGTCGTGCCGTATCCGTAGTCGATCATGACCCGAGGGTCTTTGATCTCGATCCGTTGGGCCTCGTTCCAGTTGACGGGAAACTCGAAGACCTCCAGCCCGTCGAACGTGGTCCCGGCAGCCTGCGGGGTGTATTGAAGCTCTGATCCTGGCGTGACCTCAAAAGCCACGTCCACGGTGCTGACCTCGCTCGTGAGACCGCGCTGCCTCGTGTCTTCGTCCATACGCCCCTGGAAGCCTTCCAGGACGTGAGAGCCCTCCAGCCAGGGCAGAGTCAAGGCTGTCGCCAGGGTCACGTTGTTGGACGCCACCGAGGCGATCAGCGCGCTTTCAGCCACACCGTCGTGGACAAGGCACAAACGGGCTCCCTGCTGCATCCAGGGGCGCGCTTCGCTCACCGGAACGACAGTTGCTCCGGCGCTGATTGCTGCCGTCGTGATGCGGCGATCAGGCCAGAACGGCAAAACGATTTCGTTTCGAAGCTCTTGGAACAGTTCCCGCTGCATCTGCATGAAGCGATCTCGGGCCGCCATAGCCTGATATTCGAACATGATCCGGGGCTCGAACCGTTGGGCGATCCTCTGTTGCTTGCCCTCCCTAGAGGTCAGAACCTTGGTCTGAAACCGAAGAGTGGCTTCGAAGGATTGCCGCCAGTTTGGGGGATGAGGCCATACGAACATATCACGACTCGATGGCTGCGCGGACGGCAGGACCGTTCGACCGAATGAAGTTCATGATGGCCTCTTCGCCCGCTGACGTGTTGAGACCTTCAGAGATGACCTGACCGCCATCCAAGGCGTTCACGATCTTGACGCGGGTTCCCGCCGCTGGCTGCTGCCCGCCACCGCCACCGTTGAAGATGTGTCTGGGATCGTTCGTCGTCAGGACTTCTTCGTTCCGTTGCAGGATCGCAGGGACTTCTCCGGGGGCTAGGCCCGCAATGCCGCCGCTGTGCATCCTCACAGCGTTCATGAACGCCATGCTGTCCACTGTCCGAGCCGTGCCCCTCTGACCGACGACACCGCCACTGTGAACGACAATGGCGCTTCCCGCACCGAAGCCGAAGAACCCGAGAACGGCCTTGGCCGCATTCAGGGCAAGTTGCTGCAAGATCATCTGCGCGATCTGGCGCAAGAAGTCGGCGGCGAATTGCAGGAAGGCGTCCCGAAGACTTTCGGTCACGCTCTTACCCTCAGCCAGAGACTGCGCGAACGTGTTGGCTGCGTTCACCATCGAATTGGCCAGGGTGTCCCGTAGCTGTTCGAACGTGATCCTGATCTGATTTCCGGTGTCCGCGCCCTGAAGCTGAAGCTCGCGCAGACGAGAGATCAGGGCCAGGATCGCTGGGTCGCTCGAACCCATAGCGATGGCCAGTTGAAGAGCCTGTTCGACCGCGCGCCGAAGTTCGTCATTGACGCCCTGAAGCTGGTTCCGAATCCGGTCTGTCGCCTCTTCCGAGGCACCGTTCTGCTGCGCAGTGTCCAATTCGCTCTGAAGTTGCTGGCGAAGCTGCAACAGTTCGTTGACCCGTTCTTCCAGGGCCAGGGCGCGCTCGCGCTCGGCGTTGGCGATGCGCTCGGCATTCTGGAGGTCAAACAATCGTCCCGCTTGTTCCGCGACCTGGGCAAGTTCCTCTTCGGTGATCGCGGCATTTTCCGCGCGCGCTGCCCGGATCGCCTCTTGAATGGCGGCTTCCCGCTCTCTGCCCGCGTTGATGAGTTCTTGCTGAGCGATCTGGAACTGTTGATCCGCCAGAGTCGCCGCTGTGGCCTCTTGCTCACGACGGGCGGCCTCGGCTCGCTCTTCGGCGAGACGCGCGCGTTCTTCTTCAGCGGCCACAGCCCCTGACAAGTCTACGTCGCCACCTTGTTCGAAGAGAGCCGCTTCCCGATTGCGGCGGTTAATCAGGGCTTGACCAACATCGCCTTCCTGGCCGCCCGCCCCGAGGTCGCGGATGGCCTGCGCCACGCCTGCTGCCGATCCCTGCTGCACGGCGTCCACGACGCCTTGTAGATCACCACCAGGGCGGAACTCTCCAGCACCGTAGTTGTAACCCAGAGATGCCAGCACGGCCTGTTGCTGCGGTGACAGGCTGTCGAACCGGCTAGGTCCGATGGCTTCCCTGGCCGCAGGCAAGAACTCCTGCGTGATGCGGCGAACGAGGTCTCGGTCGGCCTCTTCCCGAGTCACGCGCATACCTTCAGTGACGGCCCTGACCGAACCGTCTGAAAGCGTCACTGTGTCGGAGCCGTAGCCGATCCGAAGAGCGTTGACATCGAAATACGGGGTCTCCCGGAAGCCTTCGAACTGTCGGATGATCTGACCGGCAATACCCGCCGCGCCGCCACCTGCGCCGCCGATGTTCTCCAAGAACTCTCTGGTGTCGAAATCCTCCAGAGCGCGTCGATACAGGTTGAACGCCTCCAACACCTGACCGTATGTGCGGGCAAGACGGAGCGCCGCCTGATAGGCGTTCTCCAGTTCGGCCCGCTCGTCCAGGTCTTCAATGTCCGACGCCAAGCTGGGGACCTGTTCCCGTAGCTCCCTGATCGCATCGCGCCAACGGTCTAGGTCCGAAACACCTTCCTGGGTCGCTCTGTTGACCTCTTCGACGCCACCGCCCAGGCGACGCAAGGCGGCCTCGGCTTCGTCCGCGTCTCCCGTCAGCGCGATAACGACATCCTGGGCCTGCGCCATGCGCTCTGCTGTGTCTCTGATCTCACGGGCGATCTCGTCGAACTGATCCGCAAAACGCGAGTTGACCGGGAACATGTCCCGGTATGTCTGGTTGAGTTCGTCCAAGCGGCTCAGGAACTCATCTGCGCCGATCTCCGCGTTGCGGAACTGCTGGAACAGAGCGTCGACCTCCCGGAAGAAGCCACCGCCTGCGTTGACCGCGCCTCCCAGGATGTTCCTCGGGATGGCATCTCTGAAGGACTGTTGAAGGTTGCGAAGCTGTTGCTGCAATCCCTCCAAGTTTGCCGTGGCCTGTGTGACCGTCAGCCTGGACAGTTCTTGCCGCCACTCTTCGACGGATGCGCCGGTCTCGTCATAAGCGTTTCGAACTTGATCGAGAATATCCTGGTGCCTGGACAGAGCCTCGGTCGCCTCGGTCGTTCGAGTAACCCACAGACCTATCCCCGTCCCGATGAGCGTGACCAGAAGACCGATGCCCGTGCTGGACAGCAAGAGCCTCAGAGCGACCCGGAGACGGCCCACAGCGCCCGTCGTGGCCGCGAGAGAGCCCGTCGTGGCCGCCAGCGTGGCCCGCATCCCGTTGAGACGGATTCGGGTCAGTCGGATGACGGCGGGCATTCTGCCGAGGACGGAAACCAGGGCCACAACGAATGGGGCTACCTTCAACCCGATCAGTGTGGTGATAGCCACGATCAACAGATCGAAGTTGTCCACAACCGCGCCGATGACGCCGAAGATGGACTCCAATGCCGCGCCCACCCTGGCTGCGAAGTCCTGGAATTGAGCCGATTGAAGGGTCTCCGTCAGATCGTTCAACAGATCGGTGAAGCCCCTGATCGCGCCGCCGCGACCCACGGCAAGCAAAGTCTGGAAGACGGCGTTCTGGAAGCGGCCCAGGGCGGCGTTGGTCGTCTCCAGGGCCTCGGGCAGCGAGTCGCTGAAGCGACGATCCAGTTCGTCCGCAAAGTTGGACAGAGCGTCTGAAGAGATGTCGCCTTGCTCGATCATGTCGATCAGTTCGGCGGTCGTCAGATTGAGACCCGCCGCCATGATCTGAAGCGCGCCGGGGAGCCTGTCGCCCAACTGCTGGCGAAGCTCTTCCATGCTGACAGAGCCCTTCGACACGATCTGCGTCAGAGCCACGAACGTGCCCTGCAACTGATCCATCGTCAGGTTGTTGACCCTGGCCGCTTCGGCCACGGCCACAAAGATTCTCCGGGTCTCCGCACCCTCCAAGTTGGTGCCTTGGGTGGCGATGGTGAACTTGGTGTATTCCTGCGCCAAGACCCCAAACTCGATCCCCAGGCGCTCTGCCGTGCGACGGATGAAATCCAGTTCTCGGTTGATCGCCAGTTCGTCTCCCTGGAAGACCACGTTCAAGCGGTTCTGCGCGGCCTCCAACGTCTGGAAGGCATTGACCACCCCCCGGATGCCTTCAATCGCGGCGAAGAATCCACCGTAGGCCGCCAGGAGCGACAGAACCTCGCCTCGGAGACGCTGAGTAAAGGAAAGGGCTGTGCGGGTCTCACCGTAGCTCCTACGGATCGCGTCGGCGAATAGACCCTGGTTCCGCGTCGCCTGCGCTGTGGCCCGCCCAAGGTTCCTGGTCGCGCCCGTGAGCCTCGTCGTGCTCCCTGTGGCGCGCTCCTGGGCTCGAACCAAACGCTCGTTCGCCGTGGCAGCGCCGCGCGACAGTCGCTCGTATTCGTCGAAGCTCCTGGCGGCCCGTTGAATGACCCCTGCGAAACGGTTTTGTCTGTCAGCGAATGTGTCGACATCACCCCCGGTCTCCCGAAGGATCGCGCGAAGCTCGGCAAGGGCTCTCTGTTGTTCGCGGACTTCCTGCCGTCCGCGCGCGGCAGACTGACGATACGCCTCAAAAGCGTCCTGAAGTTCCCTGGTCGGGGCCTCGGTCTGACGAAGCTCTCGGGCTAGACGCTGCGCTTCTGCGCTGTTGGCCTGAAAAGCCTGTTCCGTCGCCAGGAGAGCCGCACGTTGCTGACCAAAAGCTCGAAGAAGGGGACCTCGGGCTCGCTGTTCAAGTTCGGACAGGGCACCTTCGGTCTCCCTTACGACACCCTGGATGCTCTCGTAGCTGGCCTTCGCCCGATCCAGGGCCGCGTCCTGGTTGCGAAGCGCGACGGCGGCCTTGTCAGCCGAAGCCTCCAGCCTGTTCTGTTCGCGCGTCGCGGCCTGCAAGCTGTCGGACACGGCTCTCTGCTGTGTCTTCAGCCCCGCCAGGGCCGTCGTCACGCGCTGTAGCGACTGAGCCTGCGCCCCGTATAGGTCCTGGGACCGTTCGATTGAACGATTGGCCCTATCTGTCTCGGCGGCGATCAGGCGCTGCGTCTCGGTCAGGTCAGCGATCTTGGCCTGAGTGCGTTCGATGTTAGCCGCCGTCCGAGAGAACTCCCGAGACATTGTGGCCGTCGGCTGTGCTACGCCCGTGATCGCGCCCTGAAGCTCCCGGAAACGGTTTCGGTAGTTGGCGAGATTGAGGTTCTGTTCGGCGATCTGACGAGTGACGCGCTCCTGCGCCTCGGCGTATCGACGCTGGGCGTCCGAGTTCCGTCGAGTCGCTCCCTCCAGTTGTCGCTGAGCATTCTGAGCCTGTTTGACGGCGGCCTCTTGGGCCTTGACCGATCCGACGACGCGCTCCGACTCCGTTCGAAGCTGCGCTGTCGCCCTGGCCGCCGCCTGGGCTTCCCGGCGATAACCGATGGCCTCTCCTGCCGCGCGCTGCGTAGCGTCCTCGACCCGTTTGAAGGCTGACCTCGCTCGCTCTAGCTCATTGGCGACAGTCCCGCCCGCTGTGAGGCCCTTCAGGTTAGTCTGGAGTTCCGCCAGAGCCGCGCCGAGCTTGTCCAGTTGCGTGTCTGTCCGACGCGCCTCGTCTTGCGTCTCACGCTGCGCCCCTGTGAATTTGTCGATTGTCCGCGTAATGGAATCGAGGGCGTTCTTCGCTTCGTCGCGGGCACGGATTACGAGGTCTACATCACGGCGGGCCATGCTCTATGTCTCCAGGAGGCGATTTATCTGTTTCTGGAAGTCCTTATTCGCCTTCTTGGACAATACACCCGAAACCGCCCCTTGGAGAAGGGTGGCGGCGGTGACATGACTATTATTGACCCTGCGGTTAACCAACAGGGTCTCATCCATCAACATGCCGAGGGGGTAGCGGCGGGACTCTGGATGCCCGTGGTCCAGGAGCAAGCTCACTATCCCACGGACGTTCCAGAGCCATTCCTTCATTGTATCGGGAGATCGCGGTCCTTGACTACCCCGAGCAAATTGCTCAAGGCCATCGCCCCTTGGGTCACGGTCTCCAAGAGCTTTTTTACCTCGGCCTCACTGTGGAAGGTCAGACCGGCGATCTCGACAAGCGCGCTGATCTGGACGATCCCAGGAAGTTTCTCAACGATCTCGACCGACTCCGGCTCGTCATTCGCGTGAGCGATGATACGGGCCACAACGCCGGGGGCCTCTGCGATGAGAGACTTGGCGAGTTGGTCTGCGGGAGGCATCTCTTCCCGCTCAACGATGTGTTTGGTGTAAAGTTTCTCCAGCACGGGTGCGTGGTCGTGCCAGATGTCCGACAAATCCGAGAAGGAAAGACCCCGGACGGTGAGATGTTGGTCATCACCGACAGGGACTTCTTTCGTCGGCAGTCGTAGGTCAGAGAGCGATCCCATATGCTCTGTCTCCTAGCTGCGGTGGAAAGAAAGACCGGGGCCGCCAAAGCCCCGGCCCGAAATCGTTTCGGTCTTACGACCGGACAGGCTGACCGTCGACGTAGATCGCCTCGCCGGAAGACGGTTTCAGCGCCTCCAAGCTGAAGGGGATTTGCCGCCACTCGTCGCCCTTCAGTGCCAGATCGCCGTTCGGCGTGATCTTGACGTAAGGCAGGAAGATGTCGCGGTCGTCGCCCTTCGGGTTGTTCTCGATAAAGCGCATCGCGCCTTCCACGGGCTCCGAACCGGACAGCACCCGTGTGGACGAAGCCGCGTCGATGTCGAAGTTGACCGTGATGTCGGAACCATCGGCAATGCCGCCGCCTTCCATGATGGCGATCATGCCGCGATCCGCGTCGACCGTGTAGTCAGTGTCGAGCACATAGGTGGTGCCAGCCGGATTGGACGTGACCGAGATGTTCGACACGCCGCGCGTCCCGACGCGGTTGTTGGAGGTCAAGCCGATCTGGAAGACATCCTGTTGGTTCACGGCGTCGAAGTCCTCAGACTGACCGGATGCGGCCACCTGCGTCAGCGCCTGGGTCGAACCGAAGAAGAACAGCGCCACGTTCTCTGCGTTGATGTCATCGCAGATCAGGGACCCGGTGCGGGTCACTTCCAGGGGCACCGAGTCGTCCTTCTCACGGATACCCTCGTCGCTGGAGAAGTGATCCAGCGTCTCGGATTCAATGGTCAGGTTCATCTCGGGCGTGTTGCCGATATAGCGGAACGGGCCGGGGGTCTGACCGCTGGTGAAGCGGGCAAAGTAGACCTTGCCACGACCCAGCGTGTAGTTGGGGGTTGCGTTGGTATTCAGGGCCATTTCGTTGTCCTTTCTCTCAGGTTGCTCATCCGAATGGATTCAGGTGGTCTTCAGCGAGTTCCAAGCTGACGCGAAGCCAGAAATAGGCCACGGCGCTCACTTCGTCCGCTGGTCGAACGACCCCGTTTCCGAACGAGACACCGACGACTGTATTCGCTTTCGGTCCAAAGCGGAAGACTCTGTCGTTTCGGTTCTCATCGGTCTTCAGGTCGATCAGCCTCTTCTTCACATCCGCTAGGAGGATGTGAGCGGGGTCCGTCGGGTTGTCGATGTCGTCGGGGACGAACCCCTGGACCATCAAATCGTAGGACCCGGTGCCTGTCGTTCCGGCCACAGGGGCAAGATCATTTTCAGGCGCAATCGGTTCTTCCAGGATAGACACCATCGGCAATGGATCGTCATCACCAAACAGCGTCCGACCCCGGAAAACCCGATCTTGATCCTCGTCATCGTCCGTCTGGAACGTGGCGAGATCACTCTTGAACCCGTTGGCCACGGTGATCTGCTGAAGGGCCGCTGTAAGGCTCTTCTGCACCCGAAGCCGGAAGGGCTCTGGGTCCGTGAACGTCAGGGGAAAGATGTCGTTCAAAGCGATCATATGTTCAACAACCGAGCGAACTCGGCCTCCAAGTCATCGGCCAGCGGTTCCGCGAGATCGTCGGCCACACCTTTGCCCTGGTTGTCGAGAAAGACCTGTTGAACGCTCGGGCCGTAAAGCAAATACAGGCCCTTGGATAGCTGGACCTGTCGGACCTTGTTCTGAAGCCGCTCACCAGGGCGTAGCCGAATGGCCAGACCGAGGTTGAACCGAGTATCGGTCAAGGTCGATCCTTGTGGGAGACGGATCAGGAAAGCTCGTCTGAGGAATGAACTCTGCCCTGGCTTTACCTCGACAGACACGCCAGCGCGGCCAGGAGAGCCGCGAGAGAACCGAGCCAAAGACGTGGGGCGACCGCGAGCGGTTATCCGTCCTTCCAGCTTGCTCCGTGTGGCCTTCTGGCTGACAGACAGTCGCCCCGAGGATGGGCTGACATAGTTTCGCGGCACGTTGATCTGTTCACTGATCCTACGCGCAGAAGTGGCTCTGCCGTCCCGTGTGGTCTTGTTAATGGCGCGAGCGGCTGCGAGCCGGATGTTCGGCGCAAGCTCTCTGATCTCGCGGAATGTCTCTATGCCTTCGACGGCGACGGCGAATGCGGCCATATCAACACCCCGGATGCTCGTATTTCGCCGCTTCTTCCTTGGGGAGTCGCTTGGCGATGGCTGTTACCGTCGGCCCGTCTCGGGGCTCCAGGTTGTCCACCTGATAGGCTTCGTCGGTGTCTACCGCGTAGACCGTGCCTCTTTTGGGTGTGTGCCCGTCAGCAATCCAGAAGATCAGCTTCGGCACTGTCTCACCCCGTTGCGCGTAGGCAAGGCTGGTCCCGGCCAGATCGCCGACTTCTTCAACCTCAGAATTTACGCGCAGAAAAACTGTTTCGCGGTCCCCGTCAGGACCGTCGTTATAGGCGTAGGTCTCGACCCGCATTCGGTCATGGAGCCGAGACCTCGCTGTGGCTTTGATGGCCCGCAGGCTCACCCGACGACATCCTCGTCGTTGCCGTCATCGTCGTCGCCGTCGTCGTCGCTGGAGTCATCGTCGTCCTCGGCTGCCGCAGCGGCCTTGGCCTCGTCGATCTTGCCTTGGAGCACTTCGGCAGACATGTTGGCGCGCAAGCCCTTGATGCCCAGGCCCTTGGCTTCTTCCAGAAGAGCCTTGCGGGCGGTCTCGGCCTCATCGTCACCGTCGTCTTCATCCACGTCAGCGGCTTTGCCGCCGAAGCGCGCGGCTTCGTCTTCGGTCAGATCGCGGCAAGCTCCGGCTTCCTGGAGGAAATCCAGTTCGTCGGTCGGGCAATCGAACGGTTTGCCGGGTTTCACGATGTCCGCTTCACCGTTCTTCTTCGGCTTGCCCAGCCGGATTTCATGGATGGACATCTGTTTCGTGGTCTTGGCCATAACGGGCCTCCCTTCTCGGTTTGGTGGGGTCACATCAGGTTGTAGTCAGGCTCCAGCGGGCGATCCGGGAGACCGCCCGCCGAAAGAGGTTACGCGATCACGCGAGCCCGGAACGTGTTGTTCGGGTTCACGGGGACCATGAGCGGCGCACTCTGCGTCATGAGCATCGTGGCCGACGGGTCGTTCTCGTCCCACATCTTGGGGAAGATCGGCAGCGGCTGGAAGTTTGCCTTCTTGTCCAGGATCGCGCCGTAGGCTTTCACACCCTGGATGTTGTTGCCGATCATGAGAACGTCACGGTTGTCCATGTAGGGCATGACCGTGCCGTCGGGAGCCTCGTAATAGTCCGCGTAGACCCAGACGCGCAGGTTGCGCGACAAGTTGCCTTTGTATTGCACCTTGTCACCATTGCCCACGCCCAGGTCGAGCGACGTGCCGCTGGTGTTGCGGATGTCGGACTCCAGGAGCTTCTGGACCTCGGTGTCGGCCTTGAAGACCTTCCACGCGCCCGTGCCCATGATGATGTCCGACGCAGGGCCACCAAACTTGGCGTCAGCCATCGTGTCATTCCAGCCGTCGAGATCATCAACGATGGAGACACCCGACTCGCCCCAGCGGTTGCCAGCCGTCAGCGTGACGGTGTGACCGGCATCACGGTTGAAGTCGACCGTGGCCGAGGGATAGCCGTCGTCGACCAGGGTGATCGAACCGTAGAGGATCGCCTGGGCTGCCATCCATTCCCAGCGACGTTCGACATCCGAACGATGCTTCTGGAGGACAGCGGCGATGGTGGCCAGATACCGCTCATTGGGGGACAGCGGGCGCGCTTGCCCAAGTTCCCCGAGACCGGCGCGACGCACCAGCATGGAGGCGTCCTGCACGGCGTCCTTGGGCTTCAGGTAGCCCGGTTTCACCGAGGTCAGGTTCTCTTCGGCCCGGAAGGTCGGACGACCCTGGGCAGTGGGAAGAACCAGCGGCGCAAGGTGCCGGTAGTCGGTGATCTTCGACCATTCGATACGCTCCGTCTCCGACGTGTGAAGGCCGGGGAAGAAGCTCAGCCAGAACTCCTGGATGGGCTCCAGATCACGGTAGACCCCCAGAAGTTCTTCGGTGTTGTAAACCGTCCGAACGATGCTCATTTGACGTTCCTTTCTCTCAGATTTGCGTCACCGGAGAAGCCGCTTAGGACTTCCGGTTATACTTGTTGAAGCCGATGACGATCTGGGTCGGGGTGTCGGCACCACGGAAGGCTGCGATCTTCTTCGCGTCCGTGTCGTAGCTTGCGTCCCACACCAGGAAGTCGCCGTTGAAGTGACCACCGCGAATGATCTGGATGGTCGGATTCTCGCCGACGCCAGATGTGATCGCGCCAGCCGCGAGGCCAATGGCGTCGGTCGTGCCGTTGACGGCGGGAATGATCTCGCCACTGCCATTGACGCCCACCACTTCATAGATGGCGATGTCCTGGCTGGCGGCCAGGGTCATATCTTCCGTGAAGAGGACGGGCGTGTTGGACAGAAGCAGATCATGCTGGGTGAACGCTTCCGTCTCAGAACCGGCTTTGCCGGGGTTGCCGAAGGGAATCTCGGTCATAGTAGGGGTTCCTTCTCTCAGGTTTCAGGTTGTCGGATGAGCGGGCTTAGGAGGCCCGCTTGTTCCGGTCACGGACACGGCCCCCGCTCGCCTGATAGGCGGCCAGGATCGACACCGACGCTTTCGGGCGACCGTCGACCATTTCGTCGCCGTCGTCGTTTTCGTCGTTGTCCGCACCGGAGATACCCGGTGTGCCTTGCTTGTCCATCGCTTCGGCGAAGTGGTTGCGCTTGCCGCCTTCGTCACCATCGACCTCTTCATCGTTGGTTTCGGCGGCAGCCTTCGGGGCGGTCTCCAGCATCGAAACGATCTGGTCGCCCGTCATATCGGTCTCGGCCAGCATCTTGTGCGCCAGAGCTTCGCGGCCCTGGTAATGCTCGGACGCTTGCACGGTCGAGAAACGCTTGCGCTCGTCGGCGCGCGCGTCGGCTTCGATTTTGTTGGTGTCGACTTCGTTGCCGTCACCGTCGGTGGTTTTGGTCTTGTCAGACATTTCCTTCTCTCCAGTTTGGTTCGCCGCAAAAGCGGCCACTTCGGTTCGGAATGCGCCGATCCGGTCGGCAAAACCGACTTCGACCGACTCCTCGGCATCATAGACCAAGGCCTCAGTCGCGCGAACATCATCTTCCGACATATTGCGGTTCCGTGCAACCGCGCCGACAAAGATGCCATAGAACTTGTCGACACCGGCCTGGATTCGGGCTTTCGCTTCGTCCGACAAGGGCTCGAAAGCATTCCCGTCGACCTTGTGTTTGCCCGCTTTGATGAACGTCACTTTGATGCCGAACTCGGACAGCATCTCAGAAAAATCGACGTGCATCACGACCACACCCACGGAGCCTGTCGCCCCGGAGCTTGTCACGACCAGTTCGTCCGTGGCCGTTGCGATGGAGTAGCCCCCCGAGAGAGCGTAGTCCGCGACCATTGACATCATCGGCTTTACGCCGCGCTGGCTGTGGATGAAATCGACAAGCTCGAAGTTCCCGGCAGCTTGCCCGCCAGGGCTGTCGATGTGGAAGAGAATCTTGTTCACGGCAGGATCGGCGATGCCGCGCTCGACCGCGCGCTGGATGTATTCGTAGCCCGTGGCGTAGCGGCCCATCTGATAGGGCAGCCGATTGACCAGGGAACCCATCACAGGGATCGTCAGAACACCGTTCTTGACCCGATAGGGGCGATACCTCTGTGCGAGATAGTCGTCGCCGTTCCAGAACTCGTCGTCTGTCTCGTCGGAGATCACCGCCGCGCTGACCTGGGGGAAATCCTCCTGGCTGACAAGCTCTCGAAGATTGGCGGCGAACGTCTCCACCTGTGCTGCGTCGACCAAGACAGGTCCGTCGATAACACGCCGGATGAATGCTTCGCCGTTCCGGCGCGAAATGATTTCGGGGGCTTGGGTGGGCGGTGTCGCGTCAGGCATCCTTCTTCCTCTCGTCTGCTGCGGTGTCGTCCACACCGCCATCTCCGGCCTCTCGGATGTCGCCGGATGCCGCGTTGATCGCCTCGGCCTCTACGGGCTCGATCTTCAGATCGGTCAAGACCCCCTGTTCCCGCGCGATCTGGCGGAACACAGGACGCCAATCACGACCCATCCGACCGATCTCTTCCTCGTAGGTCGAGAGACGGTTCTTGATGCGCAGGATGGCTGCCTGCGTCTCTTTAAGTTCGTCGATCTGTCCCCGGCCAGCGCCGATCCAATCGCAGTGGACAAGGGCCTCCATGTTGAGACCTTCATACATGTTCGGAACAGAGCGAGCGTTCATGGACTCGATGTGTCCAGCGTTGACGGCCTCTTCAAACCAGAGACGGAAGACCAGTGTGGCGAAGCGATCCGCCACCATCTTCTTGCGGCCCTGCATGAACTTCCACGTCTCGACCATACCCGCGCGGGCGCTGGAGTAGTTGGTCTCGCTGTAGTCCTTGGAAAGCTGTTCGTAGCTGACGCCCAGGTCTGCCGCCAAATAGCGAAGCAACGACTGTTCGAACTCGGTCCCAATGCCCCCAGGATTACCCATCGGAAGCATGTTGAGCTTTGTTCCTGGCATCAAGTGCGGAATCTTCACGCCGTCGATCTGCATGTTGCGGGCGTTATTGGCATAGGCCGAGATCGCGCCGAGAAAGCTCTGGGCGTATTTGACGACGCTCTGACCGACATCGCCGCCGCCTATGGCCTCGAAAACCTGCGCCGTCGGTAGCTCGGACTCAATGGCTGCCGCGAAGCTGGCGTTCACCACGGCGTTCTGGAGGGTCACGTCCCGAAACCGTTTCGTGATCCGCATTTCCTTCATCGCTGCCACAAGCTGCGAGACGCCTCGGGTCTGGCCTGCGCGTTCTTGCTCCAGGATGTGGATCACCTGCGGTCTGCCGAGACCGTTGCGCGCTCGAACGTAGCTCCAGCGGACAGACTTGTTCCAGTCCCACATGCCGCCCTGAGACGCCTGACGGATGTAGTATCCGATTGGTGCCCCCGCCGCATTCATCCGAACACCGCCACGGGTCCGCTGCATGTCGTAGCCCTGGTCGCCTGGGTTGCTCAGGCGGTTGAGCGCGACCATCTGGATTGCCGTTCGATACGGACGGTCTGTCTCTCGGGACCACTCACTTGTGGCCAGGACTTCGCCCCCGGAAAGATAGATGCCGACGGCGAGTCGGACCAAAGACGTGAGCGTGTTCCGTCGACCGTTATCCGGCCAGTTGTTGAAGCTCTCGGCCCAGAGACCGAACTTCTCTTCGACTTCTTCGGAGAACTCGTCAGCCCAATCGTCATCCAGACCCAAGGACTTCACCTTCGGCTTGCAGTTGAGCATGAACAGGCTGCCGACGATATTGTCCCGATGCAGGTGGACGCCCGCCATCGCAAAGGCATCATTCCGCGTGATGTCCAGCGCGCGGGCGTCCATGAGCGGCTTGTCGGGGAGGATGTCGGCATCCGCACTCTGCACCGGGGGGTGCCACGTCGCCAGGGCACGATCAAAGTGATCTGCGGCTTCATGGGCACCGCCCATCACGGACGGCTCGGGCCGTGTTCCGCCCGTGTAGGGCATATCAAGGATATAGGCGATTTCTTCGTCGGGATCGTGGAAATGAGGCATATCAGAACACCGCGCGAAGTGGACCGTTGGACCCGAGTTTCGGCGCGGTCAGTTGCCGTTTCAGGTCATCAATGTAGGCCCGCAGGCGCGGCGCAGAAGCGGCTGTGTATTCAATCCGCTCGCCATTCTGGTCCACAACCACGCGCGGGCTCGTGCCGGTGACGAGTTCGTGCAGCGCACGTTCCGCATCCGCCAATTTCTCAGCCAACGTCATGGTTGAAGACATGTCGCGTCATCCCAAAGTTTGAGCCAGTTGTTCGAGATCATATTCTGTTCCTTCCGATTTCGCAAATGGTTCCTTTTCGACCCTGGGGTCAAAAACGAGATCATTCACATCCCACTCTGCTGCCCACGCTGGCGGGTCGCTCCAGTCGATCCGTTCTATGCCGACGTGACGGCGCTCGATCAACATCGCCATACACATCACCAGAAGGTCCCAGGACTCGTTCCGAAACGATTTTGGATTTTCCCAAACGCCCTTGTGGTTTTTCACTTCGACACAGAGTTCCTTGTAGAAGTTAATTTCGAGCCAATGCGCGAAATTCACCCTCCCCGTGAGCGTCTTGTCCCGATCCAGCATCGCGTCGATCTGGTTCTTGATCGGCGTCACGTTGACCTGCATGACAGGAATTTCACCGCGCGCCCCGGCAGCCCGATCCTTTCGGCCAGAGTCTGGATAGGCGATCTTGGTGCGCGGCGCGGTGGGGAGAGTCACACCTTGATAGAGTTGGTATCGGGCGTGAAGACCTGGAACCCAGGAATCTTTCCACACATCATAGTCGGCGTCGCTCTCGTCTGGGCCATTCTTCAGCCAACGCCAGAAATCATAGGCGTTTGCGGTGGCCTGATTCATACCGCCCATGTCGTTGACCACGGCCTTGATCCGCATTTCACGCCCAGAGTTATCCCCAAGAGGGTAGGTCTTCAGGAGGACTTCTTCGAGCAACACGCGCCAGTCTTCTCGGAAGGTAAATGGTCGAACGAAGTGAACCTGACCTTCCCTTTCTTCGTCCTCTCTCTTCGAGTAGCGAACGTCGAAACGGTCGATGATCCAGATGTCGCCGCCCTGACCGATCCCGTGGACCTGGACGACGAAACGATTCTTCTGGGTGTCAATGGACGCCACCAAGAATCGGACTTGCGACGGAACGACCTTGAAGCCGAAATCGTATGCTCTTTCCTTCAGGTGCTCTGGCACCCTGTCACTCGCCATAGCCTTCGGCAGATAGGGCAGCGAGAAGCCCGTGTTCATGACCGTCTGAAGGCCCTCTTCGGAGCCCGTCCGTTCGTAGGTCCTGTTGGCGTTGAGGTATTTCAGGATCAGGCCGTCCCACTCCGAGAAAGCTGCGCAGACGCCCTTCAACCAGAAGCTGGCTGTGCGCGCGTCGCTCTCTATGGGGTCCCCCACGATCTCGCCGTCGGGTGTCAGCTTCTCCCCGTCCCGAAGCCAGACGCCCGTTTGGTTCATCGTATGCTTTCCGGGGTGTTCGCCGCCGTTCTCGTGGTATCTGGCTTGGCAGTGTGGGCATTCGAGATAAACGGTCTTGGCCGCTTTCGACAGATTGCCGCCCATGTCCTCCCATTTCAGAAGGGGAAAATCAGGTTCAAAGGCGTGATCGCAGTTGTTGCAAATCCAGTAGAAGCGCCGACGGTCGCCTTCGTTGTAGAGAGACAGGATGCCATCGGTCGGGGGAGCCTCGTGCGGCGTTGACGGGGACCAGCGGGGGTCTTTTACGGGAAAGGATGGCGACGACTCTGCGACTGTCATGCCGTAACGCCGGAAGGACGTGGCGCGGGCCTGCGCCAAGATGAAGGGCGAGCCTTCCCCTTCGACGTTCTGGTCCATCCTGTCGTAGTCGGTCAAGAACAGCCGAGGAATCGGTTTGCCGGATAGCTCGTTGACGGTCGGCCAGGACAGCGTGACCATCGACCCGCTGCGGTATCTCTTGTCGAAGGTGTTGTCGTAGTTTCGGCCCTTGATGAGCCTTTCCTTGACCTCCAACGTGTCGCGGTGGAGTCGATCTATCCGACGCTTGGAAAAATCTGCCGCGCGTCCCTGGCTGGCGTCGATCAACATGAGATCGGTCGGATCGCAGACCACGGTGTAGGTGTGCCAGTTGAGGTAGATTTCGGTCTTCCCGCACTGCGCTGGACCGACGAAGATCATTCCTGTGTATCGCATACTCGTCAGGATCGTCATCGGTTCGATGAGATACGGAGTCATGCTGTTCTTCCAAGGGCCGACGTAGGCTCCCTTGTTATTCAGGCGTCGATATTTTTCGGCTGCCTGGGGGACTGAGAGCCGTTCCGGGGGGCGAACGGCTTCTGCCGCCGCGACGACAATTTCTTCCAGGGATCGAAACGGGAAAGGGTGGCTCAAAGAACGTCCTCCAGATCGTCGTCATCGTCGTTGTCTTCGATCAAGGACAATGAGGGGAGTGTGCTGCGCTCCCGCGCGGCGTCTGTCAGGCCCTGGTAGACCTCATCTTGCAAGCTGTCGCCCAGAGCGATCAGAAGCTCCCTCTGTTCGTCCGTCAGGCCCGTCTGCCGCTCCACGGTATCCGGCCAAAGCTGGACGGTAGACTTGATGATCGCAAAGGTCGACGACAGGACGGCCATCACGTCTTGCGTGTGCCACAGTTCGCCTGCCTGGGCTTCCCACTTCTGCCGCTTCAACCGAGCGTCCCAGATTTCCTTCTGAAGATTGGCCGGTAGGTCGGTCGACCGCATGTTCTTCAGGTAGCTTTCTATGTCGATCTGGGGGTCGATCAGATACGACGCCGCCGTTCGAAGATCATACCGGAAACCCTTGGTGTTCCTCTTCAGGGGCGGGCACTCGGCGAGGCGTCGTCGGACGTTCTCCGGCGTCATCTTGAAAGCCTGCGCCAACCAATACACCGACACGCCGTTCTTGACCGTGACCAGATCGTGGCTGTCTAAGCTCTCGGGCTCATCTTCTCCGCGAGCGACGGCCTCGTCCTTCTTGCGTTGATTGGCCGATTGAGCCCGCGCGACCTGCCGGAGTCTCTTCTCCCTGCGCGGACGCTCCGATTGCTCCCGACGCAGCGCCTCATGGGGGTCCGGTTTGCCCCCCAGGATCGCCTCAATATCCGCGTCGTAGGCCGTCACGCTGCCCTCCTAATGTCGTCCACCCTGACGCGCACGGCGTCGGTGATACGGTCTTGTGTGATCGCCCTGTCTGCGAGTCGTTCTGCGACTCGTGCATCGTTCGTTCCCCTCGCAAGGATGCGATAGAGCCGAACGAATGATTCTTTCTGACCCCTGCGGTGAAGACGCTTATTGAACTGCTGGTATAATTCTAATGACCAGTTGAGTCCATACCAAACAGCGATGTTGCCGCCGTGTTGGAAGTTAAGACCGTGACCCGCTGAAGCCGGATGTAGGATCATACCTTTCAGTTTTCCGGCATTCCAGTCGCGCAAATCGTTCGGTGTTTCCCCAAAGGCTCGGACCCACGGGTATCTCTTCTTGATGGCGTGAATGTCGAACTTGTAGCTGTAAGCGATCAAAACTGGCCGACCCGCCGCCTCTTCAAAGATCGAACCGAGTTCATCCAGCTTCCGGTTGTGAACGTGTTTCGCCACAGGCTTTTTGCGGGGGTTCCAGGTCTCTTCGGGATCGTCCTCTTCCGCGTAGACTGAACCGTTGGCGAATTGCAGGAGCTTGTTGCACAGGACCCCGTTGTTGACCGCCTCCACGTCGAACTCGTCCAAAGCCAGCGTCCTCTCGAAACGACGATAACGGGCCATGTCCCATTCGCTCAGCCGCACCCATCGGTCGACAACCTGGAGCGGCGGCAGATCAAGATAGTCTTCTTCTTTGAGGCAGAAGAAGACATCCTTCAGTCGGCTCATGATCTGTTCTTCAGAGTGATCAAACGGATTGTATGTGCGTTTGTAGGTGTCGTATCGGAACCACCGCTCCCTGAAGGCGGTTATGTTCCGACCAAGCCTCTCACCCTTGTCGAGCACGTAGATCGGTCCCCACAGGTCGATCAGACCGTTGGGGTTCGGTGTTCCGGCAAGTTCCCAGACCCAGGAGAAGACGCTTCTGATCTTCGCCACGTAACCGAACTCGGATCGGCGCTGAGGGCTCTTGGAGCCGTCCTTGCGAACGCTGCCCGAGGTCTTCTTGTTCCCCGATTTCAGCCGAGACGCTTCATCGTAGATCATCACCTGGAATTGCTTGAACCAACGGAAGCCCTTGGTGTCATATAGCCACTTCAAGTTCTCCCTGTTGATGATGACGACATCGGCTTCTTCGTCCAGGGCTCGCAGCCTCGTCTCTTCGTCCCCCACCACGCAGGCGTAGTGCAGCTTCCGAGCGAAGTCCCACACCATGATCTCGTCTGGCCAAGTGTCGGCGGCGACGTTTTTGGGGGCGATGACAAGAGCCTTCTTCGCGCGCCCCTGGTTCTTCAGTTGGCAGAAGGCGTGAAGCGTCGTGGCCGTCTTGCCGGAACCCATGAACGCTCCCAACAAAACGATTTCGTTCTCCTGCAAAAGCTCCGACATCCACCATTGATATGGCTCAAAGTCACACTCCGAGAGCATGGGTGGGAGACCGTTAACGATGGCCTCGGCCTCGGGTTGAAGATACAGCCGTGTTGCACTCTTACGCATCGTCGATCCCCAGGATGCGCAGCCCTTCCGCGATGCTGCTGACCTCGTAAATCTCCGGGTATAGCGCCTTCAGCCTGTTGAACTCTCGTCCTTGTTGGCTCTGTGGGTCTATGCTTTTTCCTGGTCTCTTGAACTCCATGAGAACCAAGCGACCGTGACCGAAAAATGCGTGATCCATCGCCCCACGGCGGCCCTGCCACTGCACCTTCCGGTGCTCGTATCCGGCCATCTTGGCCCTGTTGCAGACCGTGGTTTCGACGTTGGTTTCGAGCATATCAATCCTTCACAAACCACTTGGAGATGTGACCTGCGACCTTCAGGGGCATGTCACCCATCCATTCGTCGCGGTCGGTCATGCACTGGATGAGAGTCGTCAGCGCGTCGTCCGCGTCTTCCTCTCGAACGAGACCGACGATCTGGTCGTGGACGTGCATGACTATGGGGATGCCAGCGCGCGCGGCTTTGCGCATACCGGAAGCCAGGATGTCCCTGGCCACAGCTTGGTCGGCGTTCTCTGTCAGCTTTCCGGGGTGTGTGCTGATCCGATCCCACTGATACTTGTCGTTGAGACCTTCGTAGGTCAGCGAGAGCTTGTAGTCGCCCCAGGGAGCGAGAACGTCTTCGAGCTTTGGCCGCAGGTAATGGAGCGATCTTCCGCTCGGCAGATTGAGCCGAAGGAACGGACCCTTGCGGTCGTAGCTGACGTGACCGCAGGTGACTTCTTGCTTCGTCCGCATCGTTTTGAACGCGGCGCGCTGAAGATCATACCAGAAGTTTACCGCTTTCTTGAAAGTCTCGCGCCAGACCTTCACCGAATGCTCGGCTTCCTCTGGCGTCAGCTTGACGCCCATGTTCCAGGCGTATCCCAGGAGACCCGTCGCTTCGATCTCGCCCGTCTGTCGATTCTCGTATTGCTTGCCCGCGCCCAGCATATAGCCGCAACCGAGAACGCCGGGTTTGGCGATTGTCCGTTTCCCCTTGTTGCCCTGTTTATACTCGTCCCACAGCTTCGGGTAGGGTGATCCGTAGAGATATGTCGCAAAGTCGATGTAGGGGTCTAGGCCCTTCCTGAAGACCCGCAGAATCTTCGGATCATGCGCGAGCCAGCCCAGGACCACGTTTTCAATCGCGGCCAAGTCGGCGTCGATAAAGACATACCCCTCGGGAGCCTGCACCACCGTCCTGACCGCGCCGGATAGGGCGTCCATCGGTCGGTCGAAGAGAATGTCGACACCCTCGGATGTCAGGCTCTGCAACAGCCTCGCCGCTTCGATCTGAGTGCCACCTGTCACATAGTTGTGGCCGCCAGGGGTTTTGCCCCACGTCAGGCCCTCCAATTCCTTGGTGGGCTTGGCGAGGTTCTGGGGTTGGAAAACTCGGCCTGCCCAGCGCCATGTGCGGCCTGCGCCCGTGAACTGGAAACAGTTTCGTAGATTATCGTCCTCGTCGACATGGCTGGCAACGGCGTCGAATTTCTTGGTCGACGTTCGCGCGACCTCGGATCGCAATTCGAGGACACGGCGGTAATCCGGGCTCTGGTTAGGGATCGCCCCGCGCTCGACAACCTGATCGAACTTCTCTTTGGCGCGTCGGATGTGACCCGCCTTCAGGTCATTGAAGGGGTATCCTTGATCCTGGAGCCAGGACAGGAGCGGGGCGTTTGAGTTGGGATTCTCCAGGCCGGTGATGTCGGCCATCTCGTCCAGGCGATCCTCTACAAGCTCGTTTCGGACCTCAATCACGTTCCGGCACATCTCCATATTAACGGGGATGCCTGTCGTGTTGATCCGCTGGTCCAGAGCCCAAAGCTCCCACTCATGATCCGGGAGATCGTATTTACGGAGAATGCGGTAAATCTTGCGTTCGGACTCCACGTCCGTCCGGTTATAGCTCAGAAATTCTAGCCACTTGTCGTATTTCTCATACCACTGGACGCGCCGCTCAGGCAGGGTCTTCGTGGCGGGTCTGAGCTTCGAGAACCAGTTGATGAGTCGGTGTCCGTCGTCCTTCAGATATTTCTCGTCCAGGCGCAGAACCTGACCGCACTTCAACAGCTTCCCTGGCAGCGACAGAGATAGCGCCATGACCATTGGATCGCGCCAAGCTGTGTGCGGTGTGTCGATCCCCAGGACGTTGCGCCAGATGTTCCACTCGAACGATTTGTTCCAGGCATACTTCATCACCCGCTCGTCGAGCATCGCGTCCTCGACTTCGGCGGGCATCGGCTGACCCTCAGCCGGAATCCATTGCTTCACCGGCCTGTCGCCAAAGGCATAGGCCAGCATCAAGGCTTCAGTCGACGGATCGCGGGAATATCGGGATGCCCCGACTTTCCGAACGTCTAGATGGCTGAAGGTCTCAAAGTCGTGGTGAAACCGTTTTGGTCTGGGTTTGTGGATGGCAACCATTGGAGATGCGGGGCCGCACGACGGCGGCCCCTGTCCTCTCAGAGAACGTCATCAACGTCGTCTTCGTCGCCGTCGAGATCGTCATCGTCGAGATCGTCTTCATCATCGGTGAGGTCTTCGAAGTCCTCGTCCACGTCGACGCCCGGAGCCCCGAAGGGATCGCCATCACGCACGAACTGGACAGCCTCCAGCGAGGCATAGACCGCGTGGGGAACGGGATTGCCGTTCTTGGTCCCTGCGGGCTGATACCAAAGCGTGATGATCGCGTTGACGTAGCAACCGGAGTAGACGATGCCGTCCGACTCCTGGAGCGCGCGCTTGTCGCGCCCGATGACCTTCGGCTTCTTGGAGTTGTTCGAAGAGACATACCAGTTGCCTTCATAGCCCTCGTAGTTCTCTTCGTCGCCGTCCTTCACCGCATAGGCCGAGGACCTGATCTTCAGCGTCTTCGCCTTCTCGTCACCGAGTTTCTTGGCGATTGCGTCGATCTTGGCCGTCTTCAGACCCTTCATGATGGGCATACGTTTCCCGTTCACAACGGCGGTCTCTTCGCCGTTTTTCGGGATGAGGAAGTTGGACGAGTATTTGAGCACCGGATTGCCAGCCTTGTCCAAGACGGGCTCCCCGTTGTTCTTGACCTCGCCGGGGGTGAACAAGTCCTGGGCGAACGAGAGCCGCACACCTTCGAGCTTGATCCGCCCCGCTACAATTTTCTTATCCTCAGCCATGACGTTCATTCCTTTCATAAGATGTCATCGTTTTCATCGAGATTGTCGAACATGTCGACGGCAGCCTCTATCGGGTCCCGGTTGTCTTCTTCCGGCACCAGAATCGGCTGTGGGTCCCCCTGATCGACGAATCGTTCCAGGAGTTCCCGATACCGGGCTAGGCCCAGCACCTTCTGCGCCGCAGCGGGCGTCAGAAGCTCAGGTTCGGTGAAAGCCTTCTTGCCAAGCTCTCGCCTCAAAACAGTTTCGGCCTTGTGGACCATGTTGTCCTTGTAGACCCGCTTCGGCCTTTTCCCCGGCACCATCTTCATACCGGGAACCGGGTCTCCGACTTTGGCATCGTGATAGGCGCTCTTGTGTAACGCCTCCAGCCACTGTCGGATCATCGGGGCCATACGCAGGAGCACAGACCGTCTCTCAGGCGTCACGTCTTCTGGTGGCCGGAGAATCGGGTCAAGGCCCGTCTCATCCGCCATATCCAGATCGTCGAACTCCAGCCCGATCATCTCCATGTGCCATTCGGCGTAAGCGCCGCAGACATCGCGCGCTCTGCACCACCGGCACTGTTCGCGTCCAGGAACCCTGGGCGCATTCTCATCTTGCGACAGAACCGCCTGCCGCTTGACGTGCTGGCCGAACTCCAGCACCCGCTTCATCGTGGTCTTCCATGCACCGCCAGCCCCAGGCACTCGGGGTTGTTCAATGATGAGCGTCACGTCGATCCCAGCGGGGTCCCAATCGAACAATTTTCCGAAGATCGTCTGCCACGCGCCGAGGCAATATCCCTGAAGCTGGTAATTTTCCTGTGGATAAACAGGCTCTTTTCCGTATTTCCAATCGAACACGATGACCTGTTTTTCGGCGATATTGACCAGCACCACGTCGGCTGTGCCAAACTGTCCTGGGAGCGTGAATTTGGATATGTCCACGCGCGTCTCGACGTAGAGTTCCCAGCCGTCTTCCTCAGCCACACTGCGGACGAAATCCATGCCGTCCATCGCCGAGATCACCATCTCGTCGTCATACTCGATCCAGAAACCATCGACCTCTAGACCGCGCCCGTCACCGACGAAATCCTCGGGCTCGAAGCCCATCTCTAGACAGTCAGCAACAAGCTCGTGAAACACAGTCCCCTCAGCCGCCTCATAGCGGGCTTGGTCAGGGATGCCTTCCTGCGCGCTTACGCTGCCGGGGCACCTGACGAATCGGCCCCACGAAGAGGGGCCGAGAGAGCTATGTTCCTGTGGAGTGCCCAAGGGTCAGAGCACGTCGTCGTCGTCGCCGTCGTCATCATCCCCGTCATCGTCTTCCATGAACGGGAAGCGGACTTCCTCGGCAGCGTCGATCCCACCCTCTTCGAAGGCATCAACCAACATCTGACCCAGCTTCAGGGCCTCTTCACGCTGGTCTTCATCGACCTCGGTGATCTTGTCGACGCCGAAGTGCTCCAGGAGCGGCTTCGTGGTCTCGATCAGGCGCTTCTTGGTCGGCTTGTCGCTGGCACCGGCCAGATACGGGCCGAACAAGTTGCGAATGTCCTCGGCGGTCGGTTTCTTCGGCTTGGCCGTCGTCTTCTTCGCGGTGGTGGTCTTTTTGGCAGTCGACGTGGTGGTCGTTTTCTTGGCCGTCGAGCCGCCACCAGCACCCGCCAGGGCTTTGGCCACGTTCTCGTTCTGCGCCTCCACGGCGGCTGTGTTGGCCTTCACGGCCTCTGTCAATTCGGCGATGCGATCTTCCAGGCTCATAGGGGATTCCTTTCTCGTAAGTCCCATTGGTGAGGATTTGGAAAATGGACGAATAGAATAGGGTTGTCAACAGCGAGTTCACACATTATGGTCCGAGTCCACCCCGGAAGGACTTTAACCCTGGAGACCGCACATGGCTGATACAATCCGTCTGTCGAACTTGGGACCTCTGCACGATCTACTGCTGAAGGCTTGCCCCCCGAACGACAGTGACTTTCGTTCCATCCCGATCTTGGCCGAGGCCATCGGATACACCCCCGCTGGCGTCTACAAGATGATTCGGCAGAACAAGATGTCGCCCACGGCGGCCAGCAAAGTCGTCGAGGCAAATGAAGCCTACGGCAAGAAACTCCTGGCGGAAGACCCGGATGCTGAGTTCGAGCCGGTGACGCTGGAAGATTTTCACCCCTACGTCTACGTCTAGGCAGGTCCCGGCATGGCAGGATGGCCCAATGCCGGGAGGGAAGTGCGGATTGCCAGAGGACGGGGTTACAATCTAGGCAAAGCGCGCAATCAGGTAATGTCGTGGAAACAGTTCTGCGACATGTTCCAGACGCCTCCCCGGACGAACGAAAAACACAGAGCATATTTCAAGCTCCCTAAGACCGAACAGGACAAACTGAAGTCCTCGGACGGCTGGTATCTGGGTGGCCCGATCAAAGGATCGAGCCGTCGCAAGAAGGCGATCCAGGAACGCGACATCATCACAATCGACATCGACGAGTGCTCTCCAGAACTCTTCGATCTGATCGAATCGGGTGTCCTCCAGATCGCCAACTACGAATACGTCGCGCACACGACCAGGAAGCACACACCGAAGAACCCCAGGGTCCGGTTGAACTTCCCGATGACGAAAGCCGTCAAGCGCGATCACTACGACGCGGTAAGCCGCATCCTGGCTCACCAGATCGACCAGAGCATGGATGCGGTCGACGACGTGTCATTCCGCGTCGCTCAGATGATGTTCATGCCGACGTGTTCGAAGGACCAGGAATACAAAACCTGGGTCAACAAGGGCCGTTTACTGGACCCAGACGAACTGCTGGAAGCGTGGCCGAGCGATTGGCGGGACTTCAACAATCTGCCCTTCAGCGAATCACGGGGCAAGAAGAGACCGACGGCAGACAAGGCTGAAGACCCGTGGGAGAAGCGTGGTCCCATCGGCGCATTCTGCCGCGCATACCCGATCCCGGACGCCATCGCCAAGTTCCTGCCCGATGTCTACACCGAGGGTGATTCGAACTCCGGCAAGCCGCGTTACACCTATCTCGCAGGATCGACGACAAACGGGGTCGTGGTCGAAGATGACGGTCGGTTCATCTACTCGCACCACGGAACCGATCCGTGCTCCGACACGCTTTGCAACAGCTTCGACATGGTTCGCCTTCACATGTTCGGCGACAAGGACGAAGGCAAAGACCTGGAAGACAAGCCGGTCACAGAACATCCGTCCTACAAAGAGATGTTCAAGTTCGCCAGCGAGGATCGACTCGTCCAGAAGGAAATGGTCGAGGACGAGATCGACATAGAGGCGATGTTCGACGACATCTCGGACATGGACGACGATGAAGCCGAAGAGCTTCACGACAGCTACGAGGACGGTGAGGACCTAGACGCCGAGATCAGAGCGATCCTGGGGACCGAGACAAACGATCTCACCGATGGGCTCCCGCCGCACCCTGGCTCCGATATTCCCAAGAAGCCGAAGAAAGGCTGGACCCGCGAGTTGGAGGTCACGCCCGAGGGCAAGATCAAGACCACCGTTTACAACATCGCCACGATCATCGCCAACGATCCACGTCTCCACGGCAGCATAGCCAGGAACGTCTTCAGCGGTCGCATATGCTCACGTCGCCCGATCAAGAGCAAGATGACCCTGGTGCCCTCTATCCCTGTCGAGGACCGCGAAGACGGGCTCGAATGGACCGACGCACACGATGCCTCCATCCGTATGATCCTGGAGGCTCCCAGCGGCCAGGGGCAACCTGGATACGGCATGAAGGTCAGCGACAGAGACGTGAAAGACGCAATCATGCTGGTCGCCAAGCGGTGGGAGTATCACCCCATCGTTGATCGGCTGGTCCGACTGTCTTGGGACGGCACAGCGCGCGCTGAGGGGCTGTTCATCGACTATCTGGGCTGCCCTGACACTCCCTACCACCGAGAGATCGCAAAACAGTTCCTGACTGGCTGCATCGCTCGTGTCTTCAGCCCAGGGCACAAGTTCGACTTCGTGCCGGTGCTGGCCGGGGAACAGGGCGTCAGAAAGACCACGTTTGTCGAAACACTGGCCTTCGGGAAATGGGCTGGTGAACTGACAGCGGACATGGACGGCGACAAGGATGCGGTCGAACAGATGCTCGGCAAGTGGGTGCTGGAGCTTGGGGAACTGGTCTCTCTGCGGCGATCCGAGATCGAGAGCCAGAAAGGGTTCATCTCACGTCGAGAAGATCGCGTCAGACTGGCCTACGACAAACGCATGTCGACCTTCCCCCGTCAGTGTCTCTTCATGGGCACGACCAACGAATACGAGTATCTGAAGGACACCAAGAACCGACGCTTCTGGCCGATTGAGGTCAAGGTCGATTCCATCGACACCGATAAGCTGGCTGCCGAAGTCGACCAGATTTGGGCCGAGGCGATGGTGCTCTACAAAGCCAAGATCGCACGGCACGATTATCGCCGGATACCCTTCGGTCTTCATGGCAAAGCTCTGATCGAAGCCGAGATGCGGCAAGAAGGGGCTCGGGTCGAAAGCGCAGACGATCAGACGTTTGCCCGGATCGAGCACTTCCTGTCGAAACCTGTCGAGATCGGCCAAATTCACGGTGACGAGTTCGACGATCTGGATGCGGAAGATGTGAAGGTGGTCCGGTGCGTGACCTGCGCCGAACAACTGATCCACGAAGCACTGCGCGAGAGTCCGAAGACAACGCAGATGCAAAACTCCTGGTCCCAGACAGTCGGCAAGGTCATGAAGACAATGCCTGGGTGGGTCCGCTACAGCGAGTATGGCGACAATCGCAGCCACCAGTTGGTGGTCGGAGAATACGGTCGACAGAGAGCCTACGTCCGGGCTGAGGCTACTCCTGACGAGATCGCGCAGGGCTATCAGGTGATCGAATCCGAGGATGATGATCTCGAAGACGTGCTCTGACCGGGCGCGTCTTATCGAACCGGGTGAGGGGCGGACCCTAGACCGGAATCTGCGATTTCCAGAAACTCTAGTTTCCAGAAACACATGAAAACGACAAAGCCGTTGGGACAGGGTTTTCACCTGTCCCATATACCTGTCCCGCACATATCTCTATAGAAAACAGGGACTTGACCTGAATCTGGGACAGGTGGGACAGGTAAATCCCTATACCCCTATATGTCCTTCTGCTGCTGCACATTGGTCTAGACCCAGACCGTGGGGCGGATGCCAAATTGGGTTTTTCTTTGCTTCTTGTTTGCTATATAGATTTACCTGTCCCACCTGTCCCAATTATGAGTTAAGTTGTTGATAGTTATGGAGAAAAGGTTGGGACAGGTAGTTGGGACAGGTAGTGGGACAGGTCCTACGATAGTTTCTGAAAATCTCTAGAGATCACGAAACAGTTTTGGTCTAGCTCGACCCGGCCTAAACCCCTGAAACAGTTTTGTCGATGACCTGTCGAAACGATTTCGGTTCAAGACACCGGCATGAGGGGGTATCGGGTTAAATGCTTGTATTCTCTGCAAAATTTGGGCTCTAGGTCGATTTGGGGATCACCTAACCGGCCATCTTCTAGCAACGCCGAAACAGTTTCGCCTGCAAAGTGGACCTGAGAAAAATTGAAAACTCTGGAGAACCGGGGCTCCGCGCACCC
>JAAUYB010196813.1_pt1 | contig 59901 bp, 36 predicted proteins | sample 7278071 | NCBI WGS metagenome assembly JAAUYB01 (sample SAMN14350121, study PRJNA611818) | marine sediment metagenome | isolation source: surface marine sediment (1.8m) | place: French Polynesia: Moorea | collected 2018-08
CAGCCGCCCATACGGAAAACTACCCGAGGAGGATGCTCAGTGAACGCCCCCGTGTTTAAATTGTTTTCCAACTGCGTCCCGGTGAAGGGCGCGCGGCGCAGCCTGCTCTGCGACTTATACACGGGTCGTACCAAACTGATCCCCAACAGCCTGTTCGATCTATTGACGGATTACAAAGACCGATCGCCGGAGGATATCAAGGCAGCCCACAACGGGCGCTATGATGAAGAGATCGACGAGTACTACACCTTCCTGGTAGAGCATGGCTGGGGCTTCATGTGCGACGACCCCGATGCTTTTCCCGAAATCAGCTTGGAGTATCGAATCCCCGAGTTGATCACCAACGCCGTCATCGACACCGACGCGGGCAGTCAACACGATTACGCGGCCTTGATGGACCAGTTGGAAGAGCTTGGCTGCAAACACATCCAATACCGTTTCTACAACCCGCGGCCCTTGACCGAAATAGAGCACCTGTGCGCGCTCACCGAAGGTCGCCGCTTACAGGGTATCGAAATATATGTACCCTATGGACCCGATTACGCGGACGAGGGTGTGTTGCGCGATCTTTGCGACCGCTACCAGCGCATCATTTGCCTGGTGCTGACGGGCGCCCCGGAGCACCGAATGATTCACACGGCGGAACCGCTCATGACCATGGGCGTGTTGCATTACCATCCGAGCATCATCGATTCGGACCGTTGTTGCGGTCTGGTCGATCGCTCCCTGTTCACCGTATCCATGACGGCCTTTACGGAGGCTCTTCATTTCAATTCGTGCCTGAACCGCAAGATCTCGGTAGACACCCGCGGCAATATCAAAAATTGTCCCTCTCTTGAAAAAACCTACGGCAACACGGCGGATACCGCCCTGAAAGACGCCATGGAGGCAGAGGGATTTCAGGATGTATGGGCGGTTACTAAGGATGCAGTTTCGGTATGTAAAGACTGCGAGTTCCGCTATATCTGCACGGACTGCCGCGCCTTCACGGAAAACGCGGACCCGCTGGGCAAACCCCTCTCCTGCGGCTACGATCCCTACACGGCCGCCTGGAGCGAAACCCGATTTCCCCCGTTCACCATGGAAGTTTGAAATTCGCACACGCTCGATTAACAACCAACTTCTTTTAACCAAATATTCTCAATGGAGGAAATGATGGAAAAGCTTGATATGAACCTGTTTGACGACACCAATGTAACCGCTGACGGGAGCCGGGCAGCCGGCAAGTGCGGAGGCACAATCTGTGCGACAGCCGTGGGCGGCAGCGTTACGCAGTGCGCCACCCGCCTGGGATGTAATCCCTCGGACGCTCTCCTCGATATCGGCGCCTGACTTTTCACTCCATAACGAGGGGGGTACCCACTGTTCCCAACCACGGGAAACCTCTTCAGGCCGACGCCTGATTTTTCATACCATGGAGAGCATCATGGAAAAACTGCATACTGACCTGTTTAACGACAAAAACATTACCACGCGCGAGGTCTCGACAGCCGGATGCGAAAGCTATTGTTTGACCTCGCTTAAATATGGCACCCAGTGTGTTACCGCGGCGAATTGTAACCCCCAAGATTTTGGCCGCGACGTGGGCGCATAACCCCCCCAATGGAGGCGAAACGAAGGAGCCGCCTGACAACCGGCTCCTTCCCCATTCATCCCGACCTTTCGGAACCTCATATCGGCCCGGCCGGGTTTTGGAACCCGGCCCGTGCCTGCCGCTACAAACGCAAAGGAGATCATGATGGAAACATTGAGTAAAGACCTGTTTGACGATACCACGTTAAGTACTGAGGATAGAAAAGTGGCCGGCCGCTGCTTGAACGCATGTGCAACAGCCCTGGCCGGTAGGTCTACCTGCTATACCAACATCGGTTGTACGCCTACCGATATCTCTTTCGATGCGGCTCCGTAGGGACTTCGATAAAAGGAGTTTGCCTCATCTCAACCGGCATCCTCATCGGGATCCAGGTGCGGCACCAGGTTCACTTCATACTGCCGTTCGATCAATTCCAGGTAGTAACCCTTGCCGTCAACCAGTTCCCGGTGATTTCCTTTTTCCACTACTCTACCCTGTTTCATCACGATGATCTGATCAGCGGCTTTCACCGTGCTTAGCCGGTGGGCAATGATGGCGCGCGTTCGTTTACCCTTGCAGACGGCATCGATACCCTTTACGATTCGCTCCTCGGTGCGGCTGTCCAAATGACTGGTGGCTTCATCCAGCACCAGTAAGTCAAAAGGCTTACTCATGGCGCGAAGAATGCCCACTTGTTGGGTTTGGCCTCCCGAAATCGCCCCCGCGTAGATGGGTTGCCGTAAACCCAGGGCCATCTTCTGGATAAAGCGGTCGGCGCCTAACAGTTCCGCTGTTTCCTGCACCCGTTTTTCTTCAATGGCGTCATCGCCCATGGTGACATTGTTCAACAGACTCTTGGAAAAAATCAGCGTATCCTGAAATACGGTCGAAATTCTCTTCCGGTAAGCCTTCAGATCCAGCTCATTCAAGTCCCGGCCGTTGATCAGGATCTGTCCCTGTTGCGGCGGGTAGAAGCCCATGATCAGGTTCATGACGGTAGTCTTGCCGGAACCGGATTCACCCACAAAAGCGCAGCAACTATTGCGCGGGATGACAAAGGAAACGTCCTGTAAGACATCCAAACCCTTGTGATAGGCAAAGCTGACATGGCGGAATTCTATCTCCAGCCCTTCCCCTTGCAGCGCTTCAACGCCGTTCCGTTCCGGCGGCATCCGAAAGATGCTCTGGATGCGAGCAAAGGTGCGCAACTGTGCATGAAAGGTAAGAATGAGAGCTGGAAACTCACGCGATTCGTTGGTGAGACCCTGGGCAAACGCCAGGAACAAGACAAAATCGCCAACGGTGTAGCTGCCGTCGATAATACGCATGCCGCAAATCAGGAAGATGGCCGCATCGGACACAATACTCAGCACATCCGCCAGCGAGCGGCCCGCTACCTGGAGGGTCGTCAGTTTGCGTGTAAGGGTGAGACCTTCCGCCAAAAGCTGATGATAACGGTCCAGAAGCCAGGCCGATGCGCCGAAAACACGAATGACGCGAATATCGGCCAGACTGGTGAGAATGGATTCGGTGATCTCACCGAAAACGGTCACCAACCGATTCGTTTGCTCGGCGGTCAACGCGGAAAAAAGGAAGCCGGCGCCCGCGTTACATACCAGGATCAAGAGGACAATAGCCACCAGGCCGGGATCATAGAGCCAGATCAGGTAACCCGCTTTGACCAAAATGCCGAGAACGACCAGGATGAACTGACCGAAGTAGCCGGCGATCCCTTCCGTCAGGGTATCGATCCCCGTGTACTGCTGCATGTAATCCCCGGCATGGCGATTATCCAACTGCCGTTTTTCAAGCGCCAGGACGTGGTCGAAATAGCGTTGACTCAAAACGCGGCTCACCTGGTTCCGCAAGACCACCGTGTAGATGTGGTTGAACCCGGTAGCGGCCAGGCTCAACAGACGGGCCAGAAAATAGATGCCGGCAAAAAGGAAAACCCGGCTTATTTCACCGGAAGGCAAGACACGGTCAACATATTGCTTGGAAAGGTAAATCAGGCCGAAGCCGATGATGCCGGCCAGAAAACCCACGGCCAGACACAGGATGATTTTGGCGCGCCAGGCGATCACAAACTTCAGAAAGCGTTTCAGGTAGGTCTCGGAGACCACCCCTTTCCGGAATTCAGACGTGGGCCTGAGAATCAGCAACAGTCCTTGGTAACCCTCGGCAAACTGTTCAACGGTGGTCCAATAGGAACCCCGGCCCGGATCGGCGATATGCAGGCGGGAGCCCTTGAGGCGCGTGATGACCACATTGTGCAGCAAGCCCTCGGTGTCGCCGGCAACATAGGCGATACAGGGATCGGTAAGCCGGTGGAAATCGGTCACCGGCAGGTTGATCAAGCGTGTCTCCAACCCGAATCGGGCGGCCAGGGACTGAAGCTCTACATTGGAGGTCCCGGCCCGGGAGAATTCCATTTGTTCGGCCAGGTCCACGGGCGTGATGTATAGACCGTGATGGTTGAGAATGCTTGCCAGACAGGCCGCACCGCAATCGTTGGGTGAGTCCTGGAGAAAGAGCTTGAACATGGCCGTCCTATATCCGGAACTTTAAGACATGCCGTTATTTTAACCCAAATCGGCAGAATTTTTATGTTCGGAGGCCGACATCGGCAACGGCAAGAAGCTGCTGTTTTTGGAGCCCTTCATGATAAACTCCCCCAAATTGGATGGAGATTCGGTCCCCTCTGGAGATAGACCTGGAGTCATGCTATGTTAACTCTCAGAGATCAATCAAGGACAAATGGAGGATTCCCCGTGAGTTCCGAACGGCCCCGCGAGATGAGTCCGAAAGCTGAGGGTGGCTAAATGACCGATCCCCGTTACTACAATAACGCCAACCCACACCTGCTGGCCTGGATGCCGGCCGGCCTGCGCCTGATCCTGGAGATGGGCTGCGGCGCGGGTGCCCTGGGCGGAACCTACCTGGCCGAGGTAAACGGCACCTGCCGTTACCTGGGCGTGGAGGCGGTCGCGGAACAGGCAGAGGCGGCTCGGTCAAAGCTGAGCAAGGTATGGACAGGCAACCTGGAGGTCATGACCAACGACGCCTTCGAGGTGGAGCCGGGCAGCCTGGACTGCCTGATCTACGGCGATGTTCTGGAACACCTCATCGACCCCTGGACGGAGTTGGCCCGCCGCCGGCCCCTGCTGGCCCCCGACGGCGTGGTCATGGCCTGTATCCCCAACGTGGGCCACTGGAGCACGCTGGCCCAACTCTTCATGGGCGACTGGCCCTACGGCGACAAGGGCATCCTGGACAAGACGCACCTGCGCTTCTTCACGGCCAAGAGCATCGCGCGGATGTTCGAGGGCGCGGGCTACACGATCACCCGCATGAAGGGCGTGCTGCTGGACAACAAGCTGACGGAGCGCTTCGTCCCCGCTTTTCGCGAGACGGCGCTACGCCTGGGCTTCGACGCGGATGCTTTCGTCAACCAAACCAGTGCGTACCAGTACGTGGTGAAGGCAAAAGCAGCGGCGACCAGTTGACAGGTGGAAGTTTGAGATGCAACCTCCTGACTTGTTGATCTTTTTCCAACCAAACGCCTCCTTCGCATGGATGCCCGGCGGGTATAGTGGGGAGCAAACGGCTGACTTCAGATTATTGCAGATCAATTATCCGTCGCCCGTCGGGTATTTTACGGGCCCAAGTATGGTTTCCATCCGCCGTAACATGCGTTCGTAGGTTTGGTTGACTTCCCGGAGACCGTAGAGCTCATCGCTCGCAAGAATCAGCCCGATGGTAATCAAACCACTCGTCTTTTCCGGGTCGGTTGCCTCGGGATTGTAGATCAGGTTCATCAGGCGATCGACGCGTTTTTCCTGTAGATTCAGCGAGATTTCCAGGCGGCTCAGGTCGCGGGCGACGCCGGCGTCCATGAACTTGACCGTGCCCGTATTCTTGGCCGTTTCCCACGACGGGTGCTGCAAGAGCGGGAAATTGAAGCCATGTTTCTGCTTTTGAATAATTTCCGATAGAACACCGACCATGGCCTTGTCGGTGACTCCCTGGTACTCTTTGAGCAAGTCAAGGGCTTCTTCCAGCCGAGGCAGCGTCTTCTCGATGTCATTGTAGTTGCGCATGATCTCCCGGCGAATATGCTCCAAGGACTCCTTGCCCCGCTTCCGGCTGGTCCAATCGCGGTGCCAGTCGTTGGCCAACAGGGCCAGGGAGATGCCGGTGACGATGGAAAGGAACTCCAGAACCAGGGTTCGCCAGGTGCCCGCCGGTAGTTTTTTCATGGTGTACGCTCCAATCAATTTATGGATTTCATTTATATAACGATCGAGGCGAATTTGAAAAGCCGATCTTTATTATACCTCAAGCCCGGCCCCGCCATAGGCCTCGGTTTCCTCGGTCGCCGTCCGAGTCCGGCTTCAAAAAATTCCGGGAATGGTGTTACACGAGCCCGGTTTTTGTCGCATTTGGGTCTGAGGTCTCCCGATCTCATGCCTCTCAATTTCTGAATTGCCCACAAGGAGGATTCCATGGCCAAGAAGAAGGTCGACCTGAAAGATATCAAGGTTACCAGCTTCCTTACCGGTGATCGCGCGCCAAGGGGCGGCTACAACACCCAAACCTGCCCGCCGACGGTAGAATTGTGGAATTGTGTCGCTACGCCGATCTATTGCTGACACTTAACATGGTTCCGATCGGGTCTGGATTCAAAGCCGCCCGATCGGTTCTTCCCAGCCTTTATTGCTTTTCTGTCGGGGAAACCACACCGACGCCGACCTTGTAGTAGGTTCTTTTTGCCGGTACCGATACCAATTCCCTCTCAGGATAGCGCAACGCGGTCAGGCTGCCGCCGAAGACGCAACCGGTATCGACACAGATGGTGTTGTTGATCCACTCGGTTTGCTCTACCGGTGTGTGCCCATAGACCACCATGGCCTCGCCCCGATAATCATTCGCCCATGGGTAGCGAATGGGCAAACCGTTCTCATCGGATTTACCGGTTGTTTCCCCGAACAACGCAAACGCCCAGACACGCTTTGAGTTCAGGCCGTGCATATTCTCTTTCAAGCCGGCGTGCGCTACCACCAGTTTTCCGCCGTCCAATACATAATGATGACTCATAACGTCCAGAAAGAGGCGAACTTCATCGTGAAACGCCTCGCTTTGATGCTGCATCTGGTGTAGGGTTTCGGCCAAACCATAGGTTACCGACACATTGTGTCCGGAGATCTTCTTGAAAAACTTGACATCATGGTTCCCGGCAACGCAATAGGCGGCGCCGGAGGCCGTCATATTCATCACCAGCCGCAGAACCCCGGGCGAATCCGGGCCCCGGTCCACCAGGTCGCCCAGAAAAATAGCCTTGCGTCCCTCGGGATGAGCGATTTCGGGCCACTCACCGCCGCCGATGCGGTAGCCCAACCGGGTCAGCAATTCGATCAATTCGTCCAGGCAGCCGTGGATATCGCCGATAATGTCGAACGGCCCGGGATCATTGCGGTAGAGCAGGTGGGGTTCCTCGCGCTGAATGAGTGCTTCCGCGACCTGTTGCGGGCCGGTCAGGCGATATACGGCCCAAAAACCCTCCCTGTCCAGGTTCGGCAGGGTGTGATTCAGCTGTTTGACCTGTTTGCCGATGACGGAGGCCGATACCCTACGCGAACGTTCCCTTTGTCGGGCGCGGCACAGGTCCTCGGGCATATCCAATAGAATGACAACCACCGGAGACTTCAGCGATTTTCCCAATTCAAGAAACGGTTTGCGGTGGTCGCGCACCAGATTGGTTGCATCCACGACCGCGATGCGGCCCGCTTCCAGGCGGCGACGCACAATCAGTTGCAAGACCTCGAACGCCGGCTTGGAAACGGACTGATCCGAGGCGTCATCGGCCAGCATGGCGCGGATATTATCGGAGGAGATGACTTCCGTTTCCAGAAAGTGCGCCGCGCCGAAAGTAGACTTACCGCTGCCGCTGATACCCATCAGCAGTACGATGCTTCGTTCCGGAATGGTGATTTCCAAGCATGCACCTCCCTCAAAAGACCCATCATGAGGGATCGTGGTTCGCCTGGCAAGTAGGAAATAGCGGTGATTATTACAGCGGCCCTCCCGCGCCTGACGGGTCGAAAGCGATTATTCAACCCCGCTATTACGCAAACACGGAGCCTGCCGTTCATGTAAAAACCAAGGCAAATATGCCGGGCCCGACAAACCCTCCTGCTGTTAAGTCCGACCGGGCAGGTTTCACCTCCGGTTACCCAAGACCAAACGGCGCCTCGATGAGCCGGCTCACAAAAAGTGTATTCTAATCGGTCGAAAGATCCGATACGTTTTTTGTATCGACCACGGATGCTCGCGCGCACAAGTGACTGACCAATCAATTTGGATAAGATAAGGGCCATATCGGGCCGCCTTGTCACGAGGTGCTGATGACAGTCTCTATCGCGGGTTATCGTATCATCGAACAGATCTACGAGAACCGAAACTCCCTTATTTTTCGCGCGAATCGCATTGAAGATTGCAAGCCGGTGATCATCAAGAAGCTCAAAGAAGACTTTCCATCCCCTGACGAGTTGACCCGTTACCGCCAGGAGTATGAAATAACCAGGGACTTGGATTCACCGGGGATTATTCACACCTATGGCTTGGAAAAGGTCAATAACAAGCTGATGATCATTTTGGAAGACTTCGGCGCCTTCTCCTTGAAAATGCTTTGGCCGGATCAGGCCCTGCCGCTTTTGGCCTTCTTCCCCATCGCTCTCCAGACCGTGGACGCCTTGGGTAAGGTTCATGAGAACCGGGTGATTCACAAGGATATCAATCCCGGAAACCTGGTCTACAATCCCAAAACCGGCGAACTGAAGATCATCGACTTCGGCATTGCCACCCGCCTGCGCCGCGTCACGCAATATCTCGACAATCCCAAGAACCTGGAAGGCACCCTGGCTTATATGTCACCGGAGCAAACCGGGCGTATGAACCGCGCCGTGGATTACCGTACCGATTTCTACTCTCTCGGCGCTACGCTCTATCACCTGCTCTGCGGCAAACCGCCTTTTGAAGAAGACGACCCGATGGCGATGGTCCACTGCCATATTGCCCGGTATCCCAAGCCGCCGCACCAGGTCAACCCGGAAATCCCCGAGATGCTGTCGGAAGTGATTATGCGCCTGCTCGCCAAGCATGCGGAGCATCGTTACCAATCGGCCTGGGGTTTGTCCGAGGACTTGAACCGATGCTATACGGAATGGCAGGAAGAGGGCGTCATTTCCAAATTCCAACCCGGCGTACAGGACTTCTCGCCTCATTTCGAGTTGTCCCAGAAGATCTATGGTCGTGAAAAGGAAATGAAGGCCTTGAACGAAGCCTTCGAACGCACCATGGAGGGTACAACGGTTCTGGTGCGGCTGGGCGGTTATTCGGGAATCGGCAAGTCGGCCCTGGTGCAGGAGCTCTTTAAGCCGCTGACCCGTTGCGGCGGCTTTTTCATCAGCGGCAAGTTCGACCAGTACCGGCACGGCACACCCTGCTCTGCCATTTTGGACGCCCTCGAAGAACTGGCCGGCCAGTTGATGAGCGCCTCCGAGAAGGAACTGACACATTGGAAGCACGCTATTATGAAAGCTGTTCGCAGCAACGGGCGAATCATTACCGATGCGGTGCCGGCCATGGAAAAAATCATCGGACCTCAGCCGCCGCTTGAAGACGTGGACGCCTCTTCGAGACGAAACCGTCTGTTGCGCACTCTCTCCTGCTTTATTCGCTCCTTTTGCCGGCCCGGCCGGCCGCTGATCTTATTCGTAGATGACCTGCAATGGGCCGACGACCAATCGTTGGATCTGTTGGAATGGCTGGCCTTGAACGACACGGAAACCCCCATGCTGATCATCGGCGCCTACCGGGACAACGAGGTGAACGAAATGCACCCGTTGACCCGAACCTGGCAACGTATCATCAAAGAACCCATCCTACGCCTCAAGATAGACGTGCAACCCCTGACCCCGGAGGATGTGGGACGATTCATTGCCGACAGCTTGCGCCTGGATATGGAAGATGTCGGGACGTTGCGAAACCTGGTTTACGCCAAAACCGGCGGTAATCCTTTTTTCATGAACCGCTTCCTCGAGAGCCTCCATGAGGACGGGCTGCTGGTTTTGGAGCGCGTGGAGGGCCGTAGCCGCTGGAACTGGGATGAGGACGCCATTCACGCCCGCGATTTCTCCGATAACCTGGTCGACCTGATGGTGGAACGGCTCTGTCGCCACCAGGAGGAAACCCGAAACGCCCTGAAACTGGCCGCCTGTCTGGGGAACCGTTTCGATTTAGACACCCTGGCCGTGATTCGAGGCATGAGACCGGGCAAGACCTTTGAAGCCTTGTTGCCGGCCGTTCAAGACGGTTTGATATTACCGCTTTCACACCTCGAAACCCGCGAGGAAGAGGAAACCACCCTGGTTATCGCCCATTTCAAATTCTGTCACGATCGCGTACAGCAAGCGGCCTGGCAGTTGAACGACCCGGAGGAATTACCCGGCATCCAATATGAAATCGGTAACCTGCTGCTGGACAATTTCTCCGAGGAACACCTGCATCAGCAGTACCTGAAGGTTGTCGACCTGCTGAACCAGGGCCGCCCCTTGATCACCAACCCGGAGGAACTGGCCCGGCTTGCCGACCTGAACTACCAGGCGGGTCGACGCGCCATGGACGGAGCGGCGCACGGTATGGCGCGAGAGTATTTTGCGCTGGCCATGGATTGCCTGGACGACGATATCTGGGAAAAAGGCTATGAACGAGCGCTCGACCTGCACCATCAAAGGGCACGCGCCGAGGCAGCCTCGGGACATCCCGACGAGGCAAAATACTTCCTGAATCTGGCCCTCGCCAGAACAGATAAACCCGTGGAACGCGCCGTCCTCTACAAGGAGATCAGCGGGATCTACCAATCTCAGCATCAGCATGCAGAAGCCATGGAACAGGTGGCCATGGGTCTCCGGCTTCTCGGCATCGACATCCCGGAGAAACCCGAATCCTTCCTCCCGTTGCTATACGAACAAATCGACCATCTGCTGGAGGAGACGCAACCGGAATCTCTCCCGCCCATGACCAATCCCCTGGGAAAGGTCGCGCTTCAATTTACCGAAACCATCATCTGGTCCGGTTACATGGTCGACTGGTCCGTGTTCTGTTTCCTGCTGGCCAAACAGGTCATCCTGACGCTGCAACACGGGCATACCTCGGAATCCATCATCGCCGTTTCCAGCTATTCCGGTGTTCTCAAGGTTCTAGAACGCTACGAGGCCTCCGTGGAAGTGGGCATCTGGTCGGAGAAACTGCGTAAATTGAATCACTACCCCATGACCGGGCCGAACCCCGGATATGCGCTGAGTTGTTATAACGAACTGACCGAGAGTCAGTGGCTCCACTTTCACGACTGCCTGGATTCCGGCCGTTTGTTTTCGGCCGCCACCAGTTTGTTCGCCATGGCCGTGGACGAATATATTCTGGGAAGGCAGCCCGATGAAAACAACATCCTGGCGCTGGGCCTGGAATTCACCAAGAAATCCAGGGCGACGGTCGCGGAAACCGTGCTCAAAGGAATGCAGTATATTTGGTGGAATCTAAACGGACCCACGCCGGCCCAGGTTTTCGGCAGTCCCGAGGAGGTGGGTCACCTGGCCACCTTGAAGGGGTATACCCGCTGCCTCTACCTGATGATGAAAGGCGAGGTTCTGCTGATCTACGGACGTCGAAGCGAAGCCCTGGTTTGCAGCCGGGAGGCCGAGAAGCTGAGTCGGCATATTCAGGGCACGGGTTACGCGGATTACCACCAGTGGATACACGCCGTCATCTCCTCGATCAATTTCGCCTCCCTACCCAAGGATCAACAGCGATCGGTAAAGACTTATTTGCAGGATACCATCAAAAAGCTGGCGCGCCTGGAGGCCATCAATACCAGCGCTTTCGGCTATCAATATCATCTGGTGCAGGCCGAACTTCTGCGCATCGAGAGCCGCCCGCTTGAATGCCTGGACGCCTATAAAAAAGCGGTCAAGTCGGCTCATGATCACGAGCACATACGCCACGAGGCCTTGATCCATGAACGAATCGTTCAATTCTGGGAAGGTTTTTCCCATGAGGAGTATACTCGCGGACACCTGCGCCAGGCCTGGCAATGCTACCGGGTTCTGGACATGGAGCCCAAGACCTTGGAGTTGGAAACACGCCTGGGTAGACTGACCGGCCGTCCCGCGCGCGACCTGGACGCCACCGGCAACACCGCAACCAACGCCCGCGACGGCAAGGGATTGGACCTGCATACCGTGATCAAGGCAGGCCAGGCCATTTCCGGCAAACTGAACCTTTCGGAATTGCTGCCCAGTATGATGTCCATCGTGATTGAAAACGCCGGCGCGGAAAAAGGGTCGCTGATTCTGATGGAAGGAGGCCATTGGGTGGTCAAGGCGCGCGGAAACGCCCACGACGTCAAGTTCCTGGACAAGGGTATTCCGCTTTTTTCCTGCGACGACATCGCGGTGGGCGCCGTGCAATACGTAGCCAAAAGTAACGAGCCCCTGATGTTGGACGACGCGGGCAAGGAAGGGGTGCTCACCCGCGACCCGCATATTCGCAGCAAGGGCATCCGATCCCTGCTGTGCCTGCCCATCCCCGCGCGCAGCCGCGGGCGCTGCCTGTTGTACCTGGAAAACAACATCACCTCCGGCGCATTCCGCAAACAACACCTGGAAGTACTGCAAACCCTGACCACACAAATGGCCATTTCTTTTGAAAATGCCCTTTTGTACACGGATCTGGCCCACACCAACCAAACTCTTGAAGAGAAGGTGGTCGAGCGCACGCGCGAGTTGAGAGCCAAGAACAACGAACTGGCCGACAAAAACCAGGAAATCGTGATGGCGCAACAACAGTTGGTGGTCAAGGAGAAAATGGCCTCGTTGGGTGTACTGACCGCGGGCGTGGCGCACGAAATCAACAATCCCACCAATTTCGCCTACGGCGGCGCACAGAACCTGGAGCGTCAACTCGACGAATTCCGCCGGTTTATTCTCTCCCTGGCCGAGGACGCCCCCGACGAGGTACAGGACACCATGAAACAGCGCATGTCACCGCTTTTCGAACAATGCCGTATCATCCTGGAGGGCACCAGTCGCATCAACCAGATTGTCCGAGACCTGCGCCTGTTCACCCGCAAGGACGAAGCGCCCCAGAAACGCGCCGATATCAATAAGGCCATGTCCTCCACGATCAACCTGATTCGCGCCAATTTTCACGATCGCATTCAATTCCTTACCGACTTCCAGGATCAGGTCATCATGGACTGCTGGCCCGCCGAATTGAACCAGGTCTTCATGAACCTGATCGTCAACGCCTGTGACGCTATCGATGCCCGCTTCGGCACCTCGCCGGGTAAAGAGCATGGGCGTATCATCATCACCATTCGCATCCTGGTAAACCACGCCGTCATCAGCGTGGAGGACAACGGTACGGGCATGAGCCCGGAGGTACGCAAAAAAATCTTCGAGCCCTTTTTCACCACCAAGGATGTGGGCTCCGGCACCGGCCTGGGTTTGTCTATCTCCTACGGTATCATCAAAAAGCACAACGGTCAGATCGAGGTAACCTCCAACCCGGACGAAGGCTCCGTTTTCACCATCCACCTCCCCATGAATCCGCTTTAAGGTCCATGGATCAAAACCGAAAGAAGGTGGACAAGCCTTACCGGACCACGTATAAATGAAAGAACGCCGGGGCCGTTTTTTCGTCTTTCTGCCTCCCAGATGCGTCTCATGGTTGCCCACCATCGGGCCGTATCCCCGGCTGGAGCTGTTATGACACGTTCCCGGAAAACCAAAGTCAGGCCTATCTATCGGCGCTGGTGGTTTGTTCTGAGCCTACCCTTCGTTTTATTGGGAGCAGTCGTACTGGGCCTCAATCTCTGGATGACGCAAACCACCAAGGCGGGCATCTATAACCAAACCGATGACATCCCCTTCAACCGGGTCGGCCTGGTACTGGGAACCTCGCCCTGGCTGCGAGGCGGCGGGTCCAACCCCTTCTTCGTCCACCGTATCGAGGCCGCGACCGCACTGTACAAAGCCGGCAAAGTAACACATCTGGTAGTAAGCGGCGATAACCGGCACCACAGCTATAACGAACCGCAAATGATGAAGAATGCCCTGCAAAAGAGAGGCATTCCCGCCCACGCGGTCACATTGGACTACGCGGGGTTCCGTACGCTGGATTCGGTAGTGCGTCTACACAAAATCTTCGGCCAGAAACAATTTACAGTCGTCTCGCAACGCGACCACTGCTACCGGGCCGTCTTCATCGCGAGACACCACGGCTTGGAAGCAACCGGATTCGCGGCAGCGGACGCCCCGTTTGCCAAATCGCTACGCGTCAGGAGTCGAGAGGTTCTGGCCAGGGTAAAAGCGATCCTGGACCTGTATATTTTGGATAAACAACCCCATCACATGGGCGACCCGATCCTCATCCCCAATCTACCGGCCCCCTGAAAGTCCGCAATTATAAACGGCCCGCCAAGCGGATCCATGCCCCCTTCAAGCCGCCGGGCAAAGTTTTTACCTTTTCCTGACCTATGTGTCCATTAGACTCACGATATACTGCTAACGAGGATTTTCCCAAACCTCAAGCTCCTAAATCACCGATTCGACTTTACAGGCCCGGCAGCCTGACAATGCCGACGTTTTTTATCAGGATACAATAAATGACCACTTCCCTCCTGTTACTTTGTGTGCCGCTGCTAGGCCTTTTCGCCTACCTGGTGTTTCCCAAGGTAAGACGGACACCCGAAGAACAGATTAAGCTCCACAAACACTTCCCGGCTGCCCGATTCCCCGAGGGAGCAACTGGGAAACTGATCGGACGCGTCTGCGCCGGGTCGCGCCTGTTGACCTCTCCCTTGACACAACGTCCTTGTGTTGCGTGGACACTCCAGATACAACACGGAACACACTCCGGCGACACCCTGGAATGGGACAACATCTACGAAACCGAGGACAAAACCGATTTCAAGGTAGAGGACAACAGCGGCAGCATGCATATCCGCATGGAGGTTGTCGATTTATGCCTGCATACTACCAACAGCGCATCCGGTTCCATGTTGGCCGCTTTAAGCGATGAGCAGCGAGAGTGGTTTGAAAAAAGAATTCCCGCTGAATCCGGTAAATATCCCCTGGAACTGCGCCTGATCGAACGCCTGTTGGCCGAGGGCGAGCGAGTGGCCGTGATCGGCACCCGATTCGATGAGGAAATCGGGCCTCAAGTGAGGCATCCCGAAAACGAAACCCTTGTCGTCAACAGCCTGCCCGGTCACGCCGAGGGCTGAACCCGGTCGGTGACGTTAGAATCAGCCATATCCGGCCGAAAGGGTACATCCTCATTGCCGAAGTGGTCGTTGAAAGTGGAAATGTAGATCATGTCCATTTCCCTGGTGTCCATTTTCCTGGCAAAGCCTTCCCGTCGACCGCCGGCATTACCCCGGCGAATTAAACGACCGCCGGACAAGCCTTTCTCGTATGCCGGCATATGTAGATAGTCGAACTGGTGCTCCCGCTCACGCATATAGGCAAGACTGCTGCGCTCCATGGTTCGGGCCAGGCGTTCTTCGTCCAACGGCACGTCGATAAACTCGGCTATACGCCGAATGGTTCCTTCCGGGTCGGCTTCCATCTGGCTGTAGGTCAAAAACAACAGATTCAAGCCGTCTTTGTTTTCCCACCATCCCTTGACATGCTCAAACCAACTGCCGTTGGGTAGTTTCCCGGCCATAAAAACTTTATAACTATAGTCAAAGGCTTTGCCCGTTTTGCGAAAATGATGCATGGAAGCGGCTACATCCCGCCCGTCACGAACCACATAAATATAACGCGAAGGGCCCTTGGGCGCCGCTTCATAACGCAAGTGGGTTTTGATCAAGCGCGGGGAACTCATGCTGTTCATGGGGTTGCGACGACGCATCAGCATGCGTTCCAGCCAGGGGCTTTTTTGGCTGATGTGATCGAAATCCATATTGCCGTCGGTGGTCAACTGGTAGAGAATCATTTGTAAATAGGTGGTTCCGGAGCGCGGATAGGTAGCGATAAAAATGTCATTTTGCCGAACACGCACGGTAAGCAGGCGCAGTTGCGTATCGATCTTCTGCTTGATCAAACCCAAAACGGCCGCGGGAAGTAGGATCACGGACCAAAACCTCAACCAAAGCTTCAAGAAAGGGTTGGCCTTGCATGGCAAGGACTTGGATGAAAGAGTTTTGTTCATAAAGGCTCCAAAACCGGTAGTGCACGATCAATCAAATCGCTTTTATCATAACCGATACGCGGCCCGGCGGAGAAGGCATGATCCAAATGTTGAAACGGCATCTCGGCAACCTGTCCACACCGATCAAAATCTCCTAACAATTATGCTGTGACTAATCGAAAAAAAATTCTACCCCTGTCAAATTTTCGGACTCTAGAGCTTTAGTTCCAATATTGCTTTTCCGATGATCTAAGAGGAGTCGTAACGGCAAGTCAACCTAATCGTGTGGTCAGGGCTGTCGGATATGGGTTTCGTGACCGATGATGAGAACATTTTTCGCTTCTCGCACTAACATTTGAATGCTGCATTTATTTTAGGGTGATTGCCCTCGGCGATCACTGAAAGAGGGTTTTCTATTGGCGTTGTATCAGGCCAAAGAGGAATTTTCCCAGAGCATTGCGCGTATTTGTGTCTGTGTGGGTGCTTTGCTGTTCCATGCGGCCCTGTACCTGTTCGCCGATCGCCTGCTGGTATTCAACATATCGGCCATTTTATTCTACCTGCTGGTCTCGGTGGGATGGACCCTATGGCTGAAGCGAACCCCCGGTCGATATCCCTTTCGCATTTCCCTGATCACGGTCCCCGATATGGCGATCAATTGCTTGATGATGGGCACTCTGGAAGATTATGCCGCCTATTTCTACCCTCTTTTCCTGTGGATGATCGTCGGCTACGGCATGCGTTTCGGCCACCGCCATTTGTACCGAGCATGGATCGTTGCCATGTTCTTCTTCGGTCTTACACTGGTCTTCAGTCCTTATTGGTCCGTTAATGTGCATCTGGGCGCCGGCCTGTTTTTCGGTTTGATCATTCTGCCGTTCTTCTATGTGAACCTGATCACCAAACTCCACAAGTTGAACCTACGCCTGGAAGATGAACTGCAAGGCAAGAAACAATCGTTACATGAGGCCGATCGCGAACTGGACTTTTTGAGAGCGGTCAACGCGGGTCTCTCATTGGAAGAGGTTGCCGCCGCGGTCATCGAACGCGCGGAGGTGATGTTCCCACAAATCGGCAAGTCACGCATGCTTATCCGGGATGTTATGGGCGGAGGCCTTCATTTTGCCGAGGCCGGCGGTTACGATCCCTATCAATTGGAAAGCCCCGAAATGGACATAGGCAAGTTGGCGACGGCCCTGGCCGCGAAGGGCGAGGAAATCCAGGACCATATTTACCTCTTGAAAGTAAACGATCGCCAAACGAACCTGTTTCCCCTGGCCCAGGTCACGCAGCCAAAGGTCATGCTTGCTTTGGCTGTCTTTCAGGAAAAAGTACTGAACGGCGTGCTGATTTTCGACAGTTATGCCTCTACCGACGCTTTTGACGCCTTGGACAAGCAGAAACTGGAAAGTTTCAAATACCATGCCGTTTCGGCTGTCAACAAAACCTGGCTTTTGAAAGCGCTACGTGCACGAAATCACGAACTCAGCGTTCGCCAGGAGCAGTTGGTCATGCAGGAGAAAATGGCTTCGCTGGGCAAGATTACCGCCGGCCTGGCCCACGAATTCCAAAATCCGTTGAATTTCATCAATAATTTCGCTCAACTCTCACGCGAACAATTTGAAGAGCTCCATCATTGCCTGAAGGGGCCCGAGCAGAGGAACGAAGAAGACGCCATGGACTTGATGAATGACCTGGTGACCAATTTAAAAGTGATCACCACCCATGGAGAACGCTTATCCTCGCTGGTTCGCTCCATGCAAAGTCTGGCGCTTAGTGAAGACGGCCTGACCCTGCTTCCCGTCAACGACCTCTTGGAAGAATGCCTTGCCCTTGTCTTCGATTCGCGCCGCTCCATCCATGTCACCGTCTTATTGGAGCCCGCCACCGATCACCTTAAGTACCCCGGACAAAGTCTGTTCCGTGCAATTCTAAACATTTTGAAAAATGCGGCTGAGGCAATTGAAGCCCGCATGAAAAAAGAACCCGGTTTCCAAGGGGCGGTCAGCGTACGCACCCACCTGGCAGACGGTCAGTTGGAGATTTCCATTCGCGATAACGGCGGCGGTCTTGCAATCGATAACACGGCCTCCGTATTCGATCCCTTCTTTACGACCAAACCCCCGGGCTCCGGTCATATCGGTCTGGGTTTGACCATCAGCTACGAAGCGGTTGTCAACAAACTGGGCGGTACTATTACACACGAAAGTAATCTGGGTGAGGGCGCCGTCTTCACCATCTCTCTGCCCAACAAATCCTACTCACCGCTTACCGGACTCCCGAATGAAGAGGGCTGCCACGCTTAACCGAAAACGCGGCAGCCCCGGCCCGGCTTAGGGAAGTCCGTAGAGTTGACGTACCTCGCTGGGTTTCAGACCGGCTTCGAAATCGCTTTGAACAGGTTCGTAGCGAAAGCCCGCCGGAACCGTGATCAGGCTGTCATAGACAAAGCCGTCTACCCACAATTTGTTAGGATCGAAAAGATCGATGGTCGTGACGTAGTCGTACTGTCCCGCGCTCGTACCGATTTGTTCATACAAGCCGCCGTCATCATCGATCTCAATCACAGCGCCCTGGGCGAGGGTATACTTCGCATTGCGCTTGAACTTGAATTCCTGGTAGTTGGTATGGGTATTCCCCTTATAAATGTCTTTGAAGAAGGTTATTGCCCGTCCGATATACTCAGGCTCCCCTTGGGCGTTGTTGTAAGCGCCCCTACCGTGACCGTCTTGCGCGGAAACCAACAAAATAGCATCGGCGCCGCCGGCATCCAGTTCTTCGTAGAGATTCACCATGCCCTTGGCTGTCGGCGCATCATCGTCAAAGTAGATATAGTTGTTGTAGAATGGAGAAGTGTCGTCGAACAAACCCGCTTGTAGAAGTACGGGAATGTTGAAGTTGACCACCGGTTCGTCCACGGCGTGCGTACCGTAGCCCACAATCACGCCGACCACGGTACGTCCGCTGGGAATGGGATGAGTCAGGGTCAACCTGGAAGCCAGCGAGCCGCCGGCGCTGTAGCCGTAAACCAGGTACCACTGAGCAAACTTATTGAAACCGAAACTACCGCTGATGTTACGGGCATGTCCCGGCTGGTTCGTATTGATATGGTCCCAAGCATCCTGGACATCGGTCAGGGCAAAATCGACGGCCTGCTGAAAGAGCACACCCTCCGCGGCGCTGAGTTCAGGCTCGCCGCCCGGACCGCTGCTACCGTCGCCGAACCAACCACGCCGGTACTCCACGGAGATCACGTGAAAGCCCTTCTGCCGCATCTCCTGCAACTCGGTATCGTAACCCTGGTTGGCATAACCCACCGTATATCCGCCGCCGTGGAAGTAGAGCGCGGCAACCTTGTTATTGTTTCCATTGTTGGTAAGCGGCGGAAAATAGTCGTAGTACAACACCTGGTTATCGCCCAGGGCGTTTTGCCGCACGCTCTCGGAACGATTTCCGTAAACGACTGCTTGATAGGATTGTCCATTTTCATTTTTTACCGTTTCCAGGTAGGTTACGGTGGTGTCGGTATTGTGGTAGTAGAAGCGGACAGCGTCGGAATGAATGCGGTCCAGTTTCGGATCGCCCAACTGTCCGTTCGAATTTGCGCTAAAGGCGACGGGAAAGGTCAGCATTGCCAAACCAGCCACCAGTCTCATTACATGTTTCAAAAAAACCCCCTTGCAAAAACATACTTAACACCCAACGGTAATTTTGATGCGAAAGTTTACCTAATTCCGAAAGTTTTGCCCAATAATCGCAAAGTAATCAGCTTAATTATATTTGATGCTCTATGAAAAAACGAAATCGATCTGGGCACGGTCGCACCATCGCGTCCCATCGTTTCTTACTACCATGAAGGCATCGAGGTGGGGTAACATGCAGAGCAACTGTGCTATCGATGGATAAGGGAGTGATCCGATATGCCTAGCTCAATCCAAACCGCCGTGGTGACCGGAGCCGCCTCGGGTATCGGCAAAGCTCTGGCTCGTCGGCTGAGAGAGGAAGGTTATGCTCTGGCTCTTTGCGACGTCAATGACCAGGCGTTGACGGCTCTGGCCGAAGAACTGGGCGGCGATGTATTGACATGGGCCGTCGACGTTCGCGACCGGGAGGCGGTTTTCGATTTCGCCGGGGAAACCCTGAAGCGGTTCGGCCGGGTGGATTTGGTGATCAATAACGCCGGGGTTGCCCTGGCGGTGCCGTTTATGGACATGACCTACGAAGACCTGGAATGGGTCATGGACATCAACTTCTGGGGCGTCATGCACGGCTGTAAGGCCTTTCTCCCCTCCATGATCGCTCAGGGCAGCGGGCATCTGGTCAACATCTCCTCGTCCTTCGGCCTGGTGGGCATCCCCACGCAAAGCGCCTACAATGCCGCCAAATTTGCGGTGCGCGGCGTCACCGAGTGTCTACGCCAGGAACTGAATACGACCGGAGTCGGCGTCACCTGTGTGCATCCCGGAGGTATCAAAACCAATATCGCCCGTCACAGTCGCTTCCATGAAGACCATGAGGGCAACCGTAACCGAGAAGCCTTTGTCAAACGCTTCGATGCCATCGCCAAAATTTCGACCGAGAAAGCGGCGGAAGTCATTCTGGCCGGTGTGCGCAAAGGCAAGCCGCGCGTTTTGATCGGTGGTGACGCTCGCGTGATTGACTGGCTGGCCCGCTGGTTCCCCAACAGCTACGAGTTTAAATTGAGACGCCTGTTCGACCTTCTGCGTTGAGACCTGTCGGTGAGAATGAGGCGAGCCGTCGGCCCGCCTCATCTCTAGGGATGCGGGTGAAATACTTCGAGACCGTGCCAATCTTCCAATTGTTGCAAGTGGACCCGGCTCCCCAGATCGCGCTCCCCCCGATAGATGGAACCGCCGACCACTACCAGTTTCAGGGGATGGACATCGCCGTTGCCGGCCTCGGGAACCACCTCGAAACGCAGGATAGTGCCGCCGTCAACGTCTTCGGCCTCCCAGAATACCGGGGTTTCTTCCAGTAACAATGCCAACAGGTCGGTGACCTGGTATAAAACTCCGCTGATCTGATAGACCATGGGCGAACGTCGCCGCAAGATGCGGGTCTCGATATTCACAGCGCCGGTTTCCATCATGATCTTCTCGAAGTCATCATTTCCGGCCTCCAGTCTTTCAAGAGCCTGGATATGGTTTTTGCGATCTTCCGCCGGGTCGGAGTCCTGGTGGTTTTCAATCTTCAGAACCCACGAGGCGGTTCCATCATTTTCCAGGTAAAGGGTCTGTTCGATTTCCTGATCCAGGCAGCCCGTCGTACAGGCGGCTAACAGGATGATCCATACAAAACGCGTGTTCATGATAAACACCTCCGAGTGAATTGGGGCAATCAGCCCTCTTCACCCCACACGACGGAGTCGGATGAGCCAACCGAACGAAAAATATTTGCTACACGACCCGGTCCCGTAAATAAACCACCGGCATAGGCCGCCGGAACGAGCCGTCTGGAGACAGAATCCCTTTTCGACTAGAATTCCAGTTCTTCGCGATCCTCGTCGTCTTCTTCCGGTTGGGACATCAATTCCTCGGCCATCTTCCGATCGTCGATCACTCGGGCCAGGGCGGCCAGATCCTGGGTTTCGAAGAGGGTTCGAATTTCCAGGTCGACACCCAGTACCTCATCGATACGGCTGATGACGCGGGTGGCCAACAAGCTGTGGCCGCCCAGTTCGAAGAAATTGGCGCCGGCACTGATCTTTTCCAGTTTCAGGACTTCAGACCAGATTGCGGCCAGCTCGATTTCGGTTTCGGTTGTCGGCGCCGTATATGATTCCTCGTTGATCCATTCCGGTTCGGGAAGGGCGCGGCGATCCAGTTTGCCATGCGCCGTTCGGGGCAGGTTTTCAAGCAGAACGACCGCGGCCGGAACCATGTAATCCGGCAGGTTCATAGCCAGGTAGGTTCGCAAGGCTCGGGCCTTCGGTTGCGCCCCTTCTTGCGCCACCGCGTAAGCAACCAATACTGTTTCGTCCACTCTTTGTCGAGGCAGCACCACCGCTTCTCTAACCGCATCGTGGTCGGTTAGTTTTGCCTCGATACCGGCTGGTTCGATGCGGAAGCCGCGAATCTTCAATTGGTCGTCCGCGCGCCCGGCAAAGACCAGACAGCCTTCCTCCGTCCGGCGGGCGCGATCGCCCGTTCGGTAGAGGCGGTTTCCGTCGTTGTCCTTTTGGAAGACCTCGTCGGTTTCCGTGGGCTTGTTCCAGTAGCCCAAGGCCAGGTGGTCGCCGCGCAGCACGATCTCGCCGGGCGAGAAGTCGGCGACCTCCAGTCCTTCCTCGTTGACCAGCAGCATATCCAGACCGTCCACGGGGCCGCCCAAAGGAACCTGGTTACCTCGGAAAGTACTGTTGTGATCCAAGATGTTTTGCAGGGCCAGGGTCGATTCCGTGGGGCCCAGACCGTTAACCATGAGGCAGTGGGTATCGAAATGGCGCTTATAGGCCGTGAAGTCAGCGCGCACGGATGCTTCGCCGCCGAGCACCAGCATTCGGACCGAACCCAAGATGCGATCCTCTGCCAGTCCACCTACCAGATGCCGGAAAACCGTGGGGGTGAGGTGCAGAATGGTGATTTGTTGTTGGTCGATCCAATCGGCCAACTTTTCGAAACCGTCGCGCAACAGGTCGTATAGGTGCAGGGAAGCGCCGTTCAGCAGGGCGCCGTAGAAGTCCATAATCGCCGCGTCGAAACTGTAACCCGGCAACATGGATACGCGATCATCCGGGCCGATGCGCAGGTTTTGGGTGTAATTGCGCACGTGGGTCAAAACGTTGCGATGGCTCTGCATAACGCCCTTGGGTACCCCGGTAGTCCCCGAGGTATAAAGCAGGTAGGCCGGGCCGTGCGGTGAGGTTTTGCTTAGCGGGGCCACCGGGCCGCCGGGTTCCCTGTCCACAAAGATCACCGGTATTTCCTCGGCAAGTTCCAGGGCTTCTGCCTGGTTTTCCTTATCGGTCAGCAACACGCTGACCTCCGCATCGCGCAGGATGGTTTCCTTGCGTCCCTTGGGATAGTTGGGATCGATGGGAACATAAGTCAGCCCGGCCCGTAAAACCCCGAAAACGGCCGCGGTCATGGACAGGTCCTTGGAAAAGAGCAGGGCCGCGCGTCGGTCCCCCCTGAAGGGGTTCAGCGCAGCGGTGACACCGGCGGCCATGCGGCGTAGTTGTCTGTAGGTCCAAGTTCGATCCCCGGCTACTACAGCCGTTTCCGCACCATGTACGCCGACAACCTCTGCAAAACGCTCACCCAGGGATGTTTCCACCTTGCCGAAATCGATCTTCGGTCGATCGGGTAGCGGCATTTGATCCATTTTGCACAAGGTACGGGCTTCGGCGCCGTCCAGTACGGGCAGAGTTGACAGGCGCGCCTCGGGTTGTGCGGTGATAGCCTTGGCCAGGGTTTGGAACCGCTGCAACATGCCGCCGGCCGTGTCCTTGTTGAAGAGGTGCTTGTTGAAAATCAGGCGTAAGCCAAGGGTAGAACCGTGCTCCATGACGTACAGGGCCAGATCGAATTTGGTGGTGGTTCCCTCAACCTCCGCCGAAACGCGCTCCATGGTCAGCGGTCCGCTTTCCACGGCGCCGCTGTCGAAGTTCATCAGGTTGAAGTAGACCTGGAACAGCGGGTTGCGGCTCAGATCGCGGCGGGGTTGCAGTTCTTCCAGTAATTGTTCGAAGGCAACATCCTGGTGTTCGTAGGCATCCAGGGTCATTTCACGGACCCTGGCCAGCAGGTCCGTGAAACGGGGGTCGCCGCTCAGGTCGCCGCGCAGAACCAGGATGTTCAGGAAACAGCCGACCAGGTTTTCAGTGCCCTCGTGGTTGCGACCCGCAATGGGAGTGCCCACGGGAATATCGTCCTGGTTGGCAAGCCGGCCCAGCAACAGCTTGAACGCGCTGATCAACACCATAAACAAGGAACAGCGATGTGTCCTGGCCAGGGCCTGTAGTTTCTCGCCCAGTTCGGGCGGAAGGGTTAAATGAACCTCGTCACCGTCGAAGCGCAGCAGATCGGGACGTGGTCTGTCGGTCGGCAATTCCAGGGTGGTCAGGTTCGCCAACTGTTTGCGCCAGTAATCGACGCGTGCTTCCAGGGCTTCACCGACCAGGTGCTCCTGTTGCCAGGCGGCGTAATCCGCGTACTGTATGCGGAGCGGGGCCAACGGCGAAGGTTGTCCCGCCAGGGCCGCACTGTAGAGCTTCGAAAATTCTCGGGTCAGAATTCCGGAGGACCAACCGTCGCTGATCATGTGGTGCAGGTTCATCAGCAGCACGTGTTCCTGTTCATTCAGACGCACCAGGTTAAGGCGGTACAGGGGACCTTCTTCCAGGTTGAAGCGATAGATGACCTCCTGGGTCAGCAGACTGATGACCAGTTCTTTTTGAACCGCTGCGTCCCAGTCGGAAAGATCGGTCAACTGAACCACATCGTCGGGAATGGAATCGAAATGCGCGACGGCGCCGCTTTCCACGGACCTTACGCACAAACGCAGGCCTTCGTGTCGTTGCACCAGTTCGCGCAGGCTCCAACAAAGCGCGTCCACATCCAACGGCCCGGTCAGCTTGAGGGGATCGACCAGGTTGAAGGCCGCGCCGTTATCGCCCAGGCGGTCCAGGAACCACATGCGCATTTGGGCGTGGGAAAGGGGTATGGGCTTGCTTCGATCCGCCGGTTGGATCTTGGGTGCTTGCGGCCCGATGTCGGGCGAATGGCCGTAGAGCAGTTCGGCCAGTTGGACGACGGTAGGCGCGCCGAACAGTTCGCGTACGGCCAGGTCGGCGCCGAACTCCTCGCGAATGCGCGTCATCACGCGTGTAGCCAGGAGAGAATGACCGCCCAATTCGAAGAAATCCGCTTCCACGCTGACAGTTTCCAGCTTCAGCACCTCGGCCCAAATAGCGGCAAGCCTGGCTTCGACGGGGTTGCGTGGCGCGACCATTTTGTCGCCGGCAAGTCGTTGCGGTTTCGGCAGGGCGCGACGGTCCAGCTTGCCGCTGGGGGTGAGGGGCAGGTGGTTCAGAACAGTGAAAGAGGCGGGCACCATGTAGTCCGGCAGGGATTGTTTCAGGCTTTCCCGGATGCGCGTTACCGTTGCCTTTTCCGGTGCTTGGGCATCGGCGAGTTGCACGTAGGCGGCCAGGTAACGATCGCCCGGCTCATCGTCGCGAATCATGACAGCACCCTGACTGACCTCTTCCAGACCGACCAGGGCGGATTCCACCTCGCCCGGCTCCACGCGGAAACCGCGTAGCTTGATCTGGAAATCGACTCGGCCCAGGAAGGCAAGTTCACCGTTGGGCAGGAAGCGAACCCGGTCCCCTGTTCGGTAGAGACGAGCGCCTGGTTCCAAAGCAAAGGGATCGGGCAAAAAACGGCTCGCGGTCAGGGCCGGTCGGTTAACATAACCCCTGGCCGGGGCCGCGCCGCCCAGGAAGAGTTCACCGGGGACGCCGATAGGTACGGGGTTCATGAGGGGGTCCAGCACAAACACCCGATCCCCGTCTATGGGCTTGCCGATGGAAGGAAGTTCCGGCCAGTTCATGGGGTCACCGGTGAGCGTCAGGGCGGTGGCCACATGGGTTTCCGAGGGGCCGTAGTGGTTGTGCAGGCGAGCCCCGATTTGATGGAATAAAGTCGCTACGGCGGGCGTAACGTGCAATTGTTCGCCGGCGGTAATCACATCCCGTAGACAGTCGGGCATGCGGTCCAACGCTATCGCGGTTTCGGCCAACTGTTGCAGCGCCACGAAAGGTAAAAACAAGCGTTCGATCCTCAGGGTCTGAATTCGGTCCAATAAAGCGGCCATGTCCATTCGCGTGTCCGTATCCACCGGGAAAAGGCAGCCGCCGGTTGCCCAGGTGGTCGCCAATTCCTGAAAAGACACGTCAAAGCTAAGCGAGGCGAATTGTAATGTGCGGGCGGGTTCACCTAACCCACTACGTTGCCAGGCGGTTATATTGGCCAGAATGCGATGGGTTACGGCGACGCCCTTGGGCCGGCCGGTTGAGCCGGAGGTGTAGATCATGTAGGCCGGATGATCGGGATACAAAGCGGGCTGCCGGAAGGTTGCGTCGACCGCTTGCACCGGTTGCGCTCGTTCGTCCAGCTTCAGGGTCAGAACATCTCGAGCCCGGCACCCTTGACTATCATCGCAAAGCAGGACGGTCAAACCACTGTCCGCCAGCATGAAATCGCGACGGGTCGCCGGGTAGTCGGGATCCACGGGCAGGCAGCAGGCGCCGGCGCGCAGAATGGCCAGTACCGCCGCCATTTGTGCGGCGGAGCGTTGCATGGAGACGCCGACCACGGTTTCGGGGCCCACGCCCATGTGTTGCAGGTGCGCGGCCAGAGCATCGGCTCGGGACAACAATTCGCTGTAGGTCCAGACGCCGGCTTCCCATTGCAGGGCCGGGGTATCGGGAGACGCGGCGGCGATAAGCGCAATGGTTTCGGGAATCGGGGCAAGCGATTCCGTGATCACCTCACCCGCCCACTCAATTAACAGACGGCGGCGCTCTTCTTCCTGAAGCAGGTCGATTGCCGCGAGTCCGGGGTTTTGCGGGACCAGGTTCAGAAGGGTTTGCAGATGCGCGATCATGCGCTCGATAGTCGCCGGGTCGAACAAATCGGTGTTGAATTCCAGACTGCCCGTCAGTTGGCCCCGAGGCCCGGGGTCGAAGCCCAGGGTGAGGTCGAACTTGGCCGTATGAATCTCACCGGCAAGCGGCGTCAGTTCCAGGCCCGGCAGTTGCAACCCGTCGCCGTCGGTTGCGTTTTGCAGAATCAGCATGACCTGGAACAGCGGCGAGAAGCTTTGGTTGCGTTCGGGCTGCACCAGTTCGACCACCTGCTCGAAGGGCAGGTCCTGGTTGGCGTACGCATCCAACGAGGTTTGCCGCACCCGGTCCAACAATTCGTTGAACGATGGATTCCCGCCCAGATCGGTGCGCAAGGCCAGGGTGTTGACGAAGAAACCGATCAGGGGTTCCAAGACCTTGTGATTGCGGTTGGCGATGGGCGAACCGATGACCAGGTCTTCGCTGCCGCTGTACCGACCGAGCAAGGTTACGAAGGCCGCCTGCAATACCATAAACAAGGTAGCGCCGTTATTTTGTGCGGTCTGTTCCAGTTTTGCGACCAGGTCGGCCGGCATGGAAAAGTGTTGCTGCGCGCCGCGATAGGTCTGCACGGCCGGCCTGGGTCGGTCGGTGGGTAGTTCCAGCAGGGGCGCCGCGTCGGCAAGTTGCGTCTTCCAGTATTCGGCCTGCGCACTCAGGGTTTGATCGTCTATCAGCGCGCGCTGGCGACGGGCGAAGTCCGCGTATTGCAAGGGAAGTTCGGGCAGGTTCGATCGCCCGCGTGTCAGAAAGGCGTCATAGAGTTCCGCCAGTTCGCGCACGATGACGCCCATGGACCATCCGTCGCAGATGATATGGTGCATATTGACCAACAAGACATGGCGCGACTCGGACATACGCACCAGCGAAACGCGGAACAAGGGTCCGGTATCCAAACGGAAGGGGCGTTGAGCGTGGCGCGCGGCCATCGCCATCACCCGGCTGTCTTGGAAAGAAGCCGCCGACAGGTCGATGACGTCCAGATGAAAACCGCCTGCCGGTTCGATGTGTTGCACGGGTTCTCCGCCCAGCTTGGGGAAGTGGGTCCGCAAGACCTCGTGACGGCTGTGCATGGCGCTCAGGGCGCGTTCCAACACGGCCGTGTCCAACTCGCCTTCCAGGTTGAGCGGCATGGGCATGTTGTAGACCGTGCTCGGGCCCTCGAACTGATCCAGGAACCAGAGTCGCTGTTGGGCGAAGGAAAGCGGCAGGGGCTCGCCCTCCGTGCGGGGCGGCACGTGGAAGCCGTCATGCGTGGTCTCTTGTTCGCCGCGCAGCAGGTCGGCCAGGTCGGCGATGGTCGGTGCGGCGAAGATCCGGTGAACCGGCAGTTCCACGCCCATCTGCTCGCGGATACGGGAAATGACTTGAGTGGCCAACAGCGAGTGGCCGCCCAGTTCGAAGAAGTTGGCTTGAACGGAAACGCGTTTCAAGTCCAATACATCGCACCATATGGCGGCCAAGCGCGTTTCCAGTTCGTCACGCGGCGCCATGAATTCGCCGGTCTCTTCCTGAGCCTCCACGGGCCTTTCATTCAGCGCCTTGCGATCTACCTTGCCGGAAGAGGTCAGGGGCAGTGATTCCAAATGAACGAATGCCGAGGGAATCATATAATCGGGCAGGGTTTCGGCCAGGTGCGATCGTAGCGATCCGTTGTCGGGCGTGATTTCGCCGGCGGTAAAGAAGGCGGCCAGGTAGGGCGTTGCCTTCTCCGTGCGCAACAAGACGATCGCTTGAGTTACATGGGGGTGATCGGCCAGGTTGGTCTCGATCTCGCCCAACTCGATGCGAAAGCCGCGCAGCTTGATCTGGTGGTCCAGACGACCCATGAACTCCAGGGAACCGTCATGACGCAAACGGGTCAGGTCACCGGTTCGGTACAAGCGCGCCCCGGGTTGTTTGCTGAACGGATCGGGAATAAATGCGGCCGCGGTCAGGCCGGGTTTGCCGCGATAGCCCCGAGCAACCTGATTGCCGCCCACGCATAGCTCGCCGGGAACGCCGGCGGGAACCGGATTGCCCAAGGGGTCCAGAACCAGGGCTCGGGTTCCGGCCACGGGTTGACCGATCCCGGGCTGCCGGTTTTCGGGTTTGCAACTTTGGGCGGTGACAATAACGGTCGTCTCGGTAGGTCCGTAACTATTAATATAGGTTCGTCCGGGAGCCAGGCGTTGGACCAGATGAGCGGGGCACTGTTCCCCGGCGGTAGAAAGAACGCGCAAGGCGGGTATGGGTCCATTCAGGAAAGAGGCCGCGGTAGGAGAAAGCAAAGCATGGGTCACTTCATGACGGCGAATAAACTCATTTAGTTGCGCGCCCAGCAGTTGCTTGCGGTTCCCCAGGCAGAGCGCGGCGCCGGAGTTCATGGCGCAGCAATAATCCAGGATGGAGACATCGAAGACCAGGGAGGCATACTGTAGCATGCGGTCCCCCGGGCCGATGGCCATGACATTGCGAGCCGCTTGGGCGAACCAGGCCAGGTTGTGGTGAGAAACCTGAACGCCCTTGGGTTTACCGGTAGAACCCGAGGTGTAGATCATGTAAGCCTGGTGTTCCGGGTCCGGTTGCCGGAGCACGTGGGCGGTTGCATTCGGGAGGACGGCAGCGGGATCGATCGATTCGGCGCGATGATCGGGTAACTCGGTCGAAGGGTCGGCCACCAGGAACGCCGGATCGGCATCCTCCAGTTGGTAGACCGCGCGTTGCGCGGGTATTTCCGGGTCCAGGGGCACGTAGACCCCACCGGAGGAAAGGATCGCCAAAAAGGCAATGACCGCATCGGGCCCGCCGGGAAGGCAGACTACCACGTGGTCACCAGGAAGCAAGCCGCGTTCCGCGAGCGTTTGCGCCAACGCACCGGCCCGGTTTTGCAAGCCGCTGTAAGTGAGCACGCCCTCCTCGGAAATCAACGCCGGCGCATCGGGCGCACGCTCGACCCAACTGTTGAAACAGGCGATAAAACCCGAGGGTTCTCCTTCCACGTCTTCGCCGAGGCTGATCACATCCAGCAGGTGTGCTTTTTCCTCTCTCGTCATCAGGTCCAAATTGAAAACGGGTGATTCCGGTGAGGCAAGCGCTGCATCGACCAGCGTTTTGAAGCTACGGGCGAAACCGGCAACGGTTTCCCTGTCGAACAGGTCGGTATTGTAGCGGAACAGGCCGTGGATCAGCCCGCCGGTGTCGAACAGGTCCAGGGTAAGGTCCACCTGTGCCGTGGTAACGGGTTGCTCCAGGGGTTCCAGGCTGACATCCTCAAGTCGCGAGCCTCCACCGGGCGTGTTCTGGAAAGCAAACATAACCTGGAAGATCGGGCTTCGGCTGGGGTCGCGCGGAACATCCAGTTCCTCCACCACCCGATCGAAGGGCAGGTCCTGGTGATCGAAAGCGGCCAGTGTCTTGCGTGCCGACAGGTCCAACAGGTGCAGGAAAGAGGGATTGCCTTCGAACCGATTGCGCAGGACCAGCGTATTGACAAACAGGCCGATCAAGGGTTCCAATTCTTCCCTGGTCCGCCCGGCAACGGGTGTCCCCACCACAATATCGCGCCGACCACAGACCCTGGCCAGAAGAAGTTGGAATAGGGTATTCAAGACAATGAATGACGTGGCGCCGGTGCGTCGACAGAAATCGGCCAGGGCTGCACTGCCCTCGGAACCCAGAGAGACGGGCAGGGCATCGCCGTTGAAGGTCTTCAAGGCGGGTCGCGGCCGGTCAGTCGGCAATTCCAAAGTCGCGGGCGCATCTTTCAAATACTCCCGCCAGAATCCCAGTTGCGCCTCCCGGCCGCCTTCATCCAGGCGGCGGCGCTGATCATAGGCATAGTCCGCGTACTGTACGGGGAGGGCGGGCAGGACGCCTTGTTGCAATTCGCCGGCGTATAGGGTGGTCAGTTCGCGCATGATCACGCCCATGGACCAGCCGTCGGCAATGATGTGATGCAGCGTCAACAGCAGAACCGCCTCGCGCTCCGCCAACACGAGCACTTTGAGGCGCACCAGCGGCGGGCGGCTCATATCGAAAGCAAACGCCGGTTCCCGAGCAATCGACTCGGTGACCACGGGATGATCCGCCGACAGACTGAAACGGGTCAGGTCGATGACCTCCGGTTGGAAATCTACCTCCGGCGACACCTCGGCAACGGGCTGCCCGTCTACCTCTACCAGGCGGGTGATCAAGACCTCATGCCGCCTCAAAATCGCGTCGACACAACGCTTCAGTAAGCCGATGCGCAGGGGGCCGCGCCAGTGGAAGGCGCCGCTGATATGAAAGGCAGAATTGGCCGAACTCATTTTGCTGAGAAACCACATGCGCTGCTGCGCAAACGACAGGGGGCGGCGGGCGCCGAGACGGGGAGCGGTGCGAATGGGCGCGCGAACATTGCCCGAGGCCTGGGCCAGAAAGTCCAGAAGATCTTGTTTGTGACGGCGCAGGCGACCCATCAAATCCGGGGTCATGGCCTTTTCGGGAGCTTTGAAACGGAGCTTTTCGCCTTCAACCCAAAGCTTGACGCCTCGTTCGCGAAGGTCGGTCATCAAATCGGTAACGGTAGACATGATTTTTCTTTCCAATGCTATCGGTGTAAAATTCCGGGGGACTATGATAATGAGGGCCGGAAAGGCCTCTGACGCGGCCATGAATAGGATGGATGATAAGCAAAGAGAGAACCGCCGCCTCGCTGAAAAGCGCAACGGCTACCGATGGACAAAATCACAACTATCGATAAATCATAGTGACCATAAAAGCTACTGAATCTCAGCATCCCGATGAATTAGTGTCTCGGGAGAAACAGGCGCTGGTATGATACATCAAACAACAGCCATATGAAATAAAACGTTTTGTGTTCCGAAATAGGTTCATTTCTTTAGCGCTTCTTCTACTTTTTTACCGGACCGGGAGAATTGGGGGAAGGACTGTCGCATCCAAAGCGTACCTTCCCTTAATAACGGAGGTGGAGTATGGCTCATCCTCAGGCAGCCGAATGTCAAAATATGCTGACGGGAGCGGCTCGTAGATCTCTTATCTCAAAGCGCGCCCCACTGAAAACGGGGCCTTGACAAGCTGTTAAATTTCGCATACCGTAGAAATCGCATTCTAAAATAAAACAAGAGAGGTCCGGTATGCGCCGCCTTCTTCTTATATTAGTCTTACTTCCTCTATTGGCTACCGATCCGCCACCGCTCGTTGACACACCTAATAACCCGGGCAGTGAGTTACCCGGTGAGGGAGCCGGCGTTGACGGGGTGACCTGCGGTCGTGAGGTTTCCTGTAAGGATGGAGCCAAGGTAAGTTGTTCGGGTGCGCCGGCCGGTAGTTGTTCTTATTATGCCGGCAGTTGCCTTAGGGGCGCTCACATTAGAGGATGGGTAAAATGCGGCAATGTTCAAGAATTTTGCAACTTTTGGTCCGGATGTCCCCAGCCTCAGTAAAATTCGGTTTTCTCATGGTCGCTATGTGCCTTCTCTCCTGTGGACCACAAGTTGCGCCCAAGCCCCGAAATGTGCAGGAATTACTACCGGCGGGGGGGTTCGATCTGGATTTGCCCGAGAGTGTCATGCTGCAGGGGCAGGGCCTGTCGATGGATGAAAACTTCCTCTATTTCAGCGTTGCGGAGACCGGCCGGATCAAGCAGTACACGCGCGCGGGCGAGGATGTACGGGTTTATGGCAGCAAAGGCCAGGGACCCGGTGAGTTCCATCATGTCAACCAACTCACCGCTCGTGACGGTTTACTCTTTGCACTTGATTACGGCCTTTTTATCAATGTCTTCGACGATCAGGGGAAGTTTGTGGACAAGATCAATCTCCCCACACCGGTTACGGGTAATCGCATTGCTGTCGATGCCAAAATGCAGGTATATATTGCAACGCCGCAATTATCCAAGCCCATTTCCGTTTACGACATGCACGGCTCCTTACTACAAGGCTTCGGCGAGTGGTTGGAATACCGGCCGGAGAAAACGCAACGCGAAGCCGACAACTCAAGGCATTTGTTTTTCAACAGTGCGGGAAACCTGGTGTCGATCAGCATGACCCTCGGGAATATCGAAATCTACTCGCCGGAGGGAATACGCTTAAGCCATAAGGTCATGCGGTATGATTCCCGCTTCCGAGCCCATTTCGCCGAGGTAGCGCAAGGATTCGCCGAAGAGCCGAAAGCGGCGAACCGGAGGGTTTACATTCTTGTTCGCGACGCCGAATTGATTGATGACAAGCTGCTGTTTCTCCACTATGGCAGCCAGGATAACCAATCCGCCAACCTCATGATTGTCGATGTAAAGGGCGAAAAAATCGGCAAGGGAACGGACTATGTCCTCAGGGGCAAAAACGGGGGCAACATAACCAGCTTCATGATCACGGGCCGAGAGAACGGGCTGTATGTCTACGAATCGGCGGTGAATTGGATTTATTTTTACAAACTGCCGCCCGCACTGTTCAGCCAAAAAGACCCCGGTTGAGCCGTTGTAAGGTGTGGATGCGGCGCAATTTGGCCGGCAGCCCTTAAAGGACATCCGAGCAATAGGTGGGGTGGGTTGACTCGGCTGGAAGGGCGGCGTCTAGGCCGGTGCCTTGCGCGTGTCTATCTCGCGGGCGCGGATGCGGACCTCTTTGCCGTGGAAGACCACCGCGATCTCCGAGCGCAGCTGAACCCCGGCTTCTTCCAGTACCGCACCGTAATGCCGCGACTCGATTTGATCCAAGCCCTCTTGCAGGGCGACTTCCATCTGGTCCGCGCTTTTCGCCGATTTGAACTCGAAGACAATGCCTCGCTCTGCCGGATTGCGGGGCCGCATGGTCAGGTCGTAGCGGCCGTAACCCGATTCGCGGTTGGAGGTTATTTCATAGCGGTCGCGCAGGTGCACCAACAGACCCAGCACGAAAGCGTGATACACACGCTCCGGGTTCTGGTCGGCGGTGTCGTAGTAACTCATCATGCTGCGCACCAGTTCCGACAAAATAGCGCCGAATGTTTCCATGTCGCCGTCGATCAGGGCGGTCATCAGCCGCGTCACCTTGACCGGCCCGATTTCACGGCGTAGCCAACCCTTGACGATGTGTTGAAACAAGAGCGCCACTTCCGTGTTGGGAACGGCCAGTCTGTAATAAAATTCGTTCTCTTTCCAGATCTTTTCCGTCACTTTCAGGTAACCGCTGAACAAGAAAAATGACCACAAGGTTTCTACATCCAGGCTCAGGTTATCGAACACGGTTTGTTCTTGGACGGTGGTTTCCACCGTCTCACCGCGTAACAGACGTTGAAAGTCGTCCAATACCTCCGGGGAGGCATGAAGCAATTGCTCCTGAATCAGGTCGTTGGAACTGGTATTGACCCAGTGGGGTTTGAAGCCCTCTTCGTACTTATCGATGTATTTAAGGATGGACCAGGGATTATAGATGGTGGTCTCTCCGGCCAGGTAGCCGTTGTACCATTTGCGCACCGCATCCGTTTGCTCGGCCAACCCGGAGAGTTCGAGAAGGTGTTTCATCTCGGCTTCCGTAAAACCGAACTTATCGGAAAAGCCGTTACTCAGTATGGTGAAGACATCGACCTGATTGAGATCGGAAAAAATAGACTCCCGTGCCACGCGCAGAATGCCGGTGAGCACCGCTTTTTTCAGTGAAACATTGCCCTTGAGGGCCTTGCCCAGCAAACCCCGCATAAAGGAGGCAATTTCCGGGTAATAGCCGTGGGCATAACCGGAATGGATGGGTGAGTCGTATTCGTCGATCAGTAGGATGACCTGATTATCATGATGGCGCGCCAGAAACTTTACAAGCAGCGCCAGGGAACCCATCAAATCGGTTTCGCTGCCTTGCTTTTTGGCCAAGGTCAGAAAATCGTCCGAATCGAAGCTGTCCAACTTTTCGAGCAAGTATTTCCTTGAACGAAACGTCTCGGCCGTCATGGTGGCAAACAGTTTAAGAAATGCCTCGTAGCTGCGCGCTTTCAAGTCTTTGAAGCTGAGGAAGATGATCGGCCGGCTGCCCAATTGGCTCCACCAAGGGCTTTCTTGAATAGCCAGACCCTCGAAGAGCTTGCCGTTATCGGGCCGGCTCTGGTCAAAGAAGGCATGCAGCATGGACATATTGATGGTTTTACCGAACCGCCTGGGTCGGGTGATCAGCAAAGTTTCCGCTGAGGTTTCCAGCACCTCGGCAATGAACATGCTTTTATCGACATAATGGAAACCGTCTTCGATCACTTTCTTGAAGTTGTCGATACCGATGGGTAGCTTCAGGGCCATGCATGCGCTCCTATCGACTTGCTGTTCTTAAGCATACCACACTGCAAGGGGAAGAAAGCGTCCCCGGTAGGATGTCTAGGATGTCGACGGTGACAGCGCGAGCAGGCCGATCGGACGGGAATTGACCAACGGGCCCCACGAGGGGCCCGCCGGGTCAATCCGCCGGACAATCCGGTTTATGAAGCCAGGGTGGCCAGGTTGTCGGCGCTTTCGGCTGTATGCTCTTTCAGGGCGGCCAGGCCGTAAATGTCTTTGGATTGTCCCGCGGCCGTGATTTGGGCCAGCAGGTTGTCACCGTTGTTGCCCGAAATGACCACACGGCCGTTGGCGGCCAGGCAAGCCAATACTTCGAGCCGCTTGTTTTCCAATTCGAAGAGACGGACCTTCACCAGGTCTTGGGCGGCTTTGCCTTCCGCTTCAGCCTTGATGCTCATAGCCTCCGCTTCCAGTTCCGAGGCGCGGCGCTTGCCCTCTGCCTCGATGCTCATCACGTTGGCGCGCTGTTCCGCGTTGATCTCGGCCAGGCGCTTGAGTTTCTGAGCCTCGACTTCTGCGGTTTCCTTCATGATGGCCTGGCGTTTCTTATTGGCCTGCTCGTCTGCCTCCAGGCGTTCGTTCTTTTTATCCAATTCGTTGCGGGCCAACGCCTCCTTATCGTTGAGCACCTTCATCTCGTATTCCTGCTGCTTTTCCTGTTCGCGCTTTTTGGCTTGAAATACCGTCTGGTTTTCCAGCGCGTGGCTCAGTTCACCGGGCAGGACCACGTTGGTGATGGATGCGGATGAGAATTTGATGCCGTAGTCGGTGAAAATTTCATTCAGGCTGCCGATCATCTGGTCAGCGCCCTTGCCGCGTAGTTCATAGGCATGGTCGTGGGTGGTGCCGCGCACCAGACCGCGGATAGCCTCTTCCGCGGTGCTTGCCAACAGGTCACCGAATTTCTCCGCGCCCAGTTTATAGACGAATTTCTCGGGATCCTCCACGTGGAAGACCAGCAGGAGATCGATCTTCACCATCACGTTATCCGCGGTGGGACAGTCTTTGACGGGGGCGTTGTAGCTGGTGGATTGGCGGGTGACCATATAGGCAACGCGATACCAGGGCGGCAAGATATGCTTACCGGCATCGTATATACCCACAAAGCGACCGTGTTTGGTCATCATGGCATAGACGCCGCTGGGAATCTTCAAAACCACCAGCGGGTAGATGCCCCAGGTAAGCAGGCCCAGCATAATCGGCCAGAAGGTGACGATGCCGAAACCGGAAAAGATAATGGGTTGGATCGCCTCACCCAAGACCGGGATCTGGCTGAGGAACAGGGCGGTAAAGGCCATGCCGATGCCCAGGACCAGGGCCAGCGTATTGGTTTTACCGGTTCTTTTGGGGGTGATGACGATGGGCGTGCCGCCGCTTGAATTTTTGGCGCCGAAGACCTGGTTGGCGTCCTCCAAATCGGCAACGGTTTCTTGGGTCAAGCGGGTGGCCACCGCTTGGGTTAACACATCCATGGGTTTGGCAGGCGGCGCGGTCGGAAGAGCGGTTTCTTTGACTGCTTCCCCGGCATTGGCCGCATTCGTCGGGTTGGTAACGACACTGGACATTGGTTCCTCCTTTCGGGTAACCCCCCATGAAAGGATTTGCATAGCACGTGCCAGACCAATCCATTGATTTTGAAGGCTTTTAGCCGGCGATGAATGATACTCGGTATCAGGTAATGTGAATTTTTGTCAGATTTTCCGCCGTGCGCAAACAACTCGAAACAACGGTCATTTTTTTGTGGGAAACTTTAGAAATTTCCCCACCGGAAAGGTATTTTAAGGTAGACTTACGTCGGTCGGTCTCGGGAAAGACCATTCTTCCGAATCAGAAGTAATTTCCCGAAGCCGCATTTATCACCTGATGGGATATTCCCTCTTTTGTCCCTCCTTCAACCAAAGGCGCCAAGTCCGCTCGCGAGACTATGCGCTACCGGATTTGAAGCGCCTGTATTCCGTGTGAAGAGGGCACGGGATACGACAATCTCAAGCACTAAAATGGAGATATAACATGTTTTCACGTTTTGCGGCGGCTGCCGTTATCGGGCTCTTTGTGTCTTCTTTCAGCCTGGCTCAGTACCAGCAAATCTGCCCCACCTTCAGCTCTTCCAACCCCGCTACTTCCAACGACGTCATTGGAGCCGATATGGACTCCACCGCGTTCTACACCATTGTCAGCAATCCGTCTCACGACAACTTTGACGGCGAGGTCTACATCTACCAAATCGTCAATAACCAGGTGTCCCTCTACCAGCGCATCACCGCTCCCGCTAACGCCCGTTTCTTCGGTGCGTCCGTGGCCATCGACGGCGATGTGGCGGTCATCGGCGCACCCGCTGAAACCGGCGGCGGGGCCGTCTATGTATACCACAACACCGGCAGCGGTTTTGTGCAGAAAGCGCGCCTTCAACCGGGTACACTCAGCTCCAACGCCGATTTCGGCGATACCGTGGAAATCAACGACAACATGATCCTGGTCGACGCCCCCCGCGATGATCAGGTCTATGCCTTCCAAACCTACGTATCCCCTTTCAGCCTGAGCGTCTATCAGCGCCAGGTATTCAACTATCCCGGCAGTCTGCTGGGCATCGAAGACCTCTACTTCGCCAACGATCGCGCCTTCCTGGCCGGTCCGATCAATGCGAGCTTCGAGGGCGCCGTCTACATCATGAAGATGAGCGGCACCTTCAACTTTACGTTGGACCAGACCCTGACGGGATATACGAGCGGCGAAACCTTCGGCGCGGACATCGGCGTTGACGACGACGGCGACTACCTGGCCGTGGGCGCGCCCCGCTACCTGGACGGCACGGACGAAACCGGCGGTGTTTATATCTACCGCTGGAACTACAGTTCCTACATCCTGGAGCAGGTTCTGGTAGGCAGTGATTCCGCGGACGGCGACCTGTTCGGCATCGAGGTAGACCTGACCAGCCAGGGCACGACTGTACGCGTCCTGGCCTCGGCCTTCAACCGTAATACAACCTACTCCTACCAAATCATCAGCGGTACGCCCTACGAAACCAAACTGACCGGCGGCAACGGCGGCATCAGCTTTGGCTTCAATGTCTGCCTGCAAGGTTCCGCGCGGTACATCGTCGAATCCAGCGGTCTCTGCTGGGGCGGCTCCGGTTATGTGACCACCGGCAAGATCTACTTCCTGCCGTAACTCGAAACTCTTAAAGCAATTCAATGGGCGGGGCCGGATTCATCCGGCCCCGTTTCCGGTTTTACTGGAATAAATATGCCGGGGGCGGCTTTTATTGACGTGATTTAGCGCGAGACGCTATACGCATTGGCTCCAGCAATAGGTTCTACCCGTACAAATCTCGCGGGGACCGGTCGCGCAGGCCTGTTCGTTCGTCACCTGGAATTCCCATCCGGCTTTGGTGTTGCGCTCCTCTGAAGTGGTGAAACTGCGAATTTGAAGCTTGGTCAATGACATTTTTTTCATAATGACTCCTCTGGAATTGTAGATTCAAAACATAATTCGTGGACATGATTTTAGCAAAAAAGTAAATGTTTCCATTACAAAATAAATAAGAGGTGATCCAGCTCCGAAAATGTGCCGATGAAGAACATATGCTGAAGCCGGATCTCCTGAGTAAAACCCTCAATCTGATCAGAAGACAGTGTCGAATTCGGCTCTTTCCGTTTACTTATCCAAAAACCACCCTATTTGGATGTGGGTTGCGTAAATCGACCGGAAGTCATCAACTTTTGCAAATGATGAGTCCGTTCAAACCGGTTCAAGGAGCACTTTGCACGGGAATGGGACCACCCGCGGACCGCGAAGGTGGTTCCGTTCCCGGGAACAGAACCGGTTGCAACCTTGCCGGGTGGTTCCGTGCTCGGGATAAGTTACCTTCGAGGAGTCTTGAAGGGACCTTTTCCCGGGAAAACAGCCCAACCAAACGTCATCTTCGGTTGTTTTTAGCGGTACAGGTTTGAAACTCAGCGGCTCTAAGACCTCGAAACCCGGGCCGAAGTTGTCAAATTTCAGACCATACGGCATACTTTCCGGGATTGAAGGGAGTTTTGAAGAGGGCAACCGGCTATCAACCCGGCAACACAAGCGCATTTTTCGACTCAATCGATCCCATGCCCGGGCGTGGTGTTGTGTTTTTCCAAGCAACAATCCCCACGCTGGAGAACGATACCGTGCCCGGCTTTTCCTCCGATTGTCTTCCCGGGAAATCAACCTCGGCAGACTTGTAACGCCGGATGACGTACACTATAGTTAGGGACAGGGTATTTTCCCTACCGCCGACCCAATTGACCAAAGGAGTCGTCCCAATATGCGTATCGTCGTCGTTTCCCTTCTCACCTTACTTCTGCTCCCCGCCTGTAACGATAAAAAATCCGACCTGGAATTGTTTGACGAGGGCAGAACCCGTATCAATCTTTCCGCCGACAGGAACCGGGGTTACACGCCCTTGCCGGTGAACTTCGTGGCCTACCTGGAGAATAACGAGCGTCAAATTGCGGTAGATGTTAAAGAAGTGAAGTGGGTCATCAGGGGCCCGTTGAACTACAAGCGGGAACAGATCATCGAATCCCGCAACTTCCAAGACGAGAACGAAAATAAAAATGACACCTTCTACTATGACCAGGTGTTGCGCCGGGTGGGAAGTTGGTCCTTTCAACTGATCATCAACGACGGTGAATATGTCTCTAACAAGGTCAAAATCCAGGTTCTTGAGTCGGTAAGATCCAGGTCCGGTTTTTAGGCAATCGTCAGGTCTTCAATTTTCTTATAGAACCCCGTTGGTTCCACGCGGGCTGCTGTGCTATGCTAAATCTCTAGTTTTTTAACGTTTGCTCGGAGCGAGCCCGGATGGTTTTCCTAAATTACTCGACCATGCAAATGGTTGCTAAAATCGTTTATTACGGCCCCGGCCTGGGTGGCAAAACCACCAACCTGAAAACGATTTATAAAAATACCGATGAGCGGTCCCGTGGAGAAATGGTCAGCCTGGCCACCGAAACCGACCGCACCCTGTTTTTCGACCTGTTGCCCATGGAAGTGGGGGTGATCGGCGGTTTCAAGACCAAGTTCCAGTTGTACACGGTTCCCGGCCAGGTGTTCTACAACACGACCCGGAAACTGGTGCTGCGCGGCGTGGACGGCATAGTCTTCGTGGCCGATTCCCAATTACCCATGATGGACGCCAACAGGGAAAGCTTCAACAACCTGGAAGAGAATCTCAAGGAGTTGAACCTGACCGTCAGGGATGTCCCGCTGGTGATTCAGTTCAATAAGCGCGATCTTCCCAATGTGGCTTCCGTGGAAGAGATGAACCGCGTCTTGAACCCCATGGACTGTCCCACCGTAGAAGCCTCCGCCTTGAACGGCGTGGGCGTTTTCGAAACCCTGCGCGAGATTTCCAAGCAAACCTTGCTGATACTCAACCAGAAGTCCCAGGGTAACCAGTTGAAAGAGGCAAGCGCCCGCACCGAACCGCCCAAGCAGGAACCGTCCGCGCCGGTCTTGCCCGATGAGCCCGGCCAGGCGCCGCCCGAAATCGAGGATTCGGACACCTTTACCGAATTGGCCGATCCCGATATGGACGGCGAGGACAAGGACAATTTCGAGAAAACCCTGGAAAACATGGAACTCGATTTCGATGACGACGACGATCTGGACACCGAATCACTGGACATGTCCGAATTCGAGGACTGGGAAGACGACTCCCTGAAAGACGTGGTGGCAGAGCAACCGAATCCGGTCGAGGCCGAGGCAGCTTCCGCATCCTTGGATGACAGTGTTCCCGAGTTGAAGATTCACGATAAAGACGACGCCCAGGTTCCCGAGGAATCTCGCGCGATTGCCAACGCCTACCTGCAGGAAATGAGCGCGGAAGATGACGAGGACCTGGATCCCTTCGCATTCGACGATAACGATGAAGCGCCGCCGTCGCCCGCCGCGTCCGACCCGGGTCTTGAAGACGATCCCGAACCGGACCTGGACCTGGAACCCCTGCCCGATGATCAGTTTATGCTGGGCACCGAACCATCGGACTCAGCCGATTTCCCCCCGCCCTCCGGTTTGGAGGTGGACGATGATGACGAACTGCTGCCCATCATCGAGGATGATGACGATGATGAACTGGAAGCAATCGACGACTCGGAAGTGCTGGAAAACCTGGAATCCCTGGATGAATTTGCGCCGATCGAGCATGTGGTGGACGAAGTCCGCGCCTCGGCTGAGGAACCGCTCGATCGGGAAGAAGAGATTCTACCCGCCCTCGAAGAAGAAACGGAACTGCCCGAGGTAGAGGAAGAAGAAGTTCTACCCGCCTTCGAGGAAGAAACGGAGTTGTCCGAGGCAGAGGAAGAGCCTAGTCTACCCACCTTCGAGGAAGAAGCGGAGCTGTCCGAGGCAGAGGAAGAGCCTAGTCTATCCGTGATCGAAGAAGAACTTTCAGAGGAAGAGCCGGAGCCCCCGGCCTCCGAGCCGGAACCCGTTCCCACGCCTGAAGCCGCTGCACCCGCTCCGGCCCGCAAGCCGCGCGCGGCCAGTATCGATGCATCCCTGGCCGATCTGAAGACCATGACGAGCCGGATCTCCACCCGAACCATCAGTCCGAAGAAAAAACAGAAAGCGTCGGTAGACGACCTGTTGACCGGTCTTGTGGACGACAAGAAGACCGGAAAGATGGAACGCAAGTCCATCAAGGTCAAGGCGCCTTTCGACCATGCCCAACTGAACTGCGTGTTCCTGGATGAGGACGAAAATGTCATCGATACCCATCTCCTGAAGGTGGAAACCCACGAGTTGAAAGACGGCCGACGACGGATTAAGGTATCCATCGATATCGATGTCGGCTGAAGGCGCCCGTCGTACGTCCAATCATGGAAGGATATGGGTGCGTCCCGCCGCGGACCACGTGAAGGAGCCGGCATGAACAGTCTGATCTTTCTCCTCTGCCTGGGTTTTCAATTGGACCCGGCCGTCAAACAATCCGTCACCGAGGCCTTTGCCCGGTTGAACCGTTTCCAGGTTTCTTTCAACCAGGAAACCTACAGCGCATTTTTCGACGAAACCTATGCCGCCGGCACCTTTTCCATAGCCAGGCCCGGAAAGATGCGCATGGACTATACCGAGGGCGAGCAAATCCAGCGCATCTGGGACGGCAAAACGGCTTTCGAACGGGATGCCATGGCCGACAGCGAGAGCAGGCTGGAACAGGCCGAACTGAGCGACGAACCCATTGTGCGCGTATTGCTTTACGGCGACGATCTGGCCGGGCTGTTCCTTATCGACCGCAAGAATGACGGCAAGACCGATATCTTCAGGTTACGCCCTCGCGATGACGACACCTACCACGTGGAAGTCATCTTCGACAAGAACTGGCTGCCCGCGCAAATCGAAATCATCGGTTCCGACGGCGAAGGCACCCGCTTCGAGTTTCACGATTTTGTTTTGAACCCCAAGTTTGCCGACGACACCTTCATCGTTCCGGCGGAAAAGCCCTGATTACTCGTATTCCACTCGAATGAGTGAGACCAGGCGGTGGAGTACCTTCTTGACCACCTCCGTTTCCGGGTGTCTCACAATCACGTAGCCCTCGCCCTCGTAGCTTGAACTCCTGGCCTGACCGCGTTGGGGCAGCCTGGCTTCCATCACCACGCTGCCCAGTTCCTTTTGCGCCCGGTCCAAGCCGTGAACGGCTTTCACCTTGCCCCGGCCCGTGCCGCGCAGGTAGGCCGCACCCGCCGCATAGCGTCGTTCAGGGGCGTGGAAGCGGTGGAAGACCATCAGCTCAGCCCAGGCGTCGTAGAAGTTTTTGTCCGTGGCGTAACTCATCAGCGACATGATCTGGGCGCCCGGCGGCCGGGCTCCGACCTCTGAAATGGCGACGCTGCCGTCCGTGCGCCGGAACCACTCCATATGACTGAGTCCCGTTCCCATGCCCAGCGCCTTCAGAGCCGCGTCGTTTGCCGCGCGGATATTCTCGAAACGCGGGTGCTCCACCTCGCGGGGCAACAATACACACCACTGAATCCAAGGGTTCTCCAGGACCTCCAACGGGCTGGGATAGTATCTTGTCAATGAGCTCCAAACGACGTTTCCGTGGATGCTGATACTCTCGAAACTGTACTCCTCCCCCTTGATAAACTCCTCGAACAGGGTCGGGCGACGGGGGTCGGGTTTATAGGCGCCCAGGTAGTCGCGCAATTGGGCTTCGTTCTCAATCTGGAAGGTGCCGCGGGCCCCCGCTCCGGCAGGCGGTTTCACGATCACCGGAAAACCGACCGCGTGCACGAAAGCAAGGGCCTCCGGTCCGTTGGTCACCAGGCAGTGACGGGCGCAAGGCACGTCGTTGGCGCGCAAAACCGACTTCATACGGGCTTTGTCGCGGAAGTTGATCGCCGCTTCCGTGCGCAGGCCCGGGATATCCAAAAAATCTCTCACGCGGGCAATGGGCACCTGCATCTCTTCCAGGGCGCCGAACATCACGTCGATACCACCCATCTCCCGGTACAACCGGCGAGTTGCAATCGCCAGTTGGCCCGCGTCCATGCAGTTGCCCACATGGGCGTGATGCCCGATGCGGGCTCGTAGTCCGTCACCCAGGTTCTTGGGAGAATCACAGCTGATGAGACCCAGCCGAATCTCTTCAAGTTTTGCCACCGATTGGATGAAACGAACCGTGGCCGGCTTGAAAAACGGCGCGACGAAAACCACCTTCCGCATGCCGACCTCCTACCGCGCGTGCATTTGAAAATTAGTGCCGATGTCGTCCGCCATGGCAAGGGTGGTTTTCAAATCCGGGTGACGCAACATGATGAAACCGTCGGAGACCAGGGTGTGACGCCAGTTCCGGCGACGACTACCCAACGGCAACAGGTTGTTCCACACAATGTGTTCGCCGTATTTCTCCAGCAGTTCCTCGCCCGTGGTTTTGTAAATCGTCCCCCGGCCTTGCGCCCGTTTGTAGATGGTGGCCACGTTGTACCTGCGCTGCGCCGCACCCTCGAACTTACTGTGACAGACCGCGTTCGCCCATTGTTTGAACACGTCGATGTCGCAGGCGTAATTCATCTGGTCTACCTGGTGAGCGCCCGGGGGGCGTGCGCCGATTTCGCCGAAGACCACCTCGCCGTCCGCCTTGCGGTACCATTCCATATGGGTAAAGCCGCTCTGGAACTTGAGCGCCTTGATGACGGCGTAGCCCATCTTCACGCCCTCGGCCAGATCGGGTTCGTCCACATTGCGCAGGGCAATGACCTGGGGACTGATCCATTCGTGACCGCGAGCGACGAGGGGGCGCGGGCGGTACCAGGCGATGTTGTAATACAAAATTTTGCCGTCGGCGCAGATGGTGTCGAAGGTGAATTCCTCGCCGTCCACGAACTCTTCCACGCTGACCTGGGGCACGTGGCCCAGGCGCGGCAACACGGCGCGCAGTTCATCGCGATCGTTGACCCGGTAGGTATCGGCCGAACCGGCGCCGGCGATGGGTTTGATGATCAGCGGAAAACCGATCTCGGCGGCGGCGTCCCAGCATTCGGCGACCGTAGCGGCCAGAAAGTGCTTGGGCGTGCGGATGTTGTGTTGGTCCAGCCGACGCTTCATCTGTTCCTTGTCTCGGTAGGGGATGGTTTCGGCCACGGTCAAACCGGGAACCCCGAGCGCCTCGCGCAAGCGGGCGGCCAGCACCATGCCGGGCTCCCACAAACATTCCACGCGGTGGATGGTAGCCATGCCCTTCCAACGATGCACCGCCTGGATCACGGCTTTTTCATCCCACAACGAGGGCACCTGGAGGTAGCCCTTCATAAGGCGCTGTACCGATTGGGGCAACCCCGCCTGGGGTCCGTCGCCCAGGCCGAAGATACGCACGCCCGCGGCGGCCAGACCCTTAGTGAAATGCGGCATCTCTCCCGGGTATCCCGGTGAAATCATCAGCACGTTCATGCCAACCTCACTCCGGTCGCAAGGGACCGATTAGCAGATGTTCGGGACCCGTATGGCCCGCAAAGGCGAGGGATTCTAACAATACCTGCCTTTTTTTAATGTCAGTTTCATGTAAAACGCGGCTCAATCGTTTTTGACTTTACCTTGATTTAGCAGAGAGCGATAGATTTCCTTGTACTTGTCGGTGTTGTTCTTCTGGTTGAACGTGGTCTTGGCCTCGGTCATAATGCGCGTGATCTGCGGCGCCTTCACCTCCAGGGGCAGCGCGTGGAACTTCATGGCTTGCTCCACGGCCCATTTCAAGCCGAGCACGTCGTGCACCTCGAAGAGGAAACCGTTGCCGCGATGATCCTTCACCGACAGATTGGAGACGGTATCGTGAATGCCGCCGGTATCGTGGGCCACGGGCAGCGTGCCGTAAATGGGCCCGATCATCTGCGGCAGCCCGCAAGGTTCGAAGGACGAGGGCATGAACAGGAAATCGGCCGCGGCGTAACCCAAGCGGGACAGGCCCTCCTCGAAGTCACAGATGGAGGCGCGCCGGTGCAGGTCGCTGTGACGGACGATATGGTGCAGTTCCTTCTGGTAAGGACCGTTGGCCACGACGACGATCTGCAGCTTTTCGCGGGAATAGCGGGCGATCAACTCGTAGAACAGATCACCCAGTAACTTGCATCCCTTCTGCACGGGGTCCAGCCGCGACGGCCAGAAGAACAGCGGCGCGTCGACATCTTCCTCCAAGCCCAGCATTTGTTGCAAGGCCGCTTTATTCTTCCTTTTCCCCGTGTAGTGATCGTCGTGACAAAAGCGATGGGGAATGTATTCGTCCACTCGCGGGTCGAAGCTCGCATCGGGCGCATTCAGCACGCCCACGGCCTGGCCGTTGTGCTTCTTACGGGAAAATTCCTTGCGAATGGTGTCGGGGATGAATGGGTGACGTCCCTCCACGATCTCGTCCAGGAACTTGGGGCTGACCGTGTTGATGGCGGTAGCGGCAAAGATACCGCTGACCAGGAAGTCGACCGGATTGTCGCCTCGCGTCTCCTCGTAGTTATCGGGCGGGCGGTTGAAATACAGGTTGGTCCAGAACTGGGCCGCGTCGATACCGCTGTTCTCGATGTTTTCCAGGGTGGTTTTTACCGTGTGGATGTTGTGCACCGTGAACAGGGAGGGAATGCTCATGCGATAGGCAACCGCGGGAATCAGCCCGGTCATCCAGTCATTGCAGTGAATGATATCGGGGTGCACTCGCGGCAAGATGTTATTGATGACCTCCCTTTGGAAGGCCATGGCCAGCTTCAGGTTTTCGGAAGCAAAATCGTCGTATACCTTGGAGCGATAGTAGAAACAGCGGTCCTCGGCCAGGTGAATGCGGTCGGAGGGCAAGACCGATCGATAGACATCCAATTCCTGCTTGATAAACTGGGCGATGTTCTTGCTGAACATGGTGCGATAGTTGGGTAAAGCCACATGTACATCCTCACCGGCCTCATAGAGCTGGCTTACCAGCGTGGCCGAAACATCGGCCAGGCCGCCGGCCTTGGCCGTGAGATAGTTGGCAAAGTTACCCATGCCCTTGGGCAGGTAGGTGATCTCCGGGGTCACCATTAAAATCCGTGGTCCGTTGCCTTGTTCCGCCATTGTTGCTCCTTAGCCTGCTATTACTTGAACAGTTTCACCGATTTCCTCGAGGATGGCGCGCAGGTCGTCGTAGTCGGGATATTTGATTTGAATCCACATATTGGCCATGTAGCCGGCCTCCACCGGTTGCGTGGGGGCGCCTACCGGTGGGATGTGGCTTTTGATAATCCACTTGCCGTATTTCTTTTCGATCAGGTCCAGCCCCTGATAGCCCTGAATATGTCCGTCCCTGTTCGGACGCAAGGTGATGATGGCCGCCGAGTAGTTCCGCGAAAGTGGACTGGGGCATGCGCCCTTGACTATGCCGAAGGCCCATTCCTTATAGAGGTCCACATCGTTGGCCGCGCAGTACAGGTCCCACTGGCCCACGCCGGGAGGACGGGCGCCGATCTCCGAGAATTTGAGGCCCTTGGGTCCGTAGAACCACTCCATATGCGTAGGCGCGGTATGTAGCCCCAGTTCGCCGATGACCTTTCTACCCAGTGACTTCAGTTCGTCATAGCCGGGCGCATTCATGCGGTTGGTAGTGATGATCACGGGGGAAATCCAGCGAGTGCGCATGGCTTCCAACACGTTGGGGTAATAATGACTGACGAAATCGTGGGCAATCTGACCACCCACGGTCAAGGTGTCGTAGAAACCCTCGTGGCCCTCGATAAACTCTTCCAAAGCGACACTGTGACCACCGGCCACCCCGGTGTCAACCAGGGCGGGGTCCAACTCGGACTCGTTGTTCACCCGCCAGGTGGATGCGGCACCGGCGCCGCCGCGCGGTTTGAGGATGATGGGATAACCCACGCGATCGGCAAAAGCCTTGACCTCCGCCGGGGTTGCCGCCGCCTCGGATTGGGCGCAGGGAATGCCGTGCTTTCTCATGAACTCCTTCATGATGGTCTTGTCACGGCAGAGCACGGTTTGCTCGTAGCTCAAGCCCGGTATCTTGCAGGCTTCGCGCACACGAGCGGCCGTGAGCATATGCGCCTCGATGGTTGCTTCCATACGGTCCACCCAGCCGCGATTCTGGATGCGGCGGACCGTGTCGTACATCTGGTTCTCGTCACAAACATTGCTGACTTGCTCGTAGCCGTCAAGCCAGCTCTTCAAATCGTCGGGCAACATGCCTACGGGAGCTTCACCGATACCGGTGACATGAGCGCCGACCGCTTTCAAGGCGCGGACGAACTGCTTCTGGTAGGCGGGAAAGTGCGGTGCAACAAAGAGAACGTGCATCCGATTCCTCCTGATGGAATGGGCAATTCAAAAAAACCCGCTCCGAACCCGGCAATTGCCGGGCTTCCGGCGTATAAGTCGAACCCGGCAAGCATAGTATGGGGAGTTTCAAGTTTCAAGTTTAAAGTTACAAGTGGCAAGGTTGAGGGGCTGCCGCCCCTGGACCCCGCCGGGCAAGGCGCCGGTTTCCCGGCGTGCTTTCGCGGGGCCTGTTCAGTTTACCGCGGTTTCTATTCGGCTGGAGCCGTTGGCCGCTCTTACCAGTTTGACGCGGACTCCCAGGCGGTCGGCGATCGAACTCAGGTGGCTGATGATACCTATTTGTCTGCCCGTTGCCTGGAGGTTGTCCAGGGCCGACAGGGCGATGTCCAGCGTCTCCGCATCCAGGCTGCCGAAGCCCTCGTCGATGAACAGGCTTTCGATATTCGTACGCTCTGAGGATAACGAGGACAGCGCCAGGGCCAGGGCCAGGGAGACCAGGAAGCTCTCGCCGCCCGATAGACTGTTCAGCGGGCGGATCTCGTCGCCCATGTGACGGTCGATGATTTGCAGTTCCAGGTCCTCGTGAGGTACCCGTTGCAACCGGTAGCGGGGTTCCAGTTCGTTCAGGTGAACATCGGCCAGTTCCAGCAACAGTTCCAAGGTCAGGCTTTGGGCGTATTTGCGGAACTTTCGACCGTCGTGAGACCCGATCAGGTCGTTGAGCTTGGACCACAGTTTGGTTCGGTGCTTTTGTTCCGCGATTTTCGGCAACGACTCAGCCAGACGCTCGCGCTTGCGGCGATCGGCCGTCAGTTGCGCCCGCTTTTCATGGCTTTCCTTGCGCAGGTCTTCGATTTCCTCTTGAATGATCCGGTGGCTTCGCTTCATCTCGTCACGCGTGAAGGCGGGCATGCCTTTGTCTTTATGGGCTTGCAGTCTGCCCGCCCTTTCCCGCTGTATCGTTTCGGCGCGAGAAGTCTCGCCCGCGGCATCGTTCAACCCGCGACGACGATCCTCCAACCAGTCGCGATCGTAGCGGCGATGGTGTAGCACCGTCTCCTCGTCCAATTCATTGGCATCCAGCATCTCATTCAGGCGTTCCGACAAACGGGTCAACTCCAGTCGACGGCGTTGTAAGTCTTCTTTGCCGTGGCGCAAGCGTTCGTTCAGAGACAGTTGTTCGTTGTTCACATCGGTCACCGTTTTTTGGGTTTCCGTTGCCGCGATTTCCGCTTCTTCCAGGGTCAGGCGTAGTTTTCGCTCCACCAGGTCAACGGGCTCTCCGCCGAAGAGTTGCCCGCGCTCCAACTGTCGCTTGTCCTGGTCTTTTGTCAGCGTATTGACGGTTTCCCGGCGGGCAGTCAGGATCGTTTCGGCCTCCTTTAGGGACGCGGTGATTTCGGTTTGTTTGTTTCCGGCCTCGGTCAGTTCGTTTTGCAATCGAGTACGGCGCTCGCAAGCCTTGACCCAGGTACGCGCCGCCTTCCGGCAGTCGTCAAGGAAGGTTCGCGGGTCTTGTGATAGTTGGTCCGCGTCACGGGAGCCCGTGCATAAGGGAGCGCAGGAGGCTGTTTGCGAGGCGAGGGTTTCTTCGGCCGCGGCCAGGTCATTTTTCAACCGGACCAGGCGATCCAAACCCGCCTGGTACTCCCGCTCTCGCGTTAGTAGAAGTTGGTCCGCCCGTTGCAAACGATCCGCCGCCAGCACCGCCTTCTCGGCCAGGACGACAGCCCGCTCCCTGGCCGTCTCCGCTTCCTTGAGGGCGGTTTGCAACTCGGCCAGGCGCTCCTCGGTTCGGGCATGGGCTTTATCGACCGCCCCTGCATCGGCGGGGTCCACGGCAACACTCAGTTCCTCCAGGCGGCGGGTGTTTTGTCGACGTTCCTCGGCCAGCGTCTTTTCCCGCTCATCCTGTTTTGCGGCTTCCGCTTTCAGTTCCTCCAGGTTTCGGGCGATTTCCTGGTTGCGGGCCCGGGCCGCACTTTGTTCCCGGATGATCTGTTGATGCTCGGCGTTCAAGGCGTCTACCCGCTGTTTCCATGTATCCAGCAAGGGATGGCCGGGCGCTTCTCCGGTTCGGTAGGGATGATCCGTGGCGCCGCACAGCGGACAGGGGTGCCCCTCGTGTAAGAGTTCAGGGCGGCGCGATTCCAGTGACAAGGTCGCGCGGGTGGTTTCCAGGGTGAAAACGGCCTCTTCTCGACGCGCTTCACAGGTAACGCCGGCCCGTTCCAACTCTTCCAGGCGCGTGGTCAATTCCCGGCCGCGCAGGGTTTCATTTTCTATTTTGGTTACGGTTTCGCCGTGTTCCCGGTTCAGGGCTGCCGTGCGCGTCAGCAGGTTGGAACAGGCGACCAACGCCCGGTCCATCTCGGTCAGGGCGTCGATCTCTTGACGAATGGACGGCAGATCGAATTCCTGCCGATGCATTTTGGCTTGTTCGGCCCTGGCAACGGCATCTACATGGGCGGACTTTGCCGTTTCGACTTCTTCTTTCGCCTGTTCCAGTCCGGGTTGCAAACGAGCGCCGGCTTCCTCGGCTTCGGCGATCAGGCCCGTTGCCCGGCGGACTCGGTCCAGATCGACGGCCAGTTTTTCCAGTTGCCGCTCCCAATGGTCCCACTGATCGGCCAGAACGCGGTCGTCCTGATGGATTTCAAACCAGGACTCTGCCTCGCCGAGTCGGCGTTCCAGGGTGACGATAGTTTCGGCCAGATCGGTTTGCATGCTCTTGACCTTATTGTGCTGGGAAACAGCCTCTTGCAGAGTCCGGCGGGCGTCTTCCAGTTGCGTCTTGCCCTCTTGTAAGGCTGAATCCAGTCCACGCGCTCGGGCCAGGTCCGGGTGGGCCCGATCCAGCACCTCGCGAGCATCCCGAGACTTCGCCAGGGCGGCGTGGGCGGCGCTTTCGGCAGTCTTCAGCTTCAGGCTCAGTTCGGTCAGGCGGATTTCGGTTTGACCGTTTTCGGTTTGCAGTCGTGTCACCGCTTCCAGCTCGCGGTCGCGAGCTTCCAAATGGGGCATGACGTTTAACGCCGCGACAACGGTGTCGATAAGAGTGCGCTCGGTCTCCAGGGCGGCCTGATCGGCTCGCGCCTTTTCCAAGGCCTGTTCAGCCTCCCGGTATCGTTGCTCCAATTCTTCGAATACGTCGTACCATTCCAGGTCGCGACGATTGCTTTCGTGGCGTTCGGCCAGGTCTTTCAGCCGTGTTTCCAACTCGGTGATCTCGGTTTCGATTCTCCGGCGAACCTCATCGTCCAACAGATCCCTGGCATCCTTTTGGATTTCCAGGGTTTCCAGCGCGTCTTTTTCCAGCTTGTGGCGTAGAAAGGCAGCCTCGGAGAGACGAGTATAGATTTCGGTGCCGGTCATGCGTTCCAACAGATCTGAACGACCCCTGGCGTCGGCTTTCAGGAATGCGGCGAACTCGCCCTGGGCCAACAGGACCGAGCGGCAGAATTGGTCGAAGTCCAGGCCCAGTTTTTCCCGGATCAGCCTCAGGGTTTCGGTTTTGCGATGGTCTCCGAGTTCAGCGCCGGTATCATCATCGAGCAGCGACATGATCTGGTCCTGGATCTTACCCGAAACCTTGCCGCGCGCCCGGCGGATTTCCCAGCGGGCGGTGTAGGTGCGATGATCGCTGCCGCGAAATTGGACCTGGGCGAAGCCGCTGACGGCGCCCTTGCGCAGGAAGTGTTTGACGTCGTTGGCGCCCAGTTTTTCGTCGTTGGCCTGATGATCGGCAATCTTGAAGTTTGCCTTGCCGCGAAAACGAGGCACCTGGTCGAACAAGGCCAGGCACATGGTGTCCAACAGGGCGGTTTTACCGGAACCGGTAGGTCCGGTGATGGCAAACAGCCCGGCGTTGCCCAGGGGTTCTGCCTCCAGATCCAGGGAGAATTCTCGGGCCAGGCTGGCAATGTTCTGTCCGCCGATTTTCAGGATCTTCATTGCTCGGCTCCGCGAACGGAGGCCAACAACTCGCAAAACACCGTACGCAAGTCCTCGGGCGGGTCGCCGTCGTTCTGATGCCGGTAGCAGCGGTCGAAGACGATTTCAGGCTGCATGTCTTTGAGCGTGGTTTCGGGCAGCGCGGTAGCCAGGGGTCGATGATCGGAGTTTTGGCGCTCCAGACCCAGCTTTAACAGGCGCGGTTCTTTGCTTTCCAAGGCTTTTTCCACCCGTTGGCGAAGACCGGGCACGGGGCCGCTTACCTTGACGGAAACCTCCAGCAGGGGTCGTTCCTCTTCAACCGCAAACGGGCTGAGGTCGTCGAGGGCGGCCAGGACACTGTCAAGATCGGCCTCGGGAATGCCGCGCATGCGTTTCATGGGCACCAGGCGCGGCACGCGGATCTCGCGCACATCGCCCAGGAGCGGGCCCTCCAGGGAGACCACGTAGACAGCGTGTTTGTATTCGTCCTCGCTGAAGGAGAGCGGAATAGGCGAACCGGAGTAACGGACGGCGCCCTGCTTGTCGACCAACTGGGCCAGGTGCAGGTGTCCCAGGGCGGTGTAAGCGGCACGTGGTGGAAAGAGGTCCAGGGGCAATGCGTGTTTGTTGGCGCCCAAAATCTTGCGCTCGCTGTCTTCCGAGATGCGCGTGCCCTGCATATAGCAGTGGCCCGTGGCGATCAGGGCGTGATGCTGATCGCAACGACCGATGACGTGGGACAGCAATTCGCGGTACATGGTTTTGACGCCGGCGATAAAGTGGTCCAGTTCGGAGTCCGGGTCGCGGGGCGGCAGGTCGGGCACGCGGATGAAGGGCATGGCGGCCACCCAGGCCGCGATTTCACCCGCACGGTTTTTCAGGGCGATGGTCATCCGCGCCACATCCAGGCGGCCGTGCTCGTCGCGTGGAACGCCGCCCACCACATGGATGTTCATGGAATCCAGCAGCGGCGTGGGCGCATTCAGCCGCGCGGCCGAGTCGTGATTGCCGCCGATGATCACGATTTGAAAATGGGTCGGCATGCGCTTGATCGCATCGGCCAGGAAGCGATAGTACTGTTCCAAGGCCCAGGTGGGCGGGTTGGACGTATCGAAGATATCGCCGGTAACCAGAAGGGCGTCCACCGCTTCCTGCTCCAGGGTGCGCAAGAGCCAGGAGAGAAAACCACGATGTTCGTATTCGCGCGAAAAACCGTGCAGGGTATGTCCCAGATGCCAGTCAGATGTATGTAAGAGGCGCATGAGGTTCCGACTCCGGCGGAAAGCCGTAAATTACTGGTTAGTGATTGTATGGCATGTCGCGCAAACAATAAAGTGGGTAAAATGGCTATTCACCGGCGGCCCCTGTCCCGATAAGCGATATGCCGTCCCCACCTGCGCATTCAAATCTGACTTGAGGGGAGGCATTCGGCATGAAGCTTGTCGTTTATATCTCGACCACGGACCGGCCCGGACTGGTCCACGACATTACCGGTATTTTCAACCGTTGGCAATTGAACATCATCAGCAACGGCGAATTCGTGGAACAGAAGGCCGGACTGTTCTTTATGCGCTCGGAGGTCGTGGGCGAGGCCGACGCCTGTGAACTGGAGCGGCAGTTGGAAGCGCTGTTACCCGAGGAGTCCGAATTGCGGGTGATCCCCAGGCGCAAGAAACCGATCGTGATCATGGCAACCAGGGAATCACATTGCGTGGGCGACCTGTTGATCCGGGCGCGAGCAAACGAATTACAAGCAGAAATCAAGGCGGTGGTGGCCAATCACGAAAACCTGCGCGACCTGGTCGAGGGATTCGGCGTCCCGTTTGTGCACGTGCCCCACGAGAACAGCACCCGCGAGATCCACGAACACCGAATCCTGAAGGCCGTGGGACAATACGACCCGGAATTCCTGGTTCTGGCCAAGTACATGCGTATCTTGTCGCCCACCTTTGTAGCCCATTATCCCTATCGCATGATCAACATCCACCACAGCTTCCTACCGGCGTTCATCGGGGCCAATCCTTACAAGCAGGCGTACGCGCGCGGGGTGAAGATTATCGGGGCGACCTCGCATTTCGTGACAGATGATTTGGATCAAGGACCCATTATCGCCCAGAAGGTGCATCCGGTGGATCATTCCCACAGCGCTCGCGACATGGCCGTGGTGGGTCGCGATGTGGAGAAAATCACCCTGGCCGCGGCGCTGCGCCTTGTCTTCGAGGACCGGGTGTTCGTCCACGGTAACCGGACGGTGATTTTCGATTGATCCGAGCGATGTGTTCCGCGGGACGCAGAGAAAAGCGCCCCACCGTTCGGTGGTACGGGAAGTGTTGGGTATCAGGACGTCTGGTCGACGAGTGGGTGTGCCTGTGATTCTAACCTTACGCCCAGTTTCCCGCACCACCGAACGATGAGGCGCATCCGGTAGAACTGTCGCTCACCTCTTAACTTAGTCAGCTCGCCGGCAATTGTGGTGAACGCGGTGTCAAAGATTGTAAAAAGATGTAATCCAGGCATCCTGCAAACTGACGATACGCGACTAAAGTCCTGCAACCGTTTAGTGGACAGGCCGTACCGGGGCAGACGTCGGCGAATTCTTCTGTTTGGGAGTACTCATGAATCGATTAAAAATCTTTCTACTCTTGGGGATGACGGCAATCGCCGGCTTGTTGACTGCCGGCGAGAAGGAGTTGAAGGTTCTCTTCATTGGGAACAGCTATACCTATTACCACGAGTTGCCCGCCGTTATGGCCCGGCTGGGAGCCGATGCGGGTTGGACCGTCGAGGCGAAGCACCATACGGGCGGCGGTTATTCGTTGCTGCGTCATGTGGAAGAAAAGAAGGTTTTCGGAGTTATCGCCGAGAAGGACTGGGATTTCGTGGTTTTGCAGGACCACAGCATGCGACCCCAAAAGTACCCCGGGAAGCTGTATGCCGCCGCGCGTATCCTGGACGAGAAGATTCGGGCACAAGGAGCGCGCACGGTATTTTATATGACCTGGGCCCGTGAATACGATCCCGGCATGATCCGCGCACTGACCGATGTCTACGGCCGAGCCGCGCGCGAGTTGGACGCGGTTCTGGTGCCGGTAGGCAAAGCGTGGGCCGATGCAGTCAAACGAACCGAGGTGGATCTCTATACTGACGACGGTTCTCACCCCAATCAGCACGGCACTTATTTGACCGCCCTGATGTTCCTCGGCAGGCTGACCGGCAGCCTCCCGCAAGCCTTGAGCAACGGCGGACTGGCAGAAGTCTCACGGGAGGATACCGAGATCCTGAGAAACATCGCCCGACGCTGCCTGGAGTGACCGCTTCCCAACACTCGGAAACTTCGAGGACGGATCTGTCCAATCCCACGTCTACCGGCATCTAACTTTGAAGTCAAAAATGTTGATACCCTCGACAAACCATAAACCCCCGGGCTGAAAACAGACCCTGCATGCGTTCCAGTGTCAACATTCCGGCGCGGGGAACCCAATGTATGGTCTTCCGGGGGTACCTCCTCGGCTCAGGGAAGTACCCACTTGTCACATGTGGGTACTTCCCTGAGCCGAGGAGGTACCCCCGGAAGACCATACCCGTACATCCTGAGCTGAGGAAGTACCCCTCGGAATCCTCACCCGTACATTCTTGGCCAAAAAGCCTGCCATATGTCGCATGTGGGTACCTTCCCGAGGCAAGGAGGTAGCCACGGCGGTCCATGTATGGTCTTTTTCAAGGTCCGAAAAAGATGAGGGCATTCCGTAACTGTCTAAATAAAATGTATTTATTAACTATCTCGTCGAAGTACTTACCATATTCCGACAAAAGTCACCGCCCGCTCCTCAACATGGACAATTCCCGAACAGAAAACCTACCCGAACCACCTTCGAATTGATGCCGGTGACCAAAAAGGTAGCCGGGGCAACACCATGTTACACCGTGAGAAAGGATGGCTGATCGGGACGACGGTGAAATGGGCACCGTTGCCGGCCAATTGTTTGAAATTTCAGCAGAACCGGAAAGCCCGGCGACATCGACAAGCATCGCCGTGCAAACCACTTGAAGCCTGAAACTTGCAGCTTGAAGCTTGTTAGTTTGAATAGGTGACGTCGTCGATATAGATGTGGACGTTGTAACTGGTGTCGCCCGGAAGAACCAGGACCGGCTTGCCGAGTCCCCGCGCCCCGGACGTCTTCTTGCCCGGTTGGGCTCTATAACTGCTAGAATTGGACCAAGAGGTGGGCCATGGTTTTTCTTCCGATCGGCATTCAAACGTTTCGGGATATACGTACCAATGACTTTGTCTACATTGATAAGACCGCGTCAATCCATGAGCTGGTTAGACCGGGAAAGGGATATTTTTTCTTATCGCGACCCAGGCGTTTCGGGAAATCGCTTTTGATCTCTACTCTCGACGCCCTTTTTTCCGGTGATGCGACATTATTCGAGGGTCTGGCCATACATGAGGCCGGATACTCATTTCCCAAGCACCCGGTTCTTTCTTTCGATTTTTCCAAAGTACCCCATCGCAATGAGCAGGAATTGGAATCAGGCCTCCTCGCCATTTTGGATCGGATGGCGCAAGCCCACAACATTGACCTGGCTCCCGATACGCCGCTTTCCATTCGGCTCCAGGATCTATTGAACGAGCTGGGAAAGCAAAACCAGGTGGTTGTCCTGGTCGATGAATACGACAAACCCATCATCGAGCACGTGAGTGACCCCGATACGGCCGAAAAATGCCGCGATGTCCTGCGTTCTTTTTTCGGGGTTTTAAAGGCATCCGATGATGCCGTACGCCTGGTGATGATCACCGGTATTACTCGCTTCGCACGTGTTTCCATCTTCTCCGAAATGAATAATTTGCAGGACATCAGTCAGGACAGGCAGTTCGCAGCCCTGTTGGGCTGGACCGAAGAGGAAATCCAAATGGCCCTGGCGGATCATATGGCTGCCTTTGCAACTGACCTGGGCATTACCGAAAAGGAAATGATCGGCCACCTTCGCGACATGTACAACGGTTACCGGTTTACTGCCGGGGATGTCACGGTCTACAACCCCTGGTCCATTCTCAATGCCCTGCAAACGAAAGAACTGCGCAACTTCTGGTTCGATTCGGGTTCCTCGAAATTTCTGATGAAAATCCTCAAAGAACGCTTGACCGGGCCGACACCGTTTTCCGTGGCCGAGTTATACGATTACAAGGTGCGGTCAAGCATGCTGCCGACCTTTGACGTACGCAATTTGAACCTGGAAACCATTCTTTTCCAAGCGGGCTACCTGACGATCAAGAAAACCTCGGGACCCTTTACCGCGCTTTTTTACCACCTGGGTTTTCCCAATCGAGAGGTAGAGCAATCCCTGTTACATGCAGCGCTTACCTATCTCAGCGCGGCGGATCAGACCCGTGCGGACGATAGTTTGGACCGGCTGGTTACAGCTCTGGCAAGGGAAGACCTGGAAACCTTTTTCGAAACTCTTCGCGACAGTTTCTTTGCCAATATCCCCTACGACATCCAATTGGCCCATGAAAAATACTACCAAACAGTATTCCATACTATTTTCATTTTGCTGAATCTGCGCATATCGGCGGAAGAGCGCACCAACCTGGGTCGAATCGATCACGTCATCGAGATGGATGACCTCATTTACATTTTCGAATTCAAAATGAGCGGCGCCCCCGAGGAGGCGCTGCAGCAAATTGAAGACAAGCAGTACGCCCAAAAGTTCAAGGGCACTGGAAAGAAAGTATATGGCATCGGGGTTGTCTTCGCCGATCGCAACATCGAGGCATGGGCGATGCAGGAGAAGTCATAGCAGCAGAACTGCTATTCAATTCGTCTCGGCAATCAGCGCGCTTTCCCAGAAGATCTGGCCCTGACCCCTTAGTGCAATCGCCGCCAGCGGTTGGTCGGAACTGAAACGGTATTGTGCGCCTTCTACCAAGGGGAAGTTCAGGACGTACAATCCCTTGCCCATGGGAGCAAGGCCGGTAACTGCCGTCCTGGTCTCGATCACGGCGCCGTTCGCGGCTATCTGGCTGACCATCACATCGGTTACCGCCGCGCCCATATTCACCACGGCGATTCCCTCCCAATAGTTGCCGCTCTCATCAGGCAACAACCACCAGCCTCGGCCGCGTTGCGTATTGGGCGCCAGTTGCACCGGTCCTGTTTCGCCCGCCGCGGTTCGGTAGACCGACCAGACTCTCAGTTCGGGCGCCGCCACGCTGATGTGCGAAACGTTTTGGTCCGGGAATAAAACGTCCATGCCTTGACTTACGGTCCGGCCGGCTTCTAAAGATCCGTCAACACTACCCAGTTGATTACCGGAGGAATCATAACCGGTTAGAGTATAGGCTTTGCTCTCCGAAAACGGATTGGCGATGACCATCTCGGTCTTGAAATCGCCGTCTTGCCGGGTTACATGGGTGATCAAAGGCGCCTGACTTTTCGACAAGATGCAATCGTTTCCCCAGATGTTCGCGCCGCTGGTGGCCATCAGGCGGCCTTGAAATACGGCCGGGTTTTTGACCGTGTCGTAATAACCGGTATGATGCTTGTACCAGGCTTGTCCGTCTCGGCTGCTGAACATCAGGCCGCCCTCATCGATAACGAATAAGATCCCATCAACTTCCAAAATGCCGGACAGTCCCTGGGTTGTCTCCAAGCCCGACGTTTCCCAGGTGACGCCGTCTACACTGGTGTAGAGTTGACCCTGTCCACCGCCGATCATATAGAGCCCGGCCGCGAAGGCCAGTCCGCGATCTCTGGGCACAAGCGTATAAGGCGCTATTTCCCAATTGATGCCGTCCGGGCTGAGATAGGTGTTGCTATCGCTCAGACCCACAAAGCCCACACCATTGGAGGCGATCTGTTTCAGGAAGATGTTGCTTTCCGTGGCGGTCCAGGTGATCCCATCCTCGGAAAAAACCGCGGGACCTTCCGGGCCCACCGCCACGTAACGCTCGCCGTTGTAAGCCACCGAACTCAGAACCACATTGCCTGGCGAAGCATGGCTTTGCCAGGTCATGCCGTCCCGGCTGGTGTAGAAAATGGGGTCGGTTGTGAGAACGATGAACAGGCCGTCGGCCCATATCGCCTCGGTGTAATGGGTGTCGCTGTCGATCTCGATGCTTTCCCAAGTAACGCCGTCGTAACTGACATCCACGAAATCGCAGGTGTACGGATTGGATATTGTGGTGCACCTGGGCACGGCCACCAAAACAGCGCCGTCGGTCACCAGTGATTGGTAATCGATCGAGGCATAGTCTTCCTTGAAGAAACCGTAGTAGCCGATAAACCATGGCGGCGTATAGTATTGTTGCTCCAGAAAACCACAGTCGCGCTCATCCAACGCCATAGAAGGTAGGAGTAGGGTAATTAAGAACGAGAGAGATAAAATGCGGCTCACGGGTTCACCTCCAGGGGTTGAGCGCTGCCCGGCACCAGTAATGTGGAATCGCTGTCTCCTCTCAAGGCCAACAGGGAGAGGTTTTGCGGTGCGGTGATCAGAAAACGGCTGTCGGGTGTGATGGGAAACAGGGCGCTTAAATTCACCAGACCTTTGGCATTGGGCGAAAGCCCGGTCACCACCGTTACTTCAGACAGTAGGTTGCCGGCAGCGTCCAGTTGACGTGCCTGAACATCTATCGCTTCAACACCTCGGTTGATCACGGCAATCCCGTCCCAATAACCCTCCTGGCCGGCCGGCAGCAGCAGCCATTGTTTGGCAGACGCTGCAGAGGCGCCCACCTGGGCGGTTCCGCCCGCGCCGTCCTTGCGCAGGTAGGAGACTTGGACTTCGAGTTCGGTAGCCTGGTTCAATCGGATGTGAGAGACATCTTCGGACTCGAAAAGCGCTGTCGCGGTGGTTTGCAGCGTGTTGCCGGGCTCAAGAGAGCCGGAAGCGCGCCCCAGATCCACACCCTCGCGGTCATAGGCAACCAACTCATAAAACCGGGTTTCCGCGGTAGGATTTCTCAGCCAGATGTTGGTGGCAAACGAGCCGTCGAAACGAGTCACATGGGTAATGAGGCTCGCGGGCGCCTCGGGGAATTGGCAACTGCCCCGAAAGATGACGGGTACCGACTGATAGCGGTCATCCACAAAGGCCGTTTCGGTTCCCGAGAACAACCAGATTCCGTTCCCGGAGATCACGTCATAAACCCGCATATCACCGGGAAGCGGCGTTTTGGTCCAGGAAAAACCGTCGGGCGAGGTATAGAAATGATGCCGGAACCCGGTGGACATATGGCTGTAGGTGACGAACAGGTCGGATGTCCAAACCACCTTTTCCCAACTGTCGCCCCGGTCGGCAGGCGCCGCTGTTTGCCAACTCTTTCCGGTCATACCGGTCACCAGGCTGCTGCCTGAGATGACGAACACATCGTCGTTACCGGCAATGCCCAGGCTCCGGGGCCTGTCATACCACTGAGGCGACCAG
>JAAUYB010070510.1_pt1 | contig 59412 bp, 43 predicted proteins | sample 7278071 | NCBI WGS metagenome assembly JAAUYB01 (sample SAMN14350121, study PRJNA611818) | marine sediment metagenome | isolation source: surface marine sediment (1.8m) | place: French Polynesia: Moorea | collected 2018-08
ATGAAAGAGACAGGAACCGAAGGGAAAAGCGTAGGGTCAAGTTGCGAAGCAGCCGGCCTTCGGAAGACTTATAAGGCACGGCGTGGGTTTTGGGTTTCTCCGACGCAAACACACCCCATACCGGTAAGCTCGCCATCGATACTTCAACTTTGGATGTCTCTGCTGTATATCGTTTTACGGGTGTGTTTGTTTACGTTACGTTTGGTATGCCGGGTTACGAGGATGAGGACTCGGCGAACCTGCCCGCTTCCACATGATCGATGAGGCGGGCTTCATAAGCGTAGCGATAGAATCGAGCCAGGCTTGCGCGTTCCTTTTCTTCCAGATCGTAATGGATGTTGGTGGTCAGGTAGGCAAGAATCTCCTCGGGCGGCAGGTCCCAACGGGCGCGGATCTCGTCGATGCGGTGTGGAAGTTGTTCCAGGCCGTAGTGTTTGGCGGCAAGCAGCATATCCGCGATATCGGCTTGGGGAACTTCCGGTCTCATGGCCCAGAAGGCAAAGACAAACGGCAATTGGGTTTCCCGATACCATTCGGTGGCCAGGTCGATGACCTGATAATCGCCGGGAGACATGGCCAGGGCAGCGTCCCCGATGATCAGGGCGGCATCGGCATCGCGCAACATGCTATTGGGATCCGGGGTCATGCTGATGAAATGGGGTCGGCTGCCGTGGCGGCGATGCAACAAGATGCGCAGCAGCGCCACCGAAGAACGCGAGAAGCGGTCTAACGCCACCTGGCGTACATCGCGCAGGTCCTTCTTGGTGAGGATGAGTACGGAACGCACTTCCTGACGGCCGGCGATGGCGATATGGGGGGCGATAACCAGTCCTGGAATGCGTTGGTATTCAATGGAAGAGATGAGGCCCACATCGGCGCGGCCGGCTGCCAGGTTATCGGCGCACTGGGAAGGAAAATCGAAAACCAATTCGGCGCGATCCCGATAACGACCGTCCTTGAACGCCATATTCAGGGGCAGGGCATTGAGGTAATCGATGATGGAAAAACGGGCGGGGTATTGAAAGGGCAAGAGTGCTCCGCGAGATCAAATCTGGGAGGCGCCGGGCCTCTCACAATCGCGTGCATTATACAAGTGGTTCAAGCACCGGGCAAGTTAATTAGAATGTACCGTGCCGGTATTTGACCAAAGGCGCCGGGCAGACAAGCTCGGAGCTCATTAGCGCAAACTATGAGGTATTCCCGGGCGCGCCGGTGTCTCGCCGGCTGCAAGCGAAGTGACGAAGGAACGAGCGCGAATTGTCATGGTCTTTCAGAAGAATTTGTTTGACACGGTAGAGCGACCTGCCTAATTTCGCCATGGCGAAATGAACGGTTTGCAGCCGGCCGGCGCGCCCGGGAATACCTTATTGTTTGCTTTAACACCTTCGTTGGATGTTCGCTTCCTTGAAGCTCCCGGGAAAACCTTTCTTCGGCTTATTACGAACCGGCAGGGCAATCTTCTTTTTGAGCTTTTTCCAGGCGGTAGAGGAATGCCTTATAGTTCAGACCCAGTAAGCGGGCCGCGCGCCTCCGGTTGCCTCCGGCCATTTCCATGGCCTGCAGCAGGCAATCGCGTTCATGCGCTTCCCAGGACATGCCGCCCGGGGGAATGGTGAAGCGCGTCTCGCCGTGCCTGGCTCCGCCGCGACCCAACACCTCGGCGGGCAGGTCTTCGGGGCTCAATTCGCCCTCATCGCTCAACAGAATCAGACGCTCCACCGCGTTGGCCAGTTCGCGGGCGTTGCCGGGCCAGTGGTAATCGCACAGGTATTTCAGGACCCGTGAGGGCGGTTTCGATACGTGGATGCCGTGTTTGCGCGAATGGAGTTGAATGAAGTGTTTGACCAGGATGGGGATATCTTCCTTGCGCTCGCGCAGGGGCGGCAAGGAAATGGGCACCACGTTCAGGCGGTAGTAGAGATCCTCGCGGAATCGGCCCTCGGCCACCTCCTCGGCCAGGTCGCGGTTGGTCGCGACGACGATGCGAATATCGACCCTGGTCTCCTTGACGGCGCCCACGCGGGTAAAGCTGTTTTCCTGCAAGGCCCGCAACAGTTTGGGTTGGATGGAGAGCGGTAGTTCGCCCACCTCGTCCAGGAACAGCGTCCCGCCGTCGGCCGCCTCGAACTTGCCCACCCGGTTCTTGTCCGCCCCGGTGTAAGCGCCGCGCTCCGCGCCGAAGAACTCCGATTCCAGAAGACCCTCGGGCACGGCGGCGCAGTTCACGGCCACGAACGGCTTGTCGACCCGGTGTGAAAGCGTGTGGATGGCGCGGGCCGTCAGTTCCTTGCCGGTGCCGCTCTCGCCTTGAATCAGGACCGTGGCTCCGGTGGTCGCCAGCTTTTCCACCCGGCGGAAGATCTGTTGCATTTTCGGGGCGCGGCCCACCAGGTCGACCAGGTTGCGGCGCTCGTCCAGGGCTTCGTTCAAGCGCCGGTTCTCGTGTTGCAGCCGGCGGGATTTTCCGGCGCGTTCAATGGCCAGCAGCAGGGCCTCTCGGACAAAAGGTTTGGTGAGGAAATCGTCGGCGCCCATACGGACGGCCTGAACCGCACGGTCGATGGTGCCGTAAGCGGTCACCATCACGAACGCCGTTTCCTCGTAGCGGGCCCGCACTTCTTCAAGCAGGTCGAAGCCGGTCCTGCCGGGCATCCGCCAATCGGAGACCACCAGATCGATAGGGCGTTTCTCCAAAACGGCCAGGGCCTCGTCGACACTACCTACCGGGTGAACCTGATGCCCCTCCGCGCTCAAGATGCCGGCAACCAGCTTTCGTTGCGCCGCCTCGTCTTCTACCAACAGGATACGCAACTCATGCATGGGCGGGCTCCCGTTCCAGAGGGATGGTCACCACGGCCAGCACGCCGCGAGGCTGCCGGTCGGTAAGGGTCAGGTCGCCGCCGTAGCGGGAGGTAATGATGCGTCGAGCCAGGAAGAGCCCCATCCCGGAACCGGTAACCTTGGTGGTCAGGTGAGGCGTGAATAGTTTTTCGCGAATTTCCGGGGGCAGGCCGGGGCCCTCGTCCTCGACCTCGATGCGAACGGCGTTTTCACCGTCCCGAAGCGCGCGCACCAGAATCTTGCCGTCGCTCGGGCTCGCCTCCACCGCGTTGATGACCAGGGCCTGGATGACCGCTCTCAACTCCGGTTTCACGCCCCGGCAGCCGGGTAGGTCCTCGGCCAGATCGATGTCCAATGCAACGCCGGCGGAACCCGAGGCTTCCAACATGACGTCGTGCAAGAGGGCGTCCAGTTGCACATCTTCCTGTTTGGCAGAGCCCTGGCTGGCCAGCGCCATAAACGACCGGATCCACTGATCGATGCGGTTGATCTGTTGTCGGGCCACCTGGCTCAGTTCCCGGTTGGCTTCGTCTTGCGGAGCCAGGGCGCTCAGTTGTTCTACTGAAAGGCCGAGCGTGTTCAAGGGGTTGCGGATGGTGTGGGCCAGGCCGTCGGCAATCTCTCCCAACTCCGATAAGTACTCGCGTTGGCGCATGACCTGGTTGTGGGCGTCCAATTCCTGTAGCCGCACTGACATCCTGTTGAATTCCTGGATGGCAATGCCTACCTCGCCGTTGGGTCGCGGCGCCTTGACCTGGGCGCCCAATCTGCCCTCGCCCACTTTCTGGGCCGTCGCTGCCAAATGTCGGAGCGGGGTAGCGAAGCGGTGGCTGACCAGCGCCACCACCAGCAGGCCCAGCAGTAAAATACCCGCGGAGCCCACCAACAGCTTGTTGTACATAGCGGCCAGGGTGTTGGCGAGACCTGTTTTCGGGATGGGAATGGTCTTTTGAATGGAGGGGCTGTTCATGACGATGAAATCGTTCTGACCCTGATCGACCAGAGCCACGTGCAGATTCTCCACCTTCTCGTCGGGTCCGGTGCTATAGGTCCAAACCGCACCGGCGGGTTGATTGTATTCCTTGACCACGATACCGTGATTTTCGTCCTCGATGACCTCGGTCACCTCGGCTTGCCCGCTACCCCCCGCCACAACGATATTTGTAGATACATCGGGGTCACTATTCCAATGCATCTTCCGGGTGTGGATGACCACGGGTTTAGAGTCGGTCGATTCCGCGTGAGCTTCTTCATGTCCGCTTGCATGGTTTTCCTGATCGGAGGGGATCTTGACGACCAGTCTTCCCTCGAAGCGCCGCGTCAGTTTCAATTTTTTAGGTTCTTCGCCCGTGGTCGTTACATAATAACCAACTCGCACATCATCGTTCGATACACCGGCGTCCGCGTGGACGAAGGTTTCTGTGACCAACCGGCCGGACTGCTCATGATGATCGGAGGAGGGGTCCAAATGTCGGCCGGGGGCAAAGACGGAAGCCACACCGCTGCCTACATCGAAGGCCAGTTCGTCGACCTGGGTTTCCAAGTTTCGGGTCATGGCGCGCAGCATCCACCATTGGGCGGACATCAACACGGCAATCAGACCCCCGAAGATGAGAAACAAACGCATGCGTAGTGACATGAACACCTCCCGTCTCATTCATTGTACGCCAATTCCCGCGATGAGTTGATAGAGACGCTGCTTCCGGGAGCTTTCCGCCCCGAAACCTGACGGATAGGCGTATCGGTTCGGACCGGGGTGAAAATGAGAAACGATCGGTCCCCGATTCTCTTAGCAGCCCGCCGGCAATGTCGCTATAATGATGCCGATAACCAAGCGACAAAGCGGAGCGTCACCATTGGACTCCGCTCTGTGCGCAATCGTCTCACTGGAGTGGAACCATGCGGTGGCTTCTTTTTTTATTACTCATCCCCGGCCTGGCATACGGGCAGACCAACGACCGCAGGCGGGTGGAAAGTCAGGCCTTCAATAAACAGCAGTCAATCAAGAACAAATCGAAGAATACCTGGTGGCGATCGGGGAATTTGGGCTTGACCCCGGAGCTATCCCTGTTGGGTCTGGGTTATGACAGCAACGTCTTGTCCCAGGAAGAGGACGAGCAGGACGATACGATGGCCAAACCGCAGGTAGCCCTGGATTCGTGGTATTCGAGCAGCGGTAACTGGGCCTGGCAGAACCGCGGCACCTACAGCTATAACTTTTTCACGGATCTGGACCGCCTCCGCGAGCCCGAATACAGCCTCACTTCCATTGTGCACGGTATGTTCCGCAAGACCTATTTGGAAGGCGGTTTACGTTATTTCTACGACCAGGGCCGGCAAACCTCCGAACAGTTGGAACGCGTGCCCGGCACCCAGCGGACCTTCTATGTGGACGGTGTCTTCCAACTCACCGCGCGTGGTCACCTGCTCACCGATATCGATTTCTTTTCAGTCCGCTACGATGAACCCGAGGGCATTACCTCCTACCGGCGGCTGGAGCGGGATGTGCAAAGATTTACCGCCAAATACCTGCACAAGGTGAACCCCCGCTTCTGGCCCTTCGTGGGCGCCGGTGAACGCGGCTTCGATTTCGAGGAACCCGGCAACCCGCGTGAGGACGCCCGCTTCACCTCCATCCTCGTGGGCGCCCGCAACGAGAAGGGCGAGCGTTTCCACTACGATGTGGAACTGGGCTCTCAAGACATGACCTTCGACAATGCGCCCCAAGTGGAAGACACCTTCGTCACGACCAGGGCCCTACTGGAATACAAGGTTTCCCGAGTCAGTTCGATGGCGGTGGGCGTCCTTCGCAATCCCCTGTTCTCGCTTAGTTCCGATTACGCCTATTTCCTGAGTAATCGACTGTTCCTGGATCTGGTCTACAGCTTCGACCGCAACACACGGCTGACCTCCGGAGTCTCTTTCGGTGAAAACAGCTACGACAACCCGCTCAACCCGGTGGAGTTCAATCGCCAGGATGATTACCTGCGCTTGGACTTGGATGTGAACTTCCCCCTTGGCAAAGCGTTCAATATCACGGTACGCACCGCCTATGAGGATCGCAGTTCCAACCTGCCGGGGGCCAGTCACGACGGCGTCAGCGTCTTGTCGGATATCCGCTACAAATTCCAATAGAACCGGAAACAACCACCCGACCGGGTGACGGAAGCAGACGAATGATCGATAGCGACACCCTCTCCGGGCTGGTATCCCCCGCCCTGTTGGACGAAGCGCGCAATGCGCTGGATATCCTCAGTGTTTCCAATTACAAGTTCGATGCCCGGGGGCGCCTGGAGGGCGCGGTCAAACCCGCACCGCCCTCCACGGTGCCGGCGTCCTACGCCCGGATCACCCGCAAGGGCAAGCGCTATCGTGCGGATTGTCGCGCCCACGGTAAGGATAAATGGTGCATCCACAGCGTCATCCTGGTCCTCCATCACCTGGGCTACAAACCGGAGATCAAGCTGCCCGAGGCTTTTGGGAAGAAGCCGGAGACGCCCCGTACCGGTTTCCGCCGCCAGGTCAGTTTCAGTCCGGCGGGCGGCGCCTTCAGCTTGATCAGTCTTGCCGCCAACCGACCCGTTCACAATCCGTTGGGTTTCATGCTGCGCGAGGGCAAGGCAAACGGCCTGAGCCCGGCCGCCATGGAACTGATCGAGGATCTGGCCGAGGAACACGGTAACCATTTCGCGGTCGGTCGTTTGGACCTGGCGCGGCTGCTCTCCCAATTGGAAGGCGTCACCTTCTACCGCAAGGACGGTGAACCCTGGGAAAGGAAAACCCACAAGGGCGCCTTCCCCAAGGTCGACGTCCGTATCGAGGGCGAAACCATCACCACCCGCATGCCCGACGACTTGGAAGCGGGCGCTGTCTTCCTTCCCGGTTGGCCGGGTTACCTGGTCAACGGCAATTGCTTGATCCGCTACACCGGTCACGTACCGGATCTCCAGAAACTGACGGGCAAAACATCGATTCCCCTTACAGCCGAGGCCCTGGAACCTCTTCTGCGAGAAAAGCACGGCCTGAACTGGGTCGGCCCCAAACCGATCCTGGTTCACACCGACATTCAACCGGCCCTGGATCTGAGACCGCGCGGCCGTGACCTGGAGGGTCGGCTGGGCTGTTGGTACGACGGTGTTTTTCTCCCCTTGTCCGATTTGGAAAACCGCGCCCAATTGATTCGTCAACAGGGCAAGCTGTACCTGTTGATTCGCGAACGCCACGAGTTGAACAAGATCACCCTGGATAGTCGCGCCATGCGTTTGCCCTGGCGGGATACCGGCTTTGTGCTGCGGGAAAACCAGGCGGCCGATAAGCTGCGCGGCTTGCAAGCACCGGCTCACTGGCGCCTGGATCGACGCCGGGCGGATGATTGGTTCGGCCTGACCTATAAAGACATCGAAAGTAACTGGGGCGCCGACGGTCAACCCAAATACCGGATTGGTGAGGACCTGTACGACCACGACGCCTTGCTGAGCGGCCTGCTGGAAGGAGGTCACGGCGCTCGCCTGCCCAGCGGACAAACCCTGCATTTCGACGCGGGCGAGGTCCTGAAGAACGAATCCCTGATGCACGGCGTTCGCGAGTTGCACCAGGATGTGGAGGCTCGCGGCAATCTGCTGGCCCGGCTGACCGGCGCCGAAGTAGTCGAAGAAATAGAACCCCCGCCTTTGGACGACCGCTGGTCGGAAATTCTAAGACCCTATCAGTCAGAGGGCGTCAACTGGTTGCTGACCAATCACGCTCGCAACGAGCCGGCCCTCCTGGCCGATGACATGGGCTTGGGCAAGACTGTCCAGACCCTGGCCTATCTTGACAGTGTCCGCGATGACAGGCCTCAGTTGATCGTGGTGCCCACCTCGTTGATCATGAACTGGCGGGAGGAGTGCCGGCGCTTCAGCCCGCATCGTAAGATGACCCTGCACCACGGACCCAACCGCGCCAAAGACATGGAAGAACTGACCGGAGCCGACCTGATCGTGACCAGTTACGGCACTCTTCGCCGCGATATCGACCTGTTCTATGACATCTGCTTCCAGGTAGCGGTCCTGGACGAAGCGCAGGCGATTAAAAACGCGGCCTCGCAAATCTCGCTGGCGGTGGCCGAGCTGTGGTGCGATCATCGCCTGGCCTTGACCGGCACCCCGGTAGAAAACCGTTTGACCGAACTATGGGCCATTTTCCGCTTCCTGGCTCCCTGCTATCTGGGCGAGGAAGAGGAGATGCGCACCATCACCATCCCGGGTACGCCTCGCTTCGAAGCCCTGAAATTGAAGGTCGCCCCCTTCCTGAAACGGCGCCTGAAAAGCCAGGTGGAAAAAGACCTGCCGGAAAAACAGGAGATCACGGTGCGCCTGCCCCTGGAGGAGGATCAAGCCCGCCTGTACGGCGCCGTCTTGAAACAAAGCCGCGCCGAACGGGACTCGCTGAAGAAGCAGAACACCATGTCCATCCTCACCAAGCTGCTGCGCCTGCGCCAGGCCTGCTGCCACCCGGGACTGCTCGACCCGATGCGGCTGACCGCGCCCAGCAACAAGTTCGCCTTCCTGCTCGAAAACCTGACCGAGGTGGTGCAAGAGGGCCACGCCGCCCTGGTGTTCTCGCAATTCACCTCATTGCTGGGCATCCTGAAATACATGCTGGAAGAACAGGATATCGACTACCTCTACCTGGACGGCAGCACGCGCAACCGTCAGGACCTGGTGGGCCGCTTCCAGGACGGAGCGGCGCCGGTTTTCCTGATCAGCCTGAAGGCGGGCGGCACCGGCCTCAACCTGACTCGGGCCTCCTATGTCTACCACCTGGACCCCTGGTGGAACCCCATGGTGGAAGCCCAGGCCACCGACCGCGCCCACCGCATCGGCCAGACCCGCACGGTGATCAGCTACAAACTGATTTCAGAGGGTACCATCGAGGAAAAAATCCTCCAATTGCAGGCGGGCAAACGCCACCTGGCCGAGGGTCTATGGGGCGACGGCGAAACCGGCACAGGCCTGGACCGAGACACCTTGCTATCACTGCTGGATTAGCGTCTATAACGGCGCAACAAGGAGTCCCCATGACAACATTATTGTCAGTTCCAAAACTCCGTCCAGCCAACTGATCGAAGATGCGGGTTACCGATGGGCTGAGGAAGGCATTCTGAGGTCTGAGATACCGGGATTCCGAATGACACCCATCATCTCGCTCAATGATCTGCCCAACACGCCGCACAACTTGCTGTTCAAGGTGTTTGCGAGTAAGGTCAAGCAAAAGAAGGTCGCATTTGATAAAATAAAGGACAGAAGAGCCGACGTGATGAGCGGTGAACTGAGCGCGCTGATAATAGGTCTCCAGAAAATCATGCTGAGCAAGGAGTTCGAAATGGCGACCGAGACCATCACCAGTGAAGAGATCAAAAGAATCGGCAGGGCTTGGGCCGAAAGAATGATGCAAGATATTCCCGTCGAAAAGCGCCTGGAAGGTGTGTCGCTGGAAGAGCGTCTTAAAGATGTTTCTGACGAGGAACTTTCGAAGTTACTGGAAGCCAGGAGAAAAGCTGCAAGAAACCGTTGAGGAACCCTTTCCGGCCCGACAGTCCAAGATTTCGAAATGGAAACCAAGACCATCACCAGTGAAGAGATCAAATGAATCGACATGGCCTCGGTCGAAAAAACAATTGAAGATATTCCTGTCGAAAAGCGTCTGGAAGGGTCGAACACCCTCTTTCTTTGGAAAACAACCCCCTTTCCGAATGATCTCAATAGCTTTTCCGGGCGTGATATTGTTTTTTGAAATTTCACAATACCGATACCCGGGAATGGAACCTCTCGCGGGAAAAACGTCGGTTCTTCTCCCAAGAAGGAAACAACTGTCGGACGTTGTCCACCTACCTTCACCTCGACCTTTCTCGGCGCCATTCTCATATTCTATCAGCACCAAACCTTCTTCGTACTTACTCAGGCGGCGAAGAGCTCTTGCAAGTCGGGGGCATCCAAAATAGCATCGGTCCAGCGATCTAAAGTATCGCTGTCAGCACTTAGGAGTTTTTCCTGAGCCCAGTCGGGAACCGGACCGAATTTCTTTTTGATTTGGCGAAGAAGAGTGTTCAGCCGGCCTTTCTCCAAACCTTGTTCCAGACCTTTCTCTATGCCTTTCTCAAGGCCTTCCTCATATTCCATCAGTGCCCAACTGCCCATGTACTTCTTCATATTCTCCTCTCCTATTTCTTTATTTAGTTCCTGCTTCAGTTGTTTGTCAAGACCCTTGGGGAGAAGCATCATCAATGAGGTATGTAGGGCACCTCAGCAGTTTGTTTCGGATGCCGGCCGAATGTAGAAATTCCAAAAAACCTCCGGCCTTTTTGCCTCGGTTTTGCGGCGACATAAATAGAGGGACAGTCGCAAATACACCCTGGAGGATTATCATGGCACATGCGACAGTTCGTCTCTGCCTTGCTTCGTTTTTACTTCTAGCTATTATGAGCGCCGCCGGCCTGGCGGGGCACTCCACCCGATCGCCTCTCGCCCAACTGGATAAGTTCATCTCTGCCGGGGTTCCCGATTACGGTCACTTCGGTGAACGTATGGACATAGACGGAGACATCCTGGCCGTGGCCGCCGGAAATAAGGACGGCGCTGTTTATATCTACCAACGCGACCTCGGCGGTCCCGGCGCCTGGGGCCTGGTGAAGATGTTGGTCGGCAGCAATACGGGTCCGACCGGTTATTTCGGTACGGATCTGGCTCTTAGCGGCGATACCTTGATTGTCAGTGCGGCTAATCATGGGGATCCGATCAAACATGGCGCGGTTTATATCTTTCAGCGCGATCAAGACGGCGCCGATAATTGGGGCGAGGTAATTACGATTGACAGTCCCGACACCAGTTTTGCTACTAAATTCGGTTTCAGTGTCGCCTTGCACAATGATATTGCGGCGGTCACCGCACCGTCATTGAACAGGGTTTACATTTATTACCGCGATCAGGGAGGCCCCGATAACTGGGGGCTCGTTTCCTCACTTACCGATACGGAACCTGCTGTCTTTGCCAACCGGGATGTCAGCCTCTGGGGCGATACCCTTATCCTGGGTGCAAGCGCTTATCATCTGCCGGGCATCAATAATGCGGGCGCCCTCTATATCTACCAAAAGGATCAGGGTGGAACCGATAATTGGGGTTTGACCAGGCGCATCGTCGCGCCCAATCCACGCAACGGCGGCGAATTCGGGGGCTATACGGATATCGAGGGCGATCGCATCGTGGTCGGCTATCCCTTTTCAGATAGTGCCGCCACCGGCGCCTTTTATATTTTTGAACGCGACCGGGGCGGCCCCGATAATTGGGGTCAGGTAGTGCTGCGTCATCCCAGCGTGGGATTATCCAGTATGTTGTTCGGTTGGGCCGTCAAGCTGTCCGGCGACAGGGTCATCATCGGCGCCGATCATAACCCGTTTGGGGTTGTGCAAGCCGGTATGGCTTTTGTCTACGAGAAGGATCTCGGAGGCATCGATAATTGGGGAGAAGCGCATACCTTGTTTGCCGAGGATGAAGTTGCCGGAAACAAATTCGGGCAAGCCGTGGTTATTCAGGGTAATGATATTTTCGTCGGTTCCCCTCATGAAGATTTCCCCAATAGGGATTCCGGCGCGGTCTACAGATACTCGCTGTGCCTGGAGCCTGCCGTATCGGCTGTCAGCGGACCCACGGTCGCCTGTCCCGGCGATGCGGTCGACTTCAGTGTGACCGCAACCGGCGCCGCGCCGCTGACCTATCAATGGTACCGGGACGGCGCGCCGATGAGCGGTGAAACCAATGCAACATTGATGTTCAGTGCCGTCACGGGCGGCTCTTATTTCTGCCGGGTAACCAATGCCTGCGGGACCATAGATTCCGCACCCATCGATCTGTCGGTGCCTGTTCCCGTCGCCGTCAGCGCCCACCCGGAAAATGTCTCCGTCTGCCCGGGCCAGGGTGCGGTCTTCAGCGTTACCGCGGTCGGGGACGGCTTGACTTATCAATGGCGCAAGGACGGTAACCCCCTGTCCGGTGAAACCGGAGCCTCCCTGAACCTCGCCACGCCCACCGTCGCCGATGCGGGCAGTTATGATGTGGTGGTGACGGGTGTTTGCGGGGAAGAAACCTCCACCTCAGCCATGCTCAACTGGGAGGGTATCGTCATCGACACCCAGCCGGCCGATGTGGAGGCCTGCTCCGGCAGCGCCGTGGTGTTGAGTGTCAGCGCGACCGGACCCGACCTTACTTACCAATGGTACCGGGAGGGCGAGGCCCTGGGCTTTGAAACCAATCCCAGTTATACCATCGGTTCCGTAAGTGAGGACGATGTCGGCGCCTACCACTGCGAGATCACCAACCCTTGCGGTACGGTCGATTCCGATGTCGCCGCCGTATCCCTGGTTCCCGAGGTGACCATTCATCGCCATCCCAATTCCGTAACCCGTTGCCTCGGCGAGGAGGTGGTTTTTACTGTCAGCGCCTCCGGGGATCATCTAACCTACCAGTGGACACTGGGCCAGACACCCGTACCCGGTGCGACGGCCGATACCCTGGTTATCGATTCGGTTGCCGCCGAGCACGAGGGCGTCTATCGTTGCGAGGTGAGTCGCGGTTGCGGCTCCGTTGCCTCCAACCCTGCCGATCTCACCGTGATCGATTCGCCCTCCGAAACACCGACCTTCGGCTTCCAGGGACAACCCACGCAGCAGCCCGGCAACATCATCGCGGTACCCGTTACCCTGGCCAATGCCGGCCCGGCTGCCGTGATGTCGTTTGCTTTCGACCTGTCCTTCGATCCCGATATCCTTAATTTCGTCTCACTGGAGCAGCGGACCACATTGACCGAGGGATGGGATTTACGCCCGAAGTTGAACGGGTCCACCCTGACCATCGCCGGCACCCATTACCAGCCTCTGGATGATTCCGGCATCCTCTTTTTCCTCAACTTCGAGGTATCCGCCTCAGCCTCGCCGGAAAGTTGCAGTCCGCTTAGCTTCCACTACGTGCGTCTGAATGAGGGCGGCATCTGCACGGATACGCGCGACGGCGAGGTCTGCGTATGCCTGAAGGGCGATGTTACCGGCAACGGCGAGATCAACCCCTACGACGCATCGCAAATTCTTCGTCACCTGATCGGCCTGCCCACGCCCTTTGAACCACTGAGCTTGTGTACCGCCGATACCACCTGTAACGGCACCATCTCGGCTTGGGACGCCGCCCAAATCATTCGCTACAGCGCGGGCCGTATCGATCAGTTCTGCGCGCCGGTCTTCCCCTTCCGGGGTCCCGACCTCACGGTGGGCATTTCCGATCGGACCATCCAACGCGGCCAAGATTTCCTGTTGCCCGTCGAACTGGGCGATACCACGGGCGCGGGTGTTGAGTCTTTCTTCTTCAGGGTAACCTATGACGAAGACCTGGTGATGTTTGACGGCATCGACACCAACGGCTGCATCGTCGAAAGCGCCGGTTGGACTATTGTGGTCAACGCGGAAACGCCCGGCACCCTTCTGGTTGCGGCAGCAGGCGAAAATCAGCTTGCCGGTGAGGGCCCTCTGCTTTGCCTGTCCGGCAAACAGATCGACGGCTGGGGTCGTGCAAGCGTCCAAATCGACCACATCGAGTTTAACGAAGGTCAACCCTCCGCCTACACCCACGGCATGCCGGCCACCATCTCCATTCCGGGCGCGGCGATTCGACCCAAGGCAAAAGCGGCGGGCCTGGCCCGGCAAATCACCTTCGAGGCGGAAGAACTGTGTTGCGATGTGGAACAAACCGAATGGACCGACGACAGCACCGGCATGCACCTGACCGCGGATACCATGTTGACGGTGGCCGTTCCTTCAGAGACAACGGAATACCGCTTCCAATGGATCGATCGAAACAGTAACGATCCGTTCTCGATTTTCGCTACCATCCTGGTCCCTCTGGACCCGGCTTTCAACGATATGAACGGTGACGGCTGCAACACGATCGAAGACCTGCTGTTGTTGATCGGCGAATGGGGCGACCCGGCAACCCGAGGCGCCGTGTCGATTGACGCCAACGGTGACGGTGTCCTGGATATCTGTGACCTGTTGTACATCAATACAGGCAAGGATCATCTCGGCAAGACAGATTGTGAAAACCCTGAACCTTAACTTAAGACCGGCACTGTCGGTCATTCAACCACCCGGGCGGGGAACATCCCCGCCCCTTTTTGTTTTTGCGTGGTCGGCTGCTTATCCGCTTAGTTGAATGACATCGTAAAACAGTTTGGCAGCCGAAACAGCGACCACGGCCAGGAGGATTTTGCGCACCAATGGAGCGCCCTTTTCAACCGCTACCTTGCCGGCCAGCCAGGCGCCGCTCATATTGCCCAGGGCCATGATCAGGCCGATGGACCACATGACCTGATCCGCCATGACGAAGACCAACAGGGCCATGGGGGTGAAGCCCAGTACAATCAACACCTTGACCGCGTTGGCGCGCACCAGGTCATAACCGCTGACCAACACCAACCCCGCCAGCAGGAAGATACCCACACCCGCTTGAATGAACCCGCCGTAAACGCCGATCAAGAAGAAGGCCCCAAGTTCCATCAGACCGGGTTTCTCGCGATCTTTTGCCGCGCCTTCCAGCCAGCGGGACGGTTTGTAGAGGATCAGGAAGAACATGATCACCATGATGGCCCCGATGGTCAGCCGCATCATGCGTTCGTCCAGATTGACGGCCAGGCGTGCACCAAGAAAAGCGCCGATTAAAGCGGGTACCAACAGGCGAACTCCGTGCCTGGCGTCCAGGACCTTTTGTTTGTGGAAAGACCGCACCGCAACCGCATTTTGCAAAAGGATGGCCACCCGGTTGGTGCCGTTGGCGACGCCCGCGGGCAAGCCCAGAAAGATAAGCAACGGCAGGGTGATCAGCGATCCGCTGCCGGCCAATACATTGATAAAACCACAAGCCAGGCCCGCAACAACCACGGCCGGGTAAACCCACCAGTCCAATTGATCACCTCCGCGACCTTATTATGTGATCAATCGGACCGGTTTGGGAACACCCTCCAATCGTGTTTTATGGTTGAGCTTGTTCTTCGACTATGCTGAAGGTTGCCGCGCGCTTGTACTCTGACTTGTAGTTGTGGTCGATCATCTTGATCCATAAGCGGTAGGAACCCGGTTTCAGGTCCGCGCTTTGGATTCGATAGTGATAGTGCAGGGTGGTCTTGTCCTGGCGGTTCATATTCACCATGCCGAAGCGAGGCACCTTGAAGCCGTCTTCCGTTTGCAGGACCATGGACAGGTCCAGAAAGGGCACCTCATCCTCGAAGTTGGCGAAGTGGAAGAAGACATCGATATTTTCCGGTCGGGTGAAGGATCGGGTGGCGCTGGGCCTGAAGAAATGCCGGTCGATGGCGAAGGGGTCATTGGCCACGCGGGGATCATCTTCCCAGCCGTCTTCCTCGTCTTTCTCGCCCCCCTTCTTCTTTTTTTTGGTTTGCTGCTGTTCCCAAACCTTACGGGCGGCCGAGGCGCGGATGTGGTTCAGCGGAAAGACATTCGTACGGTCGCCCACGGCCATCATGACCCCGGACAGGTGCGTGCCGTAGATCTCCGTACCCGGATCGCTGACGCGTATCTCTTCGATGGTGGTGCTGCCCGTGATCGGGTTCTTGACCATGAAGCGCAGGAATTCCGGTTGGCGGTCGCAGATCAAAACATCGTATACTTCCAGCTTATCGCGCTCCGGCATGCGCTCCAGGGCGGTGAAGGTAAAATCGATCGGATCCCGTTGGGCGTCCAGGGCCGCGAAGCCGATATCGCATTGCTCGCGCTCACCCGGCGGCAGTTGAATGGTGCCGGTGACCGGCAGGCGGAAGGTATTGTCCTTACCCACGTACAGCGCGTAGTTCCATTCCGATTGCAGGTCCATACGACGCACCTGGCTGAACACCAGTTCGGCTTTGAAAGCCACCTCGCGTTCGTCCTGTTCCATTTTTTGGTAGGGTTGCTCCCTGGCTATTTCCTTACCGTAGCGCAGCACCACCTTGCCCGGCACGTCCTTGACCTTGACGGCGATTTTACTCTTGTTCTTCTCGGTCGCTGTCTTCAGATCGTAGCCCAGAGTGTAGTAATGGCCGGAGGCGTTGTGGATTTTGGTCAGTGCTTCCACGGCCGACTGATTTTTGGCGCGGGCGAAGATGCCGCCGGTATCGCGGGCGATCTGCTGCACGCCGGAGACCATGTGGATATTGTTCTCCACCACGGGATTGGCGGCATGGCGAATATCGGAGGTATAATTGGTGAATTCGGCCACCAGGCTGGGCATTTGTTTCAACTGATTCACGTTGATGATGGGCGCGGTGGAACCAAGGCCGCCCAAGATCTGGCTGAGATCGATCTCCTCGCCGTCCTCGGTGAGGACGCGCGTGTTGCCGCTTAGCACGCCGCTCAGGTAGCGGCCCAGGTCCAGGCCGGCCGTAGCGCCGGCGGTGCGAATCAAGTCCTCGGTATTGGGCTTGCGCGTGGGTTGAAACACCGAGTAGACGGTAACCCGGGCCTGGTTCAAGTCGGCTGCGAGGTCCTCGGCCAGGTCCTCGGTATCTTTATAATAACCGCCGCTTTCCAGGTACACGCCGCCGCTCAGGAAATAGACCTGCTTGGGACCGTCGACGGGCTCCAGCATCCTGGCCAGGAACTTCATGTTCAGATAGTAGGTGCGGAAATAACCGGCTTTCAGGAACTCCTTTTGCCGGACCAGGTTGTCTATATTCAGGGCGTACTCGTTGCGAACGTTTTCCATTTGCACTTTGGCGTTTTGCAACTCGCCCTTGACGCGTCCGTCCACCGCGATTATGGCGTCGTCGATGCGGTTGACCATGCTTTGGGCCTGTGCGAAGCCTGGGATTTCCTCGGCTATCTCTCGTTCCAGCGCACGCAGCTTGCGTTTCAGGCCGCCGGTGAACCGGGCCAGGTTGAGTCCTTCCAGTAACTGGTCGTTGTCGGTGGTGAAGGGGACCAGGTCGCGACCCTTGTCGTCGAACTGAACGATCTTGACGAAGTCCCGATCGGTAAAACCGGCGATGAACCCGCGCAGGTCGTCGATGACGCGATCGAAATCGGTGCGGTCCATATCCGAGGTGTCCAGGGCCAGCACGATCACGCGGCGTTTGCCCACACCCTCGGCCAGGGGATTGCTATTGGCGACATTGCCGAAACTGTCCGTTTGGGGGGACACGGCGTCGGAAGAGATGACATCGGTTTCCTCGAAGAAGGTGAGTTCTTGGGGGGCTCCTTCCTCTTCAAGGATGAAGTTTTCTTTCTTCAGATTGCGAATGGGATTACCTTGTTTGTCCAGGACGTGAACGCGAACCTCGCGTAGCACGACTTTTATTTTTTCCTGAACCTCCTGACCCGCCAGGGGTAAACCGACCAAAAACAGCAGCCATACGAAACGCATGCAAAATCCTCCATTAAAACGCTCGGCCCATGGTCCCTAATCTGGGAAAAGAATCAATCGGCGGGCCTCCCGAGCATACACGGGGCCGGCAATGGCGTCAATGGGAGGTGAAAAGCAAGAATCGTGCGATTTGAGATGAAAGATACGCGAAACCATCTGCATATTTTCAGCAAAAGAAAGCTTCGTCCTTTCCGGGTATCGACGTATTGTATCCGGAACAAGGTTGGTGACGTTCGGATAACCCCATATTCTCCTTAGACGTGGTTCGACACCTGCGTGCAAGCGGATAAATAGTCGGGAAGGAGGATAGGTCCCAAGGGGCAACCTTTGTTTCGACGAATATCTCGATCGCCCCGGTTGCCCGTAGATGTATTGTGATGCAAACAAGCATGGGCTATGCGGTGGAACGAGGTTTCGAAAATTTTATGCACTGTTACCGGTTCGTACAACGTTGTTCGAGATCCAAAACGCCGATGTCCGTCCGGGTCCATTGATCTCTATGGTGCATACCTCGAGGTCCGAACGGGCCGGTCTTTCTTCTCAGCAAAATCGCTCGATAGACGGGCGGGTGCATCCTTCTCTCGAGTAAATACATCGATAGACGAGCGGGCACATCCTTCTCTCAAGCAAAATAACTCGACGGCCGAGCGTGCCGACCTTTCTCCTACTCAAAAAAACTCGCCGGCCGAGCGTGTCGACCTTTCTCCTAAGAGGGCAAGAAACGTGCATTTTGCCGGCGACAACGGACATAAATCACATGGGTTCAGTTCAATTCGTCTACTTCCGATTTCAGGCTTCGGGTCATCAGTGAGTGCAGAGCCAGGTGCGGTTTCAACTCTTTATATAGGATGGCGTGGACCACGTTGGTGATGGGCAGTTCAACGTTTAACTTCGAGCCCAATTGGTAGGCCGACATGCTGGTGTGGACGCCCTCTGCCACCATACCCAGTTCGTTGAGAATCTTTTCAAGCGTGTAGCCTTTGGCCAGGGCCATGCCGACGCGTAGGTTACGACTTAACTTGCCGTTACAGGTAAGGATCAGGTCGCCCATTCCGGCCAGTCCGGCAAAGGTCTCGCGTTGGGCGCCCAGGGCTACGCCCAGTCGAGAGATTTCCGACAGGCCCCTCGTGATCAAGCCGGCCAGCGTGTTGGCGCCCAGTTCCATGCCCGTGGTGATGCCGGCCGCAATGGCGATGACGTTTTTCAGGGCGCCGCACAGTTCGACGCCGGTGACATCGGTGTTGCGGTACATGCGGAAGCGCGGGCTGTTGAGGTGACTTTGCAATGTTTTGAGAACTTCCGGGTGGGTTCCGGCCAGGACTACGGTGGTCGGCTTGTCCCGGGCTACTTCCTGGGCGAAACTGGGTCCGCTCAGGGTGAAACAGCGATCCTGCCATTCCTGACCCAATACCTGTTTCACGATTTGGGTGGGGAGCAGATGGGTGCCCAGCTCGATGCCCTTTGACAGCAGGACCAACCGATGATCGTTGCGCAGGAGGGGTTTGATTTGGGTCAGGAAACCGCGATAGGCTTGAAGCGGCACGGCCATGCAAATCAAGGGGGAGCGCAGGGCTCGTTCCAGATCCGTTTGGACGGTGATATCGTCCGGGAACGGAATATCGGGAAGGTAGCGCGTATTGCAACCCGCTTCGCGAAAAGCGACCGCTCGCTCGTTGTCGCGTACCCATAGATCGACCTGATGCCCGTTGCGCGCCCACATAATCGCCAGCGCGGTTCCCCAGGAGCCTCCCCCTAAAATACCCAGGTTCATCATCGCCTTCCCCCTCGTCTTTCGGTCTTCCCCGTTATCTTCACCGCGCAAGTATAGCAAGCCGGGCCGAGGTGAATCATCCAAAAGAATGATATCCAAGCGGCGTGGTTTGTGATACAAGAGTGATCATGATGAAACAAGCCTTGATTACCATTCTAATTCTTTGCAATACGAGCTTGCTGTTCGCCGTGGACCTGGACTTTTATTTAGGCAAGGAGGGGGAATACAACGATGCGATCCCTACCCCTGATAAGATCCTTGGTTACCAGGTCGGCGACTGGCATGTGCGTCACGACCAACTCGTCAATTACATGCGCGTCCTGGCCGATGCCTCCGACCGGGTAAAACTGGAAGTCATCGGTTACACGCATGAGCAACGCCCCCTGTTGCATTTGACCATTTCAACGCCCGAGAACCTGGCCGATATCGAACGTTTACGTGTAGAACATGTCAATCTGGCCTTGGGCAAAAACGGCAATCCCAAGGACATGCCCCTGGTGATCCAATTGGGTTACGGCGTGCATGGCAACGAACCCAGCGGTTCCAATGCCGCCTTGTTGGTGGCCTGGTACCTGGCCGCGGCCAAGGGCATCGAGGACATGTTGTCCAAAACCATCATCATCTTGGACCCCTGCCTGAACCCGGACGGTCTGAGCCGCTTCGCCCAGTGGGCCAATATGCATAAGGGCAAGGTGCTGGTGGCCGACCGCATAAACCGTGAGCACTCCGAACGCTACCCAAGCGGGCGTACCAATCATTATTGGTTCGACCTGAACCGGGACTGGCTGCTGTTGCAACACCCGGAATCGCGGGCGCGGGTCGCTCGTTTCCACCAGTGGCGTCCGAATATTCTGACCGATCACCACGAGATGGGCACCAACTCGACCTTTTTCTTTCAGCCCGGTATCCCCTCGCGCCAGAATCCCAAAACCCCGCCGGAGAATTTTGATCTGACGCGGTTGATAGCCACCTACCACGCCGATGCCTTCAATAAACGGGGCGTACTGTATTTCAGCGAACAGGGATTCGACGATTTCTATTTCGGCAAGGGCTCCACCTACCCCGATATTCAGGGCAGTATCGGCATTCTTTTCGAGCAGGCCAGTTCCCGCGGCCATCTGCAAGAGAACTTCTTCGGTAAACTGACCTTCCCGGACACCATCAAGAATCAGATCGAGATGACCATGTCCACTTTGAAAGCGGGTCATGAGAACCGGGACAAGTTGTTGACCTACCAGCGGGAATTTTTCCCCAACACCATGGAACTGGCGCGCAAGGACAAGTTGAAGGCCTATGTCTTCGGTTCTCGTACCGATCCCGTCCGCGCCTATGAGATGGCTCGCGTCCTGGACATGCACGAGATCGAGCTTTATCGTTTGGCCAAACCCATCACTCTGGCCTCGGGCCGCTTGGAAGAGGGTTACGTGGTGCCGTTGGAGCAGGGCCAGTACCGGCTCATCCAGTCTATCTTCGAAGAGATCACCACCTTCAACGACAACACCTTCTACGATGTCTCGGCCTGGCATTTCCCCTCCTTGTTCTGGACGACTTACGGCGGATTGGAGGGGCGCGCTTTTACCAAGGACCTGTTGGGCGAGCGCGTGGAAAACCCCGTCATGCCCACCTATCCCGCGGAACTCGATCACGGCGACTACGCCTATCTGGTCGAGTGGGAGCACTACTACTCGGCGCGCACCGCCTACACGCTGCTGGACAAGGGCCTGCGCCTGCGTTACGCGAACCGCGCCTTCTCCGCCGAAACCGCATCGGGTGAAGTGGAATTCAGTCCCGGAACGCTGGTGGTGCCCACGGGCATTCAGGAACTGGACAAAGCCTCCATTCGCAATATGCTCGCGGAATTGGCCGAACGGGACGGTGTGCGCATCCACTCGGTGAAGACGGGCTTGACACCCAAGGGCGGCGACCTGGGCGGATCGAGTTTCACCAATATGCGGAAGCCCAAGGTCTTGCTGCCTGCCGGCGTGAGCACTTCGGCCTACCGCGTCGGGGAAATCTGGCACCTGTTGGATGAGCGCTTCCGCATGCCGGTCACCTTAGCCGACCTGGATCGCATCCGCTCCTTCGACGACTATACTCACGTCATCCTGGCCGGCGGCAGCTACTCGGGCTTCAGCAAAGAGAGAGTGGAAGACCTGAAACGCTGGGTTCGCGGCGGCGGCACCCTGATTGCCTGCCGAGATGCGGTAAACTGGGTTAAAAACCATAAACTGATGGCGCTGACGATGGTAGAAGGAAGAAAGGACAAGCAAACCCCGGAGCGCAAGGCCTACGCGGACTATCGCCAGGACAGGGCGTTCCAAAGAATCGCGGGAACCTTGTTCGCGGCGGACCTGGACCTGACGCACCCGCTGGGTTATGGACTGGGCAACGGCCGCATCGCCACCTTCCGCACCAATACGCTGATGGTAAAACCGTCGGCGAGTCCCTACGCCACGGTCGCCCGCTATACGGACAACCCGCTGATTAGCGGTTACGTCTCGGAACGCAACCTGGAAAAAATCGCGGGAACGGCAGCGGTCCTGGCCGACGGCATGGGTAGCGGCGCGGTCATCGTCATGCTGGACAACCCCAGCTTCCGAGGCATCACCTACGGAACGAGCCGAATGTTAATGAACGGTTTGTTCTTCTCCAACCAAATCAGATCCACCCGCGCGGTTGAGTGACGGTTTGACAACCGATTATCGAGGCCGGGAGCTTGGGCTTCCGGCCTTTACGCTTTTGCCCGGTTTTCCGGCAACTGTTTCAGGCGGAGGTTGTAGCCGGTTGCTTTGATGAGTTCGCGCGCGCGGTCATAGCGCTCGGCGGCGCGTTCGGCATCTTTATGGGCTTCGGCCAGACGGGCTTCTTCAAGCAGGATGTCGACGATGTGGAGGCGCATCCTGCCGCGTTCGGCGATCTCGCGGGCCTCGGCCAGGTCTCGACCGGCTTCTTCCAGGCGATCGGTGTCGCGGTAAAAGGCGGCGCGGGCAATGAGGCCCTCGGGGATGGCTGTTTGTTTACCGGATTTCCTCAGTGTAGTCAATGCCTCCTTGATGGAAGATCCTATCTTTTTTCGAGACATTTCTCCATGCTTCCATGCCTGATGATTTGCCCTGGCTAGCAAAAGTTTACAAGTGCCGTCAAAGATTAAAGAAGAACTGATGATTCTCGACATTTGCCTTTGGGCTTCGCGGAATTGACCCAGCTCTAAAAGAAAGTAAGTGTGCCAGGGAAAGATAGAACTAGATATAGGTGCATGCTTTTTATAGATCCGATACGCATAATTTATCTGACCAAGGTTGAATTTTACCCAGGCTTGAGATAAGTAACTTACAACCTTTGATTTATCTGAATCTCCTGAAGTCCGTTCAGCCCATTGAAGACTAGACTCCAAATTCCCCAAATAATAATGGATATCTAACATATTAAGAGCGCAATAAGCCTGGTCTTCCGAATGACCCGACTCGGCGAATCTTTCATATGCCAGTTCCATGGGGGATTTTGCCTCTTCAAGCCTACCAAGTCCTAACAAACACAATCCGGCACGACCAAGTAACTCGCCTTTTTCGACCTCGGAGAATACCTCAGAAGGTTGATCCCAAGCTCTATAAAAAAAACCTTTCAAACCGGCAAGATCTTGACCTAAACCACCGAGTTTCATTACTGAGTACCCATTGTTTAAACCTCGTGCAATCCTTGGTATGTATACTTTCTGAAACGCCTTTTGCCAAAGGCAAGCCTTGCAACCATGATGAACGGCGCGATAGAGAGGCTCCAACTCTTGCAACGTATCGGGTTGCGCCTTCTCAGGGATACTTTGGTAATAATGAAACAAACGAGTGTGTGCTTCTCGAAAAGCTTCCGGGAGTATCTCTTCAAGACGACGCCCGAAATGTTCTCGAACCAGTGGGTGGGCGTCCAGAGAACCAGCGGGCCAATCGTCTGTGGCCAGTAAACGCAGGGTGCGTAATCGGACGATCACCAAATCGAACCGACTTGAATCCAGACCGTGAAGCCGATCAGTCAATCCGTCAATGGGCTTGTCCCGATACAGTATTTCCAGAGCACCATGTTCGGCCGGTCTATCAAACAGGCCGATGAGGTGAAGCAACGCCAATTCAGGGCCGTCGCCTAGCCAATGCGCGTAGGATTCCAAGATGCGGAACGTGTGATTGCCTTGTCGCGTTTCATCACGGGCGATTAAATCGATCCGATCACGCATTTGGATATTACCACCATGGGCTGCACCAAGAAAAGTGCCTAGAAGCGTCAGGGACAACGCGTGCCCCTCAACCTCTTTCACGGCTGCCTCTAGTTCGTGATCATTTCCCTCGATTTCCAGTTGTCGGAGTAATTGAGTACCCGCCTTGACATCGAGTTCTTCCAGGTCCATTTGCTTCAGAGATTTACCGCGATGACTTTCCAGATCCGACAGGTCAAGTCTCGAAGTCAGAAGACACAAACCGGGGTTATTATGGGCCAACTCGCGTAGCAAAGCGATAAGCCCCGCGTCACGCAATCGCCCCTCGGAAGGACCCGGCGGGTACTGTAACGGCTCGATACCGTCTAAGATTAAAAGCACTCGCTGTTCGGCGATCAGTTCGGCCAGGCGCTCACCCTTGACCCAGGGGTTACCTTCCTCAGGATTGGGGTCGCCGAACCAACGTAGTGCATGATCCAAGAAAGAATCGGCACTCGCCTGTCTGTCCTCACTCGCACCCTGACTGTAGAAGGACCAGCCGTAGACAGCTTGAGCGCCGCGCCAACCTTCATCGCGCACGTTTTGCAACCAGTGGTTCACCAGGTTGGTCTTGCCCGTGCCGCCCCAGGCGACCACACACATGATTCGGGTTTCCCGGTCTTCCCAAGCGCGGTCCAATACGGCCAGTTCCTTGTCCCTGCCGAAAAGATACGGGCTGCCGGCAGGTAAACGACTTAGCTGAGTTCGGATAACGGAGTTCCGGTTACTGTCTGACTCAACCCCCAATTCTTCATCTGTAAAACTTGCCGTGAAGTGCTTGAAATGATAGAAGTCAGGTGCTTCCAGGGCGATCAGGCTTTCAAGCGGTACGGGTAATATGAAAACGATCTTCAGCTTGTACTCGGGTATCAACTGCCGGTGGAGGTTGAAGGCATGCACCATATCGAGATAGTTTCGACGCAGCATGTCCGGGTCGGCAGCCAGGTGGGCATGGGGGAAACCATCCACCACGAAGATTTGATTATCTTCCTGAAAATTTTGCATATAAACCAGGGTCATGGAACCGTGGGTGTAGCCCATACGGTGGATTTTGAAATCGGGCTCCAATCGTTGCCGCAGGGCTTTGATCAAGGCCGTCTCGGCAGCGGTCGTGGCGCAGTTGAAATAAATGGTCGCGCTGGGCTTGAGGCGGAGGTTGATTTCGGCTTTTTTCAGGCGGCGTTCAACATCCGGGCTAAGCATAAGTCAGGCCTTGTTTGGGTCGATGAGCTTCTTTTCCGCCGGCAGCGTCAACGACTTGAAACGCTCCAGGCTTTCCAGCAAAAGAGGGTTGAGATCATACCACTCGTCGCCGTTGGTGTATTCCAAAGCGTATAAGCCTTGGAGTAGAGTTCGCCAGGTATCGGTATCGGCATTGGAAGATAGTTGTTTGTTTTCATGCACTTCTTGAAGGATTTCCCAGTGCCGACGCATCAGGGTGCGCGACTTGGCAATCTTCATCTCGTTGGCGGCATCCTTGACATGGCGTTCATTAATCCGTTCCACTTGATCCACATCGGCATTGACCGCCGCATTGGAAATCAGATCTACCAGGGTTCGGAACACACCGCCGGAGTAATGCACCGCCATGTCCAGCGCCTTTTCATCAATCAGGGCGGTGTCCATGCGTTTCAGCACAAAACCTCTCAGTATTTGTCGATTGGCCAGGGCTTCTTCATCTATCTCGCCGAACTGATCTGTCAGTCTTATATTCTTAAATGTATTGATGGCGCCGAATACCTTTTGAGCCAGGGCGGCGACGGGCGAATGTATCACTGAAATGGGCACGGTCAAGAGCATGCTTGCATTTTTGATCAACCCGACATAGGGAGCGTCCGAAGAAAAAAGTTTGGCGGCTTTTTCCACCGACATCTGATCCATGCCGTCAATCACAATCAAGGGAATGCGCTCATCGTGATGTGCTGTCAAAGTCAATAGTATGTCGTCCAGGATACGCGTGATTTCGTCAAGGCGAGGCCGGTATTCTTCCCTGATGACCTTGCGAAATTGCGCATCAGCTCTCAATACATTGAACAGGTTGACCTTTAGGCCCAAAACTCCTGAGGTTTCCTGGGAAACGCGAAGTCGACTGCGGAAAAATTCCTCTATCTGGGTAAAGCGCTTCGATAACTCAGCGGGTATGCGTATTTCTTTTTGCTCGGCGTGAGCGCGGATCTCGACATAGGTTACCAACAGGAGTTCCACAACTTCCAAGTCATTGGGATTGAGGAGTTGATTGACATCGAAGTCAATGATGAAAAATTTTTGGAGGATTCTGGGATGGCATCGAAACCGGCTGAGCTCGGTAGTTTTGCCGTTACCCGAATGGCCGCCGAAAAGTGCCTTGTAACCGGCAGTTTTCTTGTAAAAAGTCGACACCATGCGGTCGATATCCTTTCGACCGGAGGGCGTGTACAACTGTTCCCAGCGCTCGCGCTCCTCATACCGTAACGGACTATTGCTGTCCATACGGTTGATGACCTCTGAGATATTCATCGCTTTATAGACCGTCGCCATACACTTTCCTCCGCTGTCTGCTTCCATCATAAAGACTTAGAGCGCTCAAAACAAGCGACAACTAGCTCGAAGACCGGGGCCGATTCAGCGATCGAAAGGTTGTAGGAGAATCCTAACCGCCCATCAGTTCTTCGACGTTGATGACGTATTGTTCCAGCTTTTTGTAGAGGTTGCTGCGCGGGGTGTCGATGGCTTCCGCTGTTTTGGAAATGTTGCCGCCGTGTTGTTTCAGCTTGGCTTCCAGGAACCGTTTTTCCATGGTCTCCTTGAATTTCTTCAAGGTAGAGAAGTCCGTGAAGTCCATCTCACCCGTGCGTACCTTGCCGCCTTCGCCGAGGCCCGCGATGACCTCTTCCTCGCCCAGGATGATCATGCGTTCTACCAGGTTCTTCAGCTCGCGTATGTTGCCCCGGTAGTTGTGCCGCTTCAGGAAATCGACGGTTTTTCCGGCGAAGGGTTCGATCTTCATATTGTTTTCATTACCGAAGAGTTCCAGGAAATGGGCGACCAGCGCCGGGATATCGCCCCGGCGTTCGTTCAGCGGCACCGAACCTACCGGGATGACGTTCAGTCGGAAGAACAGGTCCTCGCGGAAGTTCCCTTTGGTGATCAATTCTTCCAGGTCTTTATTGGTTGCCGCGACAACGCGAACGTCTACCTGGTGCACTTTCGGGGAACCCACGCTCTGGAATTCGCCCTCTTGCAGCACGCGCAGTACCTTGGCCTGGGTGTTCAGGCTCATGTCGGCGATCTCGTCCAGGAACAAGGTGCCGCCGTCGGCCTGTTGAAACTTGCCCATCTGGTTGTCCGTGGCGCCGGTGAAGGCGCCTTTCACGTGGCCGAACAGTTCGCTTTCAATGAGATCGTCGGGAATGGCCGCGCAGTTGACTTGCACGAAGCGGCCCTTGCGGTCACTCCGCTCGTGGATGCGGGCCGCGATCAGTTCCTTACCCGTGCCGCTCTCACCGGTAATCAGGACAGTGGCTTTCGTGGGCGCGGCGCGGTCGATCACATTCAGGCATTTTATCAGCCGGGGATCCTCCCCCACGATCTGGTAGCGGTTGGTCACCTGTTCGCGTAATTCCTTGTTGGTAGTTTCCAACTCCTTGCGCCGGGCCGCGTTGCGACAGGAAATCAGCAGGCGCTCGCGATTGAGCGGCTTTTCCAGAAAATCGAAGGCGCCCAGCCGCGTGGCCTCGACCGCGGTTTGAACCGTGCCGTGGCCCGAGATCATAATCACCGGGGCGGTCGTACCCTGCTTGATCAGGGTTTCCAGTACTTCGATGCCGTCCATGCGCGGCATTTTGATGTCCAGAAGAATGAGATCGGGTTCCTCTTGCAAAGCCAGGTTGACACCCTGCGAACCGTTAGCGGCCAGAATGGGTTCGTAACCCTCATAACGGAGGATTTTGTCGAGGCTGCGGCGAATGGCCTCCTCATCGTCCACGATCAAGACCCGGCCTTTGCCCTTTTTCATGGAGCCCTCCTCCGCAACAACAGCAAGGTCATGTCGTCAACCATACTGTCCGAACTGAAATCCATAACCTCGCGAACGATATCGTCCTTTTCCTGTTCCACCGTCCCCTGGCCGCGTTTCCTTCGCAGGGTTTCCACCAGGCGATCATCGCCGAATTCTTCGCCCTCACGGTCGGTGACCTCGGACAGGCCGTCCGTGTAGATCAGAAGTTCGGTGCCGGGGTCCATCTTGACGGTGCCCACCTGGTAACTGGCGCTGGGGAACATACCCACCACCATGCCGCCCTTATCCAGCAACTCGAAGCTGTGATCCGGGTGGATGAGGATGGGCCGATTATGGCCGGCGTTGATGTATTGCAGCGTATGGGTCTCGGGGCACAACACCGCATAGAACAAGGTGATGAACTTGTTGCTTTGGGTGGACTGGCACATGTGCAGGTTCAGTTTCTCGATGACGTCCCTGGGCGACAGGCCCGAGAAGGAATTCAGCGCCCGAAGGGAGGCCTGGGCCGTGGACATGATCATGGACGCGGGCAGGGACTTACCGGAGACATCGGCCAGGCAGACGCAAAGGCGACCGTTCTCCAAAATGATGAAGTCGTAGAAATCGCCGCCTACCAGGTAGTAAGGCCGCATCTCCACCGCAAGCTCGTAACCGTTGATCACCGGTACGCTCTTGGGCAGCAACTTTTGCTGGATCTCGCGCGCCAGCTGCAACTCTTTCTCCATGCGCTTCTTTTCGGCTTCCTCTTTTTGCAGGCGCACATTCTCCACGGCTACCGCGGACTGTTGCGACATGGAAAGAATGAAGTCCTTGTCTTCCTCGCTGAGTTGCTTGCCGTCCAAGCGGCCGCCCAACAACAACAATCCCAGGCGATGGGACTCGGAAGCGATAGGCAGGGCGTATTGTAGACGATTGGAGCGCATGAAGTAGGCAATGGAGGGACATTGAACCAGGTCCATACCGGTCACGCCTCGAGGCCAGTCTTCCAATGAGCGCACCTCGTCCTGGCCCGGCACCAGGGGGTTGTCCATCTTAATGCCCTTTTTGAAGGAAACCCGGCAACCCGCTTCGTATTCCAAAACCGCGGTTCGGCTTATAAAGAACTGGCCCATCAGGTTGTTGGACAATACCTGCCAGACCTGCTCGTTCTCGTAGCAGCGGGCAAAGGCGCCGGTTATTTCATAGAGGGTATTCAACTGGAAGATGCGGCGCTGTAACTGGCGATTCACCTTCTCCAGGTCATCGCGGTAAAGGCTGTTGCCGATAATCACGCCGCCGAAATCGGCAATAGTGTTCAGCAGGCCCAACTTCAATTCGGCCGCGGGTCCCAACAGGCTGCGGCCCACGCAAATAAAGCCGACCAGCTTGCCGTCATTAAGAGCGGGGAAGACCACTTCAAATAAATCATTGTCCAGAAAGACTTCCAAACCGGCGGGCAAATCCTCGGCACAGCGGATTTCCTTCGGCAATTGCGTATTGGGATCGTTGGGCAGTCCGCTGAGGTCCAGGTTCTGGTTGCGCATGCCCTTCGCGATGCCCAGCTTCCAGCCCTCGGAAGTCATGATGTAAATGGCGGCGGAACGCGCGCCGTACTCACCCAAAACGGTGAGTAGGATGATGTCCAGGGTTTCTTCCAGGGTGCGCGCGGTATTCAGGGTGGTCAGCAACTCGGTGACGCCGACAAGTTCGTGAAGGCGCCTGCTGAAGGCAGGGTCTTTGACATTAAGCGCTTGAAATTGAGAAACCAGATCGGCGTAGGGATTATCCACCGGATTTGTCCACCAGACGGTATTTGGTCATTTGACAGCAGTGTTCTTTTCCTACCAGGAAGTCGACTTCATCCATGAATTGCTTCATGATATACAGCCCCAAGCCACCCGGCTTCTTGGCCTTAAGGTACTTTTCCATATTGGGCAGTTTCACGTCTTCGTTGGTAAGCGCCTTGCCGGTGTGGACGACTTTGACGGTCAAACTCTCGGGAGTGATTTCGGCTTTGAGGGTAATCAGCTTATCGTTACGGCCGTCGTAGGCATGCTTGATGACATTGGTTACCGCCTCGTCGGTAGCCAGGGCTACCTTACTGGCAATCGCCTTGTCAAAGCCCGCGATGGTTGCCGCATTGCTGGCCACGGTGATCGCCATGTGCACGTAAACCGTGTCACTGGGGAAGGTCACCTGGATTGCACCAGTTGGGAGCTCCTTCATCCTCTAATCCTCATTCACCGCGGAATCACTCACACCTTTCAAGGAATCTAAGGCCTCAACTTCAGCATCGAATACCTTGAACAGATGCGTGAAGCCGAGTGTGTCAAAGATATTGAAGACGGTGTCGTTCATATCGGAGAGATAAAGGAAACCGTTGTTGTCCTGAATTTCTTCGATCACGCCCATCAACACACCGAGACCGCTGGAGTTGATGTACTCCAGATCTTTACAGTTAATTAAAATGCGGTAGTTTTGTTCCGACAAAACCGACTGTATCGATCGTTCAAAGTCTTGGACGGTATGCGCGTTGATGAAACCGTTGATATACAATACCTTCGCTTCATCCTTTTGAGTGGCATGAACTTCCAGTCCTGCTGCCATACATGAAACTCCCTGAAAAACTTTGACCTGGGTCAAAGCTAGTGTTGTTTTACGCGGCACGATTCAAAAGGTTGCACCCCTCGAAAACCGGCTGCCTGGCTGGCAAATGACCACTAGGCACCTATTCTATACCAGTTGTCTGCCAATCCACAAAGTTTTTAGACGGTCCCAGGTAGGGGAAGAGGTTCATGGGTTTTCCGTTTATCTACGGAAGGCGACCTGCCTCTTCCAGTCCCTTGACCAGAGCACGGAATGCGCGTCCCCTGTGGGAAATCGCATTCTTGGCTTCCGTTCCGTATTCCGCGGTGCTTGGACCGTCCTGCTCCGGGTGGAAGACGGGGTCGTAACCGAAACCGAGATCTCCTACCGGTCGGTCCCCGATAAAGCCCTCCAGCGAGCCTTCCGCGCTGATGTACTCGTGCCCGTCATGAAAGACGGCCGCGCAGACAAAGCGGGCCGTGCGCAGTTCTTTGGGAACCTCGGCCAAAAGCCCCAGCAGATAGGCGCATTTTTCCTCGTGAGTCTTGAAACCGCCGAAACGGGCCGAGTGGATGCCGGGCGCGCCGTTCAGGGCATCCACCTCCAAACCGGAGTCGTCGGACAACGTGGGAATGCCCGCCCGTTCGTAATAGAAGCGGGCCTTTTGCATGGCGTTTTCCAAGAAGGTCTTACCGGATTCAGGACTTTCCTCGTCGATGCCCAGGTCGCCCAAGCCGACGATATCGATCCGGGCATCTGCCAAAATGATCCGCAGTTCGCGAATTTTTCCGGGGTTTCGGGTGGCCAGCAGCCATTTTACGGAATCCATTCTTCTGTTACTCCACATTGCCGCAAGATATCGGCCTGGCGTTTACTCAATTCGGCTATAGCGGCGCCGCCGAGCGCTAGGATTTGGGTTAACTGTTCGCCCTCAAAGGGATCTTTCTCGGCTGTGCCCTGGATCTCGATATAGCGACCGCGCTGATCCATGACCAGGTTGAGATCGGTTTCGGCGTTGAAATCTTCATTATAATCGAGGTCCACCAGTACCCGGCTCTCGACGATTCCCAGCGATACCGCGGCCGCGCGGCCCAAGATGGGAATGCGGTCGAACTTTTCGGTGTGGCGGAACAAACACAAGATCAGCGCCGCACAACCGCCGGTGATGGACGCGGTGCGCGTGCCGCCGTCGGCTTGCAACACGTCGCAATCGACGGTGACCGTTCGCTCACCCAGGATATCCATATCCACACAGGTTCGCAGGGTTCGGCCGATGAGTCGGGAAATCTCTACGGTGCGGCCGCTTTGTTTGCCCCGGGCCGCCTCTCGCGGCGAACGAGTCAGGGTTGCCCCGGGCAACATGCCGTACTCAGCCGTTACCCAGCCCTTGCGTTGGTTGCGCAGGAACGGCGGTACGCGATCCTCCAGGAAGGCCGTGCACAGAACCCGCGTCTCCCCATAACTTATCAACACGGACGCATCCGCATTTTTGGTGAAATCGGGAATCATTTCTACGGGCCGGGTCTCTTTTTCGGAGCGATCATAACTACGCATAGGGACAACCTTTAACTTATTTTAAGTCGGCGAGGTTCCATTCATCAATGGAAAAAGGATGAAGAATGTGCTCCCCCACACTTCGGAAAGTTTTACCGATATCCGTGGTCCAGATACGGGTCCTTGGCGGCTCATCGGCATGAATGATCCGCCCTGAAGACAAATCGGCAAGAATCAACTGCGCAATGGCTTCCGCGGAATCCACCAGGGCGACCGAATCGCCCACCAGTTCCCGCACCAGGGGTTTGAGCACGGGGTAATGCGTACAGCCCAAAATCAGCGTGTCCACGCCTTCCGCCAGCGGCGCTTCCAGGTAGCGCTGCAAAACCTGCCGGGTCACGGGGTCGTCGATCCAGCCCTCCTCTACCAGCGGCACCAGCAGCGGGCATTCCTGCTGTACCGCATAGACTTCGGGCTCCATTGCATTGAGCGCATCCACATATGCCCCGCTGGTTACCGTGGCGCGCGTGCCCAGAATCCCGATTCGGCCGTTACGCGTCATGTCCAAGGCCTTTTTGGAGCCCGGGCCGATAACGCCGTAGATGGGACGGCCGGCCCAATGTTCCTCGCGCAGGACGGTCGATGCGGAATTACAGGCCACCACCAAAGCTTTGACGCCTTGATGTTCCAGGAAATCGATATTCTGACTGAGATAACGGCGAATGGTCTCGGGCGATTTGGACCCATAGGGTAGCCGGGCCGTATCCCCCAGGTAGTTGAACGATTCGGAGGGCAACACCTTCTTCAAGGCGCACAGCACGGTGAGGCCGCCGATACCGGAATCGAAAATACCGATGGTTGGCAAGCGGGCTCCTTATCGGGGCCGATCAGGACCCCGATTCCAACTTTTCAATCAAGGCAATATACTGAGTCTTTGCCTCTTCTTGGGACATACCGGCCAGCTTGCTCCAGGCATCGTACTTGGCCTTGCCGACCATGTCGAACATGCCGGGTTTCGGTCCCGACACATCGCCCTTGACGGCCTGTTTGTACAGGCTGTAGATCTTCAGCAGGTTTTCGTTGGACTGTTGGGGCAGTTGTTTCGATCGCGTCGCGGCAGCTTCGAAGTCTTGTTCCAGGGACATGACCCCACCTTCTTGATAACATGATAAAACGGCATCAGCCGCAATCCGCTATTCTATGCCCTGACCGACGCAAAGTCAAAGTGAACCGAGGTTGAGAGGTTGAGGAAGGATACATTTCACTTGTTCGACCGTTAATGCGGCTTGGGGATATGTTGTTTGAAGGCCGGCTTCTACGCCTTCCGGTCAGGATGCGACAGGTATCCGGCAAGATTACGGAGAATTCTCGATGTTACTTTATGCTGCTTTTGGTAACTTCCAGAACCCAGTCGCCGATCAAGGCCAGTGCCTTGGGGGAAATGGTTTCTTCTATTTTGGCGTATTCGGCGGGACTACCGGTTTCCGAGGTTTGGAAAAGGTGGTTCAGCTTGTCCAATACCTCGATGCGGTAATGCTTGTTGCCGGCCTTTTTCAGAGCGGACTCCATGACATGTCTGCTTTGTGCGGGCGGTACCTGTAGGTCGTTCGCACCGAACAGGGCGAGCGTGGGTATCTTCAGTTTCTCCAAGTCAACCACGGGATCGTGAAAGAGGAAGAAGCGAAACCAGGGCGAAGCCATTCTGGCCGCCTGGCCTTCCATTTGACCCTCGGTGGCGCCCAGAGCGGCCTTTTCTTCCTCGGTCATGTCCGCAACGGCTTCTTTCATCATCTCGATCAGCGGTTCCTTGAGATCCGTACCGGGCTCGGACCGTCGCACCAGGTCGAACATTTTCTCTTGCATCTCGCGATTCCCGGCGACAATAGCATCACTGATGCCCGCGGCGCGCATGATCAGTTTGGACTGTTCGTAGATAACGGCCTCGCCGCTGACGGCGGGTCCCGCCATCAAGACCACGAAGGCGATGTCCTTGGAGCGGCCGGCCGCCATGGGTGCGATCAGACCGCCCTCGCTATGGCCGATGATGCCGATCTTGGCCGGATCGATACCGGCTTGGGTTTTGAGCCAGGCCGCGGCGCTGAGGGTGTCGTCGCAGAAATCGGCGCTGGTGGCGGTCGAGAATTCGCCGCCGGATTCTTCCGTCCCCCGATCGTCATAACGCAACACGGCAATACCCTTGCGCGTCAGGTGATCGGCCAGGACCAGGAAGGGCTTGTGTCCCATCAGTTCCTCGTTGCGGTCCTGCGGGCCGGAGCCGCTGACCAGGATCGCTACGGGGAAGGGACCTTCGCCTTCGGGCATCGTCAGGGTTCCGGCCAGATCGAAACCGCCGGCCTTGTTGGGAAAGGTAACGTCCTTGCTGCTGTAGGGGAAAGGCGGCTTGGGTTCCTGGGGGCGTTTGTTTTCGGGAATGACCTCATTGCGAACCAGGGTCAAGGGCAATTTATTCCCCACCTGGGTCCAGGCACCTTCCAGGGAATTGCCGTCGGCTGAAAAGGTCCCTTCGAAACCGCCGTTGACCATGGCCACCTTGAAGGCGACGCCGTTTGATATCGCGGCAATGCGTATGGGGATTTCCTGAGGGCTCTGGTCGATACTGATCATGTGCCCGGTCAAACTGCGATCCTCGGCCCGCACCACGGAAAAGACCACGCGTAGTTCCAAACTCCCCGGTTTCAGGGTCCCTTGCCAGGTGCCTAGAATCTTGTCGGCGAACGCGTCATCGGCGACGAAGCCGACGGCTTGGGATTCGCCCGGGGCCTGCCGGGCCAAAACCAGCGGGATGGTTTGACCGCCCTGGGACCAGTTACCGGTAAGGGTCTTGCCGTCATCGCTCAAACTACCGGTAAAGCCGCCGCCGATACGGACCGACTTAAAGGAAACCTCGCCCTCGGAAAAGCTGACCTCACAGGGGATGCCGGTTGCGCCTTGATCCAAACTGTCCATGGCGGCCTTCAGGGCGTCGCCGTCTTTGGTCACGGTGAAGCGCACGCGTAATTCGGCGCCGGGCACTTTCAGGACGCCGTTCCAGACGCCGACGACCTTTTCCGGTGTGGTTGCATAGGTGTTCGGTAACAATAAATAACCCAAAGCCAGGGCCGTTAAAAAGCTTGATCCTCTCATGGGTCTGCCTCCATTCAAAACCTGCCGTTAATCTGACATGGACAGGCGGTCTTGTCACCTGCCAATACGCCCCGGTGAAACATTTATTCACCGTGCGGGCGCTCCGGCAGGCGCCGAGGCCGGGACTTTGTTCTACACCTTGGTTGAAACAGCCCGAGCAAACGGCTGGTCGCGCCACGCTTATCTTGAGCGGATGCTCGAAGGTTTGGCCGCAGCACAGTCGGACAAGAATTACCCGGCCCTATTACCCACGGTGACTCCTCCCACGCGGGGATAACAGTCCGGCGACCTCAGTCAAGGGTCAGGACCGTTTTCCATCTTTTGCCGCGCCAGGCCGGCAGGCGGGAAATCCTACCGTCGCCGGCAGTTGGGAAACCGGCCAGAAGTGCCTGACGGCCAAAGAAAAGGCGAACCCGGTGCACGTCGAATGGGTTTACCAACAGCCCGCGCTCCTTCGCAAAGACTGCGATGGTTGAAGCAGTGTAAAGTGTCTCGTCATCCAAGGCCTCAAGAATCCGTTCATAGCCCGTTCCATTTCGATTCATATGTTGACCTCCTCAGTCAGTAACATCATCGCAGATCCCGGGCTTTTAAGTCAGAGGGTCACTGAGCGACGCTTACGTAGAAACTACTTGACTATCTACATTAAAAATATGATATTCCTTAGAAAGAAGACTTCAGTTTCACCATTATCCATCCCTTAAACCTGTAACCTTTTCAGTCTAAGACCAAGAGTGAGTTATGACCAGCTTTATCATTTTTATGCTTCTCTGTCAGGATGTGCGGTCGGAATCCCCCAAGACTCCTTTCGAACTCTATAACCAGGATTCTTTCCTGCTGGGAACTTATGCCGAGAGAGTCGATTACGACAATATCGAGGAGTATCTACGCGGGTTCTTCAACTGGCGGCGTGGTGAAATTGCCCGCCTCATCCGGGAAATGCAGGCTTCAGGGAAACGGTATCAAGAAGGGACGAAACTCACGGAAGACGGCATCCTTGAAATCGATGGAAGCAGAACCAAATATCTAATCTCACCTTCGGGACCCATCAGTATGCTCAACCTCCAGCTATTCAGCGAGGCTTTTGAGGTTATCGAAAAAAGACTGCGTGACCGAGGTATGAGAGAGGTAGATATTGAGCACCTAAAGGATCATTTCGTAAAACTCGGTCCGTATGATGACTACAGAAGAGAGGCTGTCGATGCTTTTATGGAGGCCCATCCCCGGGTGATGAATCCCAAAAGGGAGATCATATCGAAGCAAGAATACGGGAAATTCCTGCAAAAGTTGAACTTCTACACACGGCACACTGCAAGTGAAGAATATGCTATCGCCTTTTTCTCAGGTTTAAAGCCTCGAAACGTGGCAATTATTATTTGTTATCTTGAGGAAAAGATACTTGATGGTTGGGGGCAACAAACCAATATCCCAGGTCCTCCAAGCTCTACTGACTTAGATTACACCTATAAGCATTATAAAGAATTCCTTGAAAAGAAAAAGCTAATTACGAAATAGATATAGTTAAGAGGAGGTCTTTGTGAAGGTGGTATGGATTATCCCATTTTTTGCCTTACCGGCAATATCCGGCGTGTATTTAGAAGATAAAGGCACGGATGTTCTCATTCAGTTCGACCGTGTTGTGGTGTCTGTGTTTACCCGTGGCAGTTGCTCTGCATGTATGGGAAGCTTAACCGTTGACATCGATGGTGGAACCGTTATCGGCTTTGTGTCGGATTCCTTCAGCGGCAACTCCAGCGGACCAATACCTACCAAGAAAAATGGAGGTAATCAAGAGGCGCGCATCGATTTAACCCATTACATCAGTATCTCCGGTGACCCTTGTGGGGACATAGAAGCTTTTTCCAGTCATACCGTCTCGGCAACTTTGTGTCTTCCGGGCAATAGAAGCTTAGTTACGGATGAATCCAATGGTTTCGATCGGGATGACTGTGGAGGGTGTACGGAAGTCTTGCAGAAAGCAGGGAAAAGTATCGGTTCAAATCCTTGTGATCACTCCCCCCTGGTTTTCGATTTAGGACGGGACGGGTTCACCTTCAGCGGCCCGGACCAATCTGTTTTCTTCGACCTGTACGGCTCAGGCAGCCCCCTCAACATTCAATGGGTAACACCAAACAGCAACGATGCCTTCCTTGTTCATGATGCCAACGGTAATGGGGTCGTAGATAACGGAAACGAACTTTTTGGAAACGGAACAACCCTGCTCTCCACCGGCGAGAAAGCCCCTAACGGATTCGTGGCGCTCGGTGAATTCGACGACCCGGAACACGGGGGTGATGGTGACGGGTACATTTCTCACCGAGACGGCGTCTGGCCGGAACTATTGCTTTGGTTGGACGGCAATGCGGACGGGATCTCGACCGAGAATGAAATGATCCCTTTAGAAGAAGTCGGCCTTGAATGGATCCAGTATACCCCGAGAGAACTCGATAGTTACGATCACCACAGAAACTGGTTGCGTTATTGGGCCGGAGCCCGTGCCGGCTCCCCCCTTCATGTGATTGACGTATTTTTCAAGAGTGTCCCTTGAAAGTTCGGCCGCCCGATCAGACGGCTTTTTGGATGATGGTTACCCCGAAGGGCGTGTGTACGATAGCCCCAGGTAGGCCGCGAGGCCACCGTCATCGCGGCCTACCTGGGGTAACGGGACCAATTCCAACCCTACCCCGAAGGGTGTTGTGTACGTGATTGCAACGGAGCGAATCGAGGGCGTTATTTCATATCAGGCTAAGTATCGTACCCGACTCAATTGAACCCGGCGGGGATCTACTTGTCGTAATCCCGGCACAGCAGACCGTAGACGCCCCTGTCCTTCCATTTGCCGAAGACGAAATCGTGCTCTCGGAGGAGACCTTCTCGCTGCATGCCCAGCTTTTCCAGTAGGCGTATCGAGGCCGCATTTTCGGGGACGCAATAGGCGACCAGTTTGTGCAGGTCGAGTTTGGGAACGATGGTGTCGCACAGGCCGCGCATGGCTTCGAGGGCGTAGCCCCGACCCCAGGCGTTCGGGTGGAATCGGTAACCGATCTCTGCGCGGCGGTCCGCTCGGGATTCCATGCGAAACACCACCTCGCCGATCACGCGCGAATGTCCGATTTCGCACACGGCCAGGGAGTACCATTTGCCGTCTTCGAAGAACCAGGGCCGTTGGCGGGTGTCGATGTGCTCGCCCACTTGCTCGCGGGTCATGGCCGGGCGGATGTACCGGCAGGTGTCCGGGTGAGCGCATAACTCGTAGATCTCCTCGAACTTCTCGCGGCTGAGCGGCATCAATTCCAGGCGTTCCGTGCGTAGCGGCAGGTCCAGTGCCGAGCAATCCTCCGGTATGGGTATGGGCATCGCCTTCTCCTTGTATAGTAGTGCATTGCCGGGGCGGGCGTTGAACTCCACCAGTCTAGCCAAAACGGGCCGGGCGTCGATAGGACGAAGCGTTCTTTTTTCGGTAGCCGGGTTACCGGACGCGCTTTTGGCGTGCGGCGCGCCAGACCGGCGCGCCGCAAAAAGGTACCCAAGGGCGCGCTTTATAGGGTACCTTAGGCGGGGGATCGGGTTCGATGCCGCTTTTTGTCGTGTCGGAATTGACAGGGACCGGGACCCGCCCTATGATGGTACGTTTCGTGAATGCGCCCACGTGGAGGATTTTGACCGCATGAGATTTAATTTTTCCCGAAACCTCACCCTGGCACTCATTGCCGTATTGACTGTTGCCTGTTTCCGAGAAACCGGCGTCGAGGTTCTACCGGTTACGTCAACCCAGGTTACCGAAGAGAATGACGAGACGCTTTCGACGGGCTCCGAGGCCGGTGGACGCGTGGGTGACTACGTACTGACCAATGCTTCCATTCAGGTCGTGTTCAACGGCGATTTGAACAGCACCCGTCGCGATTATTTTCTGCCCAGAAGCTACGGCGCCCTGATCGATTACTCCACCCAGTACGAGGAATTCGGCTCCCGCGACCTGGCTCCCCGCAACGACGACGGCCTGAACCAGATGAGCCAAAGCGTCAATATGAACCGCAACACGCCGGTCGTCTATGACCGGGTGGAAGTGGGCCAGATCGATGCGCGAAACGCCAAAATTACCCTATACGGCGGCGTCATGGATTTAGACGGCTCCCTGGCAGCGGCCGGCGCCCCCGTTTCCCAGAACGGCCGCGTGATCGGTTGTGAGGTGGTGACCACCGTCGAACTGGCCGATGTTCCCGATGCTTCCAGTGACGATATCATCACCCAGGACCCCATCAATTACATCTCCGTAACCACCGTGATTTCCAATACCGGCAGCGACAGCCTGCCCATTTTCACCGTGAACGACGTTACCGCGGTAGCCACCGACAACTACGAGATCTTCATTCCCTACCCGGAATGGGGCTTCGATTTCGTGCCCGGCGGCGATGCCTACGGCCATTTTGCGCACTTCCAGCCGCGCCAGATCTACACCACCCAGTACGCGATTTTCTCTCGGGTAGAAGAGATCCTGCGATTCAGACGGGAATCCTCGGCAATCAACGGGAACGATTACATCTTTACCGGTAAAAACGCGCCCGGCATCACCCAACTGGCCTCGGGCGAGCAGATGACCTTCATTCGCAATATGATGGCCATGAACAGCGGCGCCGACCCCATTGTCAACAACTACAGCCTGTTGGCGGGCTACAACGACCTGATCGACCAGTTGGTGGAGAACCCGTCACCCGGCAACCCCTATGTCACCAACCTGAGCCGCTTCGGCACCACGGTCCTCACCCGGAACGGACGTGACGGTGAGATTACCTTCAGCCGTATTCAGAGCGAGGATCTGCCCACCGAGTATTACAACGGCAGCGCCTGGGTGCCCCTGGAAGAGGGCCGCTTTTATCCAACCTGGGGGGTCAGCCCCGCGGCCGAGAACAGCGCCCAGGACGTCATTCAGGCATTCGTGCCCGCGGGCCGGTACACCATTCACGCGCAAATGCCCAATACCGAGCCCTTCTTTGCCGACTTCCGTGAGGTTCCGACCTCCGACGAAAACGGCGATCCCATCGTGGACGAAAACGGCGATCCCGTGGTGGAGCCCGAATTCTTCCTGTTGGAGCCCATGGAAGACGTGACCGAACGCGCCGTCTTCCTGGTCAGGGGTTTGGGCATACACACCATCGGCGACTTTCACGAGGGCCGCTTGTTCTCGGTGCGAGATGTCACCGGCGCCAACCCGCGCACCCTCTTCGGCAGGGTGACCCTGGAAGATAAATCCGGGTCGCCCGTGGTCTCCGGCACCTTTCCCCGGTCCCGCCAGGGCAATATTCGCTATGTCGACTCTACCAGTTCGGCCGTGGCCTTCTTGCCGGTGGGCGACTTCGATATTTTGCTGAGTCGCGGGCCCCTTTACAATGTCAATATCACCGAGACCACGGTCAATGAATCCGGCGGCGGCGATGACGGCGGCGGTGATGACGGCGGCGGCGACGATACCGTCGATACCAATATCGACTTCAACCTGGGCCGCGCCCTCACCCTGGACGGTTATTTCAGCGCCGACTTCGACACGCGCTCCTATCACGATCCCGCCGGTTTCATCTACGAGGGTTCCATCCTGCTATGGTCCTATGCGGAGGATCTGGACGTGGTGTTCTTCCCCGACACCAACGCCCGGCCGATCAGGCGCGGCTTCTTCGAGGCAATCGCGCGGACCCTGGGCAGCTTCGACCTGGACGACAGTGAAAACGACGTGGACAGCTTCTTCGACGAGGTGAACTTCGCCCGCGCCACGGCCACCGTGGGACGCGTTGCCGGCGATTACCCGCACCGGGGCCGCTTCGCCCTGCTGAATGTACCTCACGAAGACCAGGCGCCCGATTTCGAGGTGCCCTTGATGGAAACCGATCCCGCCGAATTCGTCGACCGGGTGCGCGCGCTGGACGAAAACATCGTCGTCCATGTGACCCGGCCCAGGGCGCCGGAAGGCCTGGAAACGGGGTTCCTGACGGCGATCGCCAAACTGTCCGGCATTCCCGACGGTCAGCCCATTCCCGGCGACAACGAATACTATACCCGCACGGCGGCCACGGGTTCGTCCACCACCTGGTTGGGCTTCGACCTGATGCAATTACTGGCGGGCAACCGTTACGACGAATACCTCCTGGCTCGCGCCGACTGGTTCAACATGCTGAACGCGGGGCTTTATGTTCCCGTGACCGGCGGTTCCAGTCAGGGGCAAACCAAAGACCTGCCCATGGGGGCCGTGCGCACCTACGTGGCGGTCAGTGACACCACCCTGCGCGACAACGACCTGAGCGAGTTCTTCACCAACGCCAAAGCCGGCAACAGCTTCGTGACCAACGGACCCCTGATCGAGGCTTCCGTCAACGGCACGAGCTTCGGCGGCACGGTTTCGGCAAGCGGCACGGCCACCTTGACCGTATCCGTAGAGGCCGCGCCCTGGATTCCGGTCAGCGAGTTGCGCGTCATTTTGAACGGCGAGGTGACGCAGGCCAAAAAGCTGGACCTGAACGCCAAGAAGACCACGCGCTTCGACGAAACCATCGAGTTGACGCTGCCCGCGGGCCGCACGAACAACTGGGTGGTCATCGAAGCGGGCGCTACGCTGACCGAACTGGCGAACGGTCAAGGCGCCTCGGGCACCTTCGGCCGCGTGAACCCGGGCCACCTGCCCATCGGCTTCAGCAACCCCATCTTCATCAACCAGTAAACAAGTTGCGGTTGCAACTTGCAATCAGGCCCCTGGTGGGATAGGTTTTAGGCATACAGGAGACCGTCATGCCCACCAAGCCTGAAGTCGGCCTATTTGTAACCTGTTTAATCGATTTCTTCCGGCCTTCGGCGGCCTTTGCGGCCGTTCAACTGCTGCAGGACGCCGGTTGTTCCGTGACCGTGCCCAAGGCGCAAACCTGTTGCGGTCAGCCGGCGTTTAACAGCGGCGATAGCGGCGACGCTCGTGCCGTGGCCCGCACGGTATTGAAAACATTTGCGCCGTTTCAGTACGTGGTGGTGCCCTCGGCCTCATGCGCCGGTATGATTCGACATTTCCCAGAGCTGTTCAAGGATACCGAACATGCCGAGACAGCCGTGTCTCTGGCAGCCAGGACCCATGAGCTGACCGGCTTCCTGGTCGATGTCCTGGGCGTCACATCGGTTCGGGCAGACTTTCCTCATGCCGCGGCCTATCACGATTCCTGCTCCGCCCTGCGCGAGATGGGCATTCGCGACCAACCCAGGCAACTGCTGCGTTCCGTGACCGGTCTCCAACTTTGCGAACTGTCCGATGCGGAAACCTGCTGCGGGTTCGGCGGCACCTTCTGCGTGAAATACCCGGAAATCTCGGGCAAGATGGCGGCCGCCAAAACCCGCGATATCACCGAATCCGGCGCAAACACCCTGGTGGGCCCCGACATGGGCTGCCTACTGAATATGGCCGGCAGGCTGAGTCGCGAGAATTCCCACATTCAGGTCCGTCATATTGCGGAGGTTCTGGCGGGTCAAACCGCCGCGCCGCCCATCGCCGGACCCGAGACGGAGTGACGCCATGCGGGTAACCAGTCCCGGCTTCAAGGCCAACGCCGGCCGAGCCCTCACCGATCCTCAACTTCAGAAAGCCTTGAAGCGTTTGAAAGGCGGCTTTCAAGTGGCCCGCCTGAAGGCGGCCGAACAGTTGCCGGAGTTCGAGGCGTTGCGCGACCAGGCCCGGGAAATCAAAGACTTCACGCTGGCCCACCTGGACTTCTACCTTGAATTGTTCGAGGAAAGAGTGGGCTTCGCCGGCGGCAAGGTGCACTGGGCCGCCAACGCCTCGGCGGCTCGCGAGATCGTCTTGGACATCTGCCGCGAGGCCGGCGCCAAAAAGATCCTGAAGGGCAAGAGCATGGTTACCGAGGAGATCGGCCTGAACGATCACCTGGAAGCGCACGGCCTGCAAGTGATAGAAACCGATCTGGGCGAGTACATCATCCAATTGCGCAAGGAACCGCCCAGTCATATTATCGCACCCGCTATCCACGTGTCCAAGGACCAGGTTTCTGAAGACTTCCGCAAACACCATACCGACCTGGAGCCGAAGCGGCCGTTGGAAGAACCCAGGGAACTTCTGGACGAGGCCCGGCAAATCCTCCGGGAGCATTTTCTCACCGCCGATGTGGGCATCACCGGCGCCAATTTCCTGGTTGCGGCAAGCGGTTCCTCCGTCATCGTCACCAACGAGGGCAACGGCGATTTAACCCAGACCCTGGCCAAAACCCATATCGTGGTGGCCTCCATCGAAAAAGTGGTGCCCACCATGGAAGACTGCGCCACCCTGTTACGCGTTCTGTCCCGATCGGCCACCGGCCAGGAACTGAGCGTCTACACTACCTTTTCCACGGGACCGCGACGGGCGGGCGATCCCGACGGCCCGGTGGATTATCACGTGGTGCTGCTGGACAACGGCCGCACCCAACTGCTGGGCAACGAGTTCCGCGAGGTCTTGCGCTGCATCCGTTGCGGCTCCTGCATGAACAGCTGTCCGGTCTACGGCGCGGTGGGCGGTCATGCCTACGGCTGGGTCTATCCCGGACCCATCGGGGCCGTGCTGACGCCCGCCCTGGTAGGCGTAGAAAAGGCCTGGCACCTGCCTTCGGCTTCATCCTTCTGCGGCAAGTGCGAAGAGGTCTGCCCGGTGCGCATTCCGTTGCCCAAGCTGATGCGACACTGGCGCGAACGAGCCTTTGAAGCGGGCAAGGCGCCCGCCACGCAGCGATTCGGCCTGAAGATCTGGTCGCTGTTCGCCCGCCGGCCCGGCCTTTACCGGTTGGCAACCCGCCTGGCTTCGCGCCTCTTGCGCATGCTCGGCCGCAAGCGCGGCAGTTTGTCCAAACTCCCCCTGGCCGGCGGCTGGACCTCGGAACGGGACCTGCCCGTGCCGCCGGGACCCACCTTCAGCGACCTCTATCACCGGAGGAAGTCATGAGCGCGGGCCGAGACATCATCCTGGGACGCGTCCGCAAGGCGCTGGGACGCGGTCCGTTGCCACCCGAGAAGCAGTTGAAGCTGCGTTCCCGCCTGGCTCATCCCAAGCGGAACCTGGTGCCGCAACGCGGTGATTTGGCAGGCCCTGAGTTGGTGGGCCTGTTCGTCACCATGGCCCGGAAGGCCGATGCCGAAGTCGAGCGCCTGAGCGACTGGTCGCAAGTCCCGAACGCCGTCCGGCAATACCTGGACCGAAACCACCTGCCGTTAAACATCAACCTGGCCCCGGAACCCCTGTTACAAGCGCTGGACTGGGACGGTTTCCAGGTGTGGCGCGACCTGCCGCGTCGGGAAGACAAGGTTGCGGTTACCGGCTGCTTCGCGGCTGCTGCAGAAACCGGGACCCTGGTGGTGACTTCCGGCCCGGAACACGCCACATCGCTGAACCTGTTGCCGGATCACCACCTGGTCGTGCTGCCCGCCTCCCGCATTCGCGGCAGTTATGAGGATACCTGGGACATGCTTCGCCTTGCCTATCCGGACGCACCGCCTCGAACCGTGCTATGGATTACCGGTCCCTCTCGAACCGGCGATATCGAACAAACGCTCCAGTTGGGCGCACACGGTCCGTTGCGATTGCAGATCCTGCTGATCGACGACCTGGATGACGCCTGATGGTACACCGCCTGGACTACGACACTACTGAATTGATCTTTCGGATTCTGTTCAGCCTCATCTTTTTGGGCCTGGGTATGGAACACCTGTTCGCGGATGCCCTGATTCGCGACATGATGCCGGACTGGCTGGAATACAAACGGCCCGTTTCCCTGTTGGCCGGGGTAGTGTTGCTGTCGGGCGGGTGCTCGGTGCTGCTGGGGTATCGCACCGCAACCGGCGCGATTGTGCTGGGTTGCTTCCTGCTGGTGGTTACCCTGGTCATTCATTTGCCCGCCCTGTGGCAGGTCCCGGCGGAATTGTCGGCAGAATGGACCTGGCTGTGGGAGGTCTACCAACGAAGCAACCTGGTGAAGAACCTCTGCCTGTTGGGCGTCTGCTTTCACCTGATCAATCACCGACCCGGCCGCTTCAGCCTGGATGCGCGACTGGGTTTGGACGAGGAGGAGCCATGAAACAAGAACTCTGGTTGGCCCCGTTGCTATTACTGCCCGGAGTAGCCTTGTTGATTATGTCGACATCGGCCCGCTACGGCCAGTTACACGCCGAGATCCATCGCGACAAGATTTCCGGCAGGGCGCTGGCCACCCTGTTCTTCCGGGCGAAACTGTTTCGCAATGCCCTGGTCTGCCTGTACTTCAGTGTATCGGCCTTTGCCGTTTCCAGCCTGGTGGGCGGCTTGCTGACCTATTCGGGCATAGACGGCGCGGGTACGGTGGTCTTCGGCACCTGTGTCGGCGTGTTGGCGCTGGTTGCCGCGGCCGGTACCCTGCTGATGGAGTCGGTCAAAGCATTGGATATCATCCGCGACCATCTGGAAGGCGGCCGGGATGATTGAGACGGGCGCTTCGCAACGCCCGCCCCAATTTTGGTTTAAAACAGTTTCAGGAACAAGATCTGGCCGTTCCAATCGCCGGCCGCATCTTCCAGGTCGGCGTCCAAACCGTAACCCATGTTGACGCGTAATACGGAACGCCAGGGCCCGATGAAGTTGGCCGCCACGCCGATACCGTAGAAATCGACCGTTTCCAAGGGATTGGCATAGGGGATGCTTTCCGGGTCGTCCAACATGGCGCGGGCGCCGTCCAGTTGCACTTCCAGGTTCAGCAGGTCGCTGACGCCGAACTCGTATTCCAGGCTGACGATTAAGGCCTCGTCGGCCTCGATACCGGAGGAACTGAAGCCCGCCACGCTGTTGCCGAAGAAACCGAAGTCAAAACGGGAGAAGCGGTCCAGATCCCAACCTTTCAGGTAGCTGAACTCGGCGCCGATGGTTTTGAAGGTGTCCAACTGCCTGCTGACGTTGGTGTCGAAAGTCAGCTTACGGAAGCTGTCGAAAAGCGGATCCTGCCCGCTTTCCAGACCGAAGGGCTCCCAATCGCCGCGCTTGACCTGCTCGAATTGCAGGCGCGAGGACAGGCGCTTCCAACTGACGGTCAGGTCGACGCGACCGGTGTGCTCCAGGTGATCTTCAGGCAGGGTATAGAAATCGGCAACCGGCTCGCCGTTCGGACCTTCCTGGTTCATATCGTCGCCTTCCTTGAAGCCGTTAAAGCCCAGGCCGTAGTTGAAGCTTAACTTGGTGAAGCCGTTGAGCGGAATGCCCAAGGTGAAGTTCAGCGACTGGCGCAGGGTTTGGACCGTCAACTCGTCCACCTGATCCACGCCGTCGTAGACCTCGTCCTCGAAGTGAATAGCGGTGGCGAAGAGTTCAGCGGTAAAGTCCCAGCCTCGGTCCAGGAAGTTGGGATTGGTGACCAAAAGGTCGTTGACCGCGCCGGCGACAAAGAAGTTGGCCTGCCAGCCGCGTTTCAGGAAGTCCAGGCTGGTGTAGTTGTAGCCCAGCAGGGGCACCACGCTGTCGTCGTCCTTCAAAATACCGCCGGGGATGGCGCGGGCTCGCGAGAAGTTTTCTTCAGCGGCGATTTCGCGGCTGCCGTCTTTTTTCTTGACCATGTAGCGCAAACCGTCGTCGGTATCGCGTAGGATGGTTACGTCGGAGGCATAGGCTTCTTCCACCACCTGGTCGGTGTTATCGCGGTTGAAGCGGTAGTTGTAGCGCTTGCTGTCGATAACCAGCGAGATTTGGGCGCCGCCGATGCTCAAGACCTGTAGACTTTTCTCGGCGACCTGGGTCCAATAGCGTTGTCCGCCGTCCTCCTGCCAGTCAAAGAAAGCGGTGATCTCGTTGGCGATCACGGGTGCTTCCATACCGGTCTGCCTGGCGGTCAACTTGCGGTGAGCGCCGGTTTGCTGGTCGATCCACACGGTGCCGCTGAACAGGTTGGCCCCTTCCTGCTTGGGCTTGAAGCGCACCCTCCAGGTTTTGGCTCCGTTGACCGTGTCCTCGCCGCGATAGCTGTAGCTGTAGGTCTTGTCCAGGTCCACGGTCAGGGGAATGCGCTTGACCTTTTCCGGTTGAATCAAGGGGAACTCGGGTTTTTTCTTGTAGGGCCACCTGGCGCCGCCGATGAAGAGTTCGCGGCGCAGGCGCTCCAGGGGTTTGTCCTTGCGAATGATCAGGGTGTCGCGAAAGGTGATGTCGATATCGAAGCCGCCGGCCACCTGGTAGCGGTAGGTAGCGTCCTCGTCGACCTCCAGGGAGCGGAACTTCTGGGCTTCGGCATCCTTGAAGACCTGGTTTTTGACGACCAGTTCATAGGGGTCCACGACGCTACGCCCGCGAATCTCGATGCGTTCGGACTGCGCCGTCTTTTCGGCCGGCTCCAGCAGGAAGAAGTAATAGGCCTGACCGCCGCTGAGGTAGATCTCGGTGCGCCTGCCGAATTGCTTGGTGCGGAAGGGTGCATCCTCGGGGTAGAGCGCGGTGACTTTCATGTCTTTGGCCAGGGAGAAGGCAATCGCCTGTTGCTGCGCGGCATCGGCGTAGACGGCCAGGTGATAGTTACCGGAATTGGGGTCGAAAAAGAACTGTGCCTGGTCTTGGGAGAAGTTATTGACCTGGGGTTGGATGTCCAGGCTGCCGGTATCGGTTTGCGCGATGCGGTTTAGAAAAGCGGCATGGGCGTCGTTTATGACAACGCCCTGAAACAGAACCACCTGAGTGCCGATGGAGGCGGCATCTACCAGGGTGCCCAACACGCTTGCCGGTTCTTCGGTGACGCGTTGCCACAGCTTGCCGGTCTGGTCCAGGCCGGGCAGATAGGGTTCGTCATCGTAGATATAACCGTCGAAATAAGGGGCCAGTTCGTGGTTCAGGAGGCCGTCGATTTGGGGGCGTGTGCCCAGGACGCCCACTTTGACCGAGGGTCCCCTGGTTTTCAGGGTGATGATCAGGTTCTTCAGGTCGAAGGCGGCCTGCCTCCAATCGGCGGACCAACCCGCGTCCAATTCCAGCACCAGGTAGCGCAGTTCGCCGGATACTTGCGGGCTTGCACTCATTTGACTGGGAATGGAGAGCCGCAGGGTATCCTGACGGTCACCGTCCAGGGTGGTCCATTCCGGTAACAGTTGGGATTGCGCGGAGGCGGAGAGCGCTAAGGCGAGGAACACGATCAGTGTTCCAATGGTTTTCCGGTACATAAAAATCCTACCTTGTCACACAAACACGTCTCTTACATCTGAGTTAAACGAAAGAAACCGTGGTTTCTTCCAATAAACATGACGATGCTTAGGGCAAAAAGGATGCCACGCAATAGTTTACGGTTGAACAGGGCTTCACCTTGCTTTTGCCCGGTCGGCGTGTACGGTTTTGTTGACAGTCCGGGGAAAAGAACAGACAGCCTGATGCGGTGGACGACGAATCGGCACGCGGTTTTTCCCGTCCGGTATGGTCTTGTTGCCAGTTGAGGCAAAACAACAACCGGTATGGCGAAGTATGGTCTCTTCGACTCGAGGCCGGGTGATACGGTTTTGCCGAAATATGATCAATTCCACGAGAGCGTCGGCAAGATTTCGCGGGTATGAGCCAGGGCGCGTCGATACAAGGGGGCCTTGAACCAGATCGCGTGATTTCCGGCATCCTCGACCGGAAACCGGGCCATATCGCGGAATTCTTCTTCTCCCGCCCCGGCCAGTTTAACTAACTATAAAAAAGCACGATTGGACGGTTGGGCTCTTGACTTCTTAAGAAAGCGGATATAAATTAAAGGAGAATAGTTTAAAAAAACTTTTATGATTCAATATGAGGCCGACTATGAAAAAACTGGCATTTGTTACGGTAGTTGTTTTTCTTAGCTCCCTGGGCGGTATCTTAGGTGAAAGCTTCACCTGTATGAATAACTACACAGAGTGTACCGAAGGTGGATGTAGCGGTGAGGAGTATACCGCAACCCAATGTAACATTCAGTGCGTTAGAGCAACGGGCGTGAAGTCCATTAAGTGTGGTTATCCCGGCGGTTCCGGGGATCCAGGCTCTGAAGGTTGAAATCACCGGGAACGAGACCCGGATGCCCCGTTTTCCTACCTGGCTTTGATCGAGCCGTTGGACCTGTACTCCTGTAATAAATACAATAAATCCTGTCTGATACTTCATCCTTGGAGGGATAGTACCATGCCGTTGCTCCTTTGGCTCTGCTCGGTTGTTTGTTACGGTAATTGGGAAGTAATGGAAGTTGTTTTCGATCAAGTTTTGCACCCCTCCGGCGTATCCATTTTTGGAGAACATTTGTATGTCATGTCCAATCGCGAGGGCATGATTGCTCAGTATCGAATCGACAAAAACCATGATCTTCATTTCAAGAAAATCATTGCTTCCAAGGGCGAAGGCCCTGGAGAGCTGATCAATCCCGCACGTTTCGCTTTATCGCGCGCGCTCTTGGTTGCTACTGATGACAAAGGTCTTTCCTTTTTCCAAAATACGGAGCGCTTTGTAAAGAGAATGCGCTTTTTCTCCAGGTCGCTTTCCTTGTTGGTCGATCATGATACAGCATATGTCCTGTCTCTTTCGCCCAGAATGGATATTGTACTGGAGAGCTTTAGTAAAGACGCCGAATTTTTAAGCTCTGATCGTCTGGAAATGCTACCTCACATCGGAGAGGTCAAACAATCGATTGATTTCACGGATCTCGCTCTTCTGTGCGAAGGGACGCTCTATTCCGGACCGACCGACCTCTTTTTCTTCTCGAATTACTTTGGGATGGTATTTCCCATGAAAAACGGCATGGTAACTCAAACGATAGACCTATCCTCATCCTTCACCCCGTTAGGAACAAGAGTTCAGGAGCATAACAAAAAAAACCTGAAAAAAGGTTTCGAGCTGGTCGACGGCGGTAGAGATCTTTACCCTTTGTGCCTGGCCTCAGCCATGGTGGGAGATGAGCTGCTGATCCCCTTCTCTCCTGCCCGGTACCAGGATCTTTTTGAAATTGAGATAGCAGAAGGCTATATCAATGTCTTCGATGTCGCTGATTTTTCCCTCGTGAAGAAATTAAAGATCCCATCAGCCCACATAGGAGGCTACTACTCATTTACAGCAAAAAAGACAGACACGGGTGACTATCTTGCTTTTGGGACGACCTTCGTAGACCGTGAGATAGCTCTCGTCAAACTCCTCTTCAGTGATCAACAAAATGACTAGGATCAAGAGACACGGCATCAACCTCATTTTGATGATCCTCATCATTGCATTTTTTGTGTGGCCGGTTCAGGAAAGAACGCCAAAGCAAATCAAAAGACTCAAAAAGCATGCAAGGGGTGACTTGACTATTGCCTATGTGGGGGATTCTGTTTGCATCATGTGCCCGGACGGGCAGATTGCTTTCAAAATCGCCAATGATCCCAAAAATGTCATTTTCATTGCGGACGATTGGACTCAGACTGATGTGGATAATTTTACCCGATCCCTGCAGCCCGAGTGTGACGTTGAGATATCTACACCTGAGCTTGCGGCATACCTGATGAAACACGGAAAGAGGTCCGGCGAAGTATGGTCTCTTCGACTCGAGGCCGAGTGATACGGTCTTGCCGAGATAAGATCAATCCCACGGGAGTGTCGGCAAGATTTCGCGGGCATGAGCCAGGGCGCGTCGATACAAGGGGGCTTTGAACCAGATCGCGTGATTCCCGGCATCCTCGACCGGGAACCAGGCCATATCGCGGAATTCTTCTTCTCCCGCCCTCCCCAGATCCGGTTCTTCCAATGCCTCCACGATGAAGAACGTCTGCTCCTGACCCCGATAGGGCCTGCCCAAGCGATTGACATAGGCTTGCGGGAAACGATAACGCAAGCGGAACGGGAATTGATAAAGCACCCGGTACCGGTGCAGGCCGATCTCCTCGGCCAACTCCCGACGCAGGGTGGTTAAGTGATCCTCGCCCGGTTCCATCCCGCCCTGGGGCCATTGCCAATAACCGGGGGAGTCCGTTCGCTCGCCCAAGACGATTTCATGACTGTCCTTTACGGGGCGCACCACCAGGGCGGCCACATTGTCGCGGTAGGGGGCGTCGCCCTCACTCAACGGTTCGAGGATATGGGTGACCGGGGGCTCTTCAACCGCGTAGGGCTTTGAGGATTTCGTCATGTTGCGGGAAACGTCCTGTCTGGAATTTGGAATAGATCAGGCGACCGTCTTGAAAAACGTCGAACACGCCGCCTTTACCTATCTCGAAATCGAACCGATCGAAACCTTTGCCTCGCAAATAATCCGCCAGACCGACGGCTTTCGGCTTGTAGTTTCACATGCCGCAGTAGTGTATTTTGATGGTCATTGCAACCCTCCGCCTCCATTCTACCACGGCTCGATTCACCGGCAGACGTCTTAAGCTGAAGCTCACCGGCTGACCATGGTGGTTTCCGGGCTCGTTTTATTTTATAGTATGGAGGTCTCAGGGCGCATTCGCCCGGAATTACCCGCAGGAGGCTTGCCGTGGCGCAATGGACCGCGAGAATTCCCACCCGTGAAGTCCGTGTCGGGGAAGTGGGCATCGGTGGCGACAACCCCATCCGCGTTCAATCCATGATCGTGGAAGATACCAGCGATATCGACGGTTGTACGGCGTCTATCCTACGGCTCTACAAGGCCGGCTGCGAACTGGTGCGCGTCACCACCCCCAACCTGAAGGACGCCGAGCACCTGGCTCAGATCCGGCAAAACCTCAAACGCCTGGGTTACGGTCACATTCCCCTGGTCGCCGATATCCACCACAACGGCTACAAAATCGCCCGCGAGGTCTCCCGGCACGTGGACAAAATCCGCGTCAACCCCGGTCTGTTCGTGTTCAAACGCAGGGACCCCGGTCAGGAATACACCGAAGCCGAGATTGCCGAGGAACAAGACAAAATCAGGGAACAAATGCGCGGGGTCATCCAGGCGTGTAAGGACAACGGCACCGCCATGCGTATTGGCGTCAATCACGGCTCTCTTTCGGAGCGCATGCTTTTTATTCACGGCGATACCCCCGAGGGTATGGTCCGGAGCGCGCTTGAGTTCGTGGATATCTGCGAGGCCGAGGGCTACCGCGAGCTGATCATCTCGCTCAAAGCCTCCCGCGTGCCCGTGATGCTGGAGGCCAACCGCCTCATCGCCCGCCGTTTCAAGGAACGCGGCGTCGGCTACCCGCTGCACCTGGGCGTGACCGAGGCGGGCGACGGCATGTACGCTCGCATCAAGTCCACCACCGGCATCGGCACCCTGTTGGCCGAGGGTATCGGCGACACCATTCGCGTCTCCCTGGCCGAGGACCCCGCCCTGGAGATTCCCGTCTGCTACGACATCCTCCAAGCGCTGGGCCTGCGCAAGACCAAGGTCGAGTTCATCGCCTGCCCCTCCTGCGGTCGCACCAAGTTCAACCTTACCGAGGTCGTCCCCAAGGTTCGCGAGGCCACCGAACACCTGGTCGGCCTGGATATCGCCATCATGGGCTGCATCGTCAACGGTCCCGGCGAAATGGCCGACGCCGACTACGGCTACGTGGGCAAGGGTCTGAAACGCGTCTCCATCTACCGCGGCCGCGAAGAGGTCATGCGCAATGTTCCCGAGGAGGAAGGCATCGAGCAACTGATCAGCCTCATCAAAGCGGACGGCCGATGGGTTGAACCGGAAAAGGCGGAAACACCTTGATATTTTGCCAGTCCTGCATGACCGCCAATGAAGACAGTAACCACACCTGCAAGAAATGCGGCGCCCGCTTGATGCTGATCGGCAAAAACATGGTCTGGGAAGAACCCGAATCCAACGCCCGCACGGTTTCCATGGACGACCACTTCCTGGAGCGCATCTCCAACCTGGAAGAGACCGTCAGCGGCGTCCTGGAAAACATGGCGCGTTTGGCCGACACCCTGGAAGTATTGGACCGCAACGGTTTCGTCACTCGCTCGGGCCTCTCGGCCCTGGTGGATACCCTGCGCGAAAGTAACCTGTTGCGTGAAGAACTCTTGTACGAGCGTTGGGAAACCACCATGGTGGAGCAAATGGAGGAGGCCCGGTTCCGCGATCGCTTCGTCCAGTTGCGCGGCCGCTTCCTCGCCCTGTATCGCGGTGAGTCCACCAAGAAAACCGCCTTCCTGGCTTATATCGACGAGGCCGAGTTTCTCATCTTTTCGGATCGCATCAATGAAAGTATCGAGGTGCTGACCGCCGCCCTGGACCTGGACGACCAGAATTACGAATTGGCCTACTACCTGGCCGAGTGCTGCCAACTCCAAGGCCTCAACCAGATCGCCATGGCCCTGCTGGAAACCGCGATCGAGGCCAACCCGGAGCACTCCGACTCCCTGCTGTTGCTGGGCCTGATGTACTACGGCAACAACGACATCGAACCCGCCCGGGAGATGCTGATTCGCTGTATCGAGGTCTCGCCGCACCAGCCGTTGGCCCTCTTGTCCATGGGCTCCATCCTGACCGGCGAGGGCAAGTTCGACGAGGCCCGGCCCTTCCTGGAACGCGCCGTCGAGTTGGAACCCGGCGCCCAGGGCTATTACCTGCTGGGATTGAGCGCTCGCGAGAACGGCAAGCTGAAGGAAGCCATCGACTTCTTGGGTTACGCCACCGAACTGGACCCCGAGCATGAGGACGCGGTCTTCGCCCTGGGCATGACCTACCTGAAGCGGGGCTGGACGCGCAAGGCCCGCGCTTGTTTTGCCCGCGCCCTGGAACTGAACCCCAACCGCGTGGAGTTCCGCGAGGCCGCCGGTTATGAGGAGCCGCCCGAACCCGAGGTGGAAGCCTCCCTGGACGGCGACAGCGCCAAAACCCTGGAAATGGCCCACACCCTCTTCCAGGAAGGCAAGCTGAAACAGGCCCTGCCCCACTATCGCCAACTGTTGCGCCGCTATCCCGCCAACTACCTGTTCCTGTCGGCCTTCAGCGTACTGAACTTCTCCTTGCGCCGCTTCGACGAATCGCTGAAAGCCGCCGGCAAAATCCTGGAATTGGATGTGCCCGAGACGGTGCGCTGCGTGGCCTTTACCATGGAGATGGAATGCCTGCGCGCCCAGGGCCGTTATGACGACGCTATCGAGGTCGCCGGTCGCATGCTCAACGAGTTCCCCGAGGGCTACGGCCGCGCGGTGGCCTGCTACGGCCTGGCCTTGACCAACGCCGATACCGGCCGCAATCTGCGCGAAGCAGAAGCCCTGGCCAAGGAGGCCCTGCGCGTCTGCGCGCCGGATTTCCGCCACAACGTCATGGATGCGCTGGGCTGGGTCTATTTCAAACAGGGCCGCCTGGAAGAAGCACTGGACCTGCTGAAATCGGCCATTTCCATGCGCGAAACCCTGAACCACCTCTACCACTACGGCATGATCCTGCTGGCGCTGAACCTTCAGGAAGAAGCCTTCAAGATCTACGAACGCATCGTCAAACTGCGCAAGAAGAACAACGTCGTCGACGACTTCATCTTCGCGGCTATCCGGCGCGAAATGGACTCCCAATCAGCAGAAACCGAATAGGAGGCGCCGTTGGTCAACGACCGGCTGCAACACCAATTGGACGAACTGCCCAAGTCAAGCGGAGTCTACCTGTTCAACGACGCACGGGGCAAACTGCTCTACGTGGGCAAGGCGCGGAACCTGAGAGCCAGGGTGCGTTCCTACTTCCGGAAATCGGATCATGGACCGCGTATTCGGAAACTGGTGCAGCAGATCCATCACCTGGAGATCGTAGTCACCGAAACCGAGGGCGAGGCCCTGCTGCTGGAAAACAGTTTCATCAAGAACAACAAGCCGGTCTTCAACGTCCTGCTGCGCGACGATAAAACCTATCCCTATATCAAAATCACGGCCGAGGAATTCCCCCGCGTGGTGCTGACCCGGCGCAAAACCGGCGGCGGCCGCTACTTCGGCCCGTTCCCCAGCACGCGCGCGGCCCGGCAGTCGATTAAGCTGATCCACCAGCATTTCAAGGTGCGCAGCTGCGACCTGGAACTGGGAGCGCGGCGTTACCGGCCCTGCCTGCAATACCACATCAAACGCTGCGACGCCCCCTGCGATTTCCTGGTCGATGAAGCCGCCTACGCAACCGGGGTGGAACGGGCCGCCTTGTTCCTGGAAGGCAAAACCGACGACCTGGTGCAGGAGATTTCTACCGAGATGAAAGCCGCCGCCGCGGAACTGGCCTTCGAGCGCGCCGCCTATTTCCGCGACCTGCTGGGCCTGGTGACCTCGGTCCAGCGCCGCCAGAACGTGACCGGCATGAGTTACGACCGCATGGACGTGGTGACCTCATTGGTGGAGGGCTGGCAGATTGCGATTCTGATCATGGCCATCCGCAACGGCAATATTGTTCGCAGCCAACATTTCAAGGTGGAATACGAGGAAGATCCTGCCGAGGACTTGGGCAACTGGCTGACCCACTATTACCTGAACCACGAGGACCCACCGGAGGAACTGGTGGTCAGTAACGACGCGGGCCTGGCCTTGTTGCCGGAATCCTTCGCGGGCAGCCGGGGCCGCAAGCTGTCGGTGGTGGTGCCGCAGCGGGGCACCAAGAAACGCCTGCTGGAAATGGCTCGCGAGACCATCCACGCCAACCTGGAAATGCAGCGCCGCGACGCCGACGTGCACCCGGGTGTGACCCAACTGGCCGATATCCTGGAACTGAGCAACCTGCCCAGTCGCATGGAATGCTTCGACATCAGCAATACCCAAGGCACGCTGTCCGTGGCGTCCATGGTCAGTTTCAACAACGGTAAACCGGATAAAAGCAACTACCGCAAGTTCAACATCAAGACGGTGGAGGGCCCCAACGACTTCGCCTCGATGGAAGAAGTAGTGCAACGCCGCTACAAACGCCTGCTGGACGAGGGCGAACCGCTGCCCGACCTGATCGTGATCGACGGCGGCCTGGGCCAACTGCACGCCGCCCACAAATCCCTGAAGAACCTGGGCCTGGCCGACCACCCGCTCATCAGCCTGGCCAAGCGCGAGGAGTGGGTCTACCGCACGCGAGACAACGAACCGGTCATCATCCCGCACGAGGAACCGGCATTGCGCATGCTGCAACACATCCGCGACGAGGCACACCGCTTCGGCATCACCTTCCACCGCAAGAAGCGAGGGAAGAACATGCTGACCTCGGAACTGGACGCCATCCCGGGCCTGGGCCCGAAGCGCATCCACAAACTGCTGCACCATTTCGGATCGGTAAAACGCGTCCGCGACGCGGGCCTGGACCAGCTGGCGGCAGTCGTCGGCAAAAAAACTGCTGAGGTGGTCCTATCCCATCTGAAACCCGGTTAGCCACCTCTCGAAAGTTTACCGTGACAAAATTGTCACGTGACAAATCTGTCACGATCATATATAGTCACGTGAAAGCTTTGTCACGATCAAAGACTATCATGACAAACTCTTCTGATTGGATGGTGCTGCCATGGTTTCCCCCGTTACCGGCTCCGTTGTTCGAGGAGTCAACTTTTTTGGCCGCGATGATTTGGTAGAGCAACTTTGGAAACTTGTTGAATCCGACCACCATATCTTACTGGACGCACCCCGCCGCTCCGGTAAGACCAGTGTCATGATGCGTATGGTGGATCAACCCCAATCTCCCTTTCAACCGGTTTTCATCAGCGTGGAGTCCTGTAAAACGGTGGATGCCTTTTTTGTCGACCTTATCGATAAATGCCATAAGGCGCCAGGGCTTTGCCGTACTCTCGAAAAATGGGGGTATAAAAGCAAGCGCTTCTTGGGAACCTTGCGGAAGCAGGTCGATCATGTCAGGGTCGGTGAAGCGGAAATCGTCCTCACCCAAATTGAAACAAGCTCATGGATCAATGGTTCCGTGGTCGAACGCCTGCTTTGCATTCAAGAACCTCGACCCCTGATTATGATCGATGAGATTGCCGATTTCGTGCAAGCCCTGCACGACAAGGACCCTGAAGAAGCTACCAAATTCCTGGGATGGTTTCGCGAGGTTCGCTTGTCTTCAGAATGCCGGGCGATGTTCCTTTTGGCCAGTTCGGTCCATTTCGGTTATACCTTGGAAAGTCTGGGGATTGATGAACACCTCAACGACCTTCACCTGGAAACGGTACCCACTTATGATGAGCCTACAACTCGCGAATACCTGAAGCGAACCTTCTCGGCCAAGGGCAGTCCCATTTCCCCGGAAATCATGGAAGCCCTCATCGAACGCTTCGTACCCACGTACCCTTTTACCCTTGCCCGTTTCGTACATGATTTCTTTCGGCACAAAAAGGCATTCACAGCGGCCGAGGCAATTCGCATTTTCAAGGGAACCTTCCTCAAAAACCGGCAAAACTCCATGTACCATCAAATGGATCGCATCAATGAACATTATGGGAACGACATCGAGCCGGCCTTTGCCATCTTGAACCATCTGGCCGTGAGTCGAACACCTAAACCGATGCGTGCATTGAAAGGAATATACCAAAAGAAAAGAGCTGAACTGGGGCCTGACAAGGCCGGGCGCTTGCTAAGCCGCCTGCTGGATCGGATGGAACACGAATACTACCTGATCGAGGAGGAAAAGGGCTACGTTTTCCGAGACCCCGTCTTTCGTTATTGGTGGGTTCGCCACTTTCACCTGGAGCCCGTTGAATGATTGCCGAATTCCACTACTTCCGCCCCCAGGAAACCCATCCCGAGGATCTAAACCGTATTTTGGTAGCCCGCGACGATTTCTTGGACGAATATCTCCAAGGACTTACTCAAAGCGACGAAGCCAACCCGTTTCAGCACTATCTCCTGATCGGCCCGCGCGGCATCGGCAAATCAACCCTGCTGGAAGTCGTACGCTATCGGATTGAGCACGACCCTATTCTGAACCGACGTTGGGAAGTCATCTTATTACCGGAGGAGAACTACCGCATCACCACCCTGGCCGATCTTTGGTTGGAAGTATTGGACGCGCTTGCCGAGAAACACGGAGATCGAGCCATCGCGGAAGCCTATGAGCGCCTGCGCTTTGCCGATAACGACACCACCTGCTCCGAATCGCTGGAGATGATTCGCTCACTCCACGAGCAAAAGGGTTTCAGCCTGCTGTTACTGTTAGAAAACCTGGACCGCTTGCTGGATAAGCGCCTGCCCGCAGACGACATCAAGCTATGGCGCAAAACGCTCACCGAGGAACCCTGGCTGCTGACACTCTGTTCTTCCTGCACCTATCCGGCGGGTATCACCAACCCCAAAAAACCCTTCTTGGACTTCTTCAACACCTACCCATTGGAAGAATTGACTTTAGCGCAGCAGGAAACCATGCTCCGGAACCTGGCCGAGCTTCGCGGCGAAGGAGCATTTGAAGAAAAGCTGCAACAATTCCAATCCAGGCTGCACGCTTTGCATTACTTCACGGGCGGCAACCCACGCCTCACCGTGGTTTTGTATGAGTTGATCGTTAACTATAACGTGGCCGACACCACGGCCGAGTTGAAGAAGCTGCTGGATCGCATGACGCCCTTGTACCAGGAACGCATGAACGATCTACCGGCCCAGGAAGCCAAGCTGTTGGAAAGTCTTGCACTGCTGCCGGAAGGCGAAAGCCCCAAGGAACTTGGCGCGTTGGCCAGGGTATCGGAAGGCTCGGTAAGAAAACTCTTATCACGTTTGGAAGAGGCGGGATATGTACAACGACGTGATACCGGAGGAAGGAAAAATGCCTACATCATACCCGAGCGCTTTTTCCGCATCTGGTTGCGCATGAGCCGTTCCCGAGCCGCCCGGGGGCAGATCTTCTATTTGTTTGAATTCTTCAAGAACTGGTACGCCACCGAGCAGGAGCGGGACGCCGTTTATACCGAACTCCTGGATGAGTTTCGAGAAGGATATGAAGACGACCGACGTCGTGAAAATGCGGAAGCCTACCTGAGTTATATCGAGGCTGTTTCGGAAGGGGACGAACATTACCGCCGTGTCTTCATGCGTTTGAGCGAAACCCTGGACTATTTGGATGATGCGGAGATTCTGAACGAACTGGAAGCTTTGGACCGTGATTACCGTTCCGATGTCGATTACTGGAATGAGAAGGGTTTGTTTCTACAAATAGCCCTCTGTCGATTGGAGGAGGCAATGCAAGCCTTTAAAAAAGCGGAATATATCGATCCTGATAATGAGGACACCCCTTTTCTACTTTTAGATTGTGCCCGAGTTCTGGGCGATTGGCAGGCAGTCAAGCGGTATAAAAAAAGACTGGAACCCTTGTTTGACCAGGACTCTGTCGGGAGTGACGAAACCAAGGCGGAACGATTGGTGCGTTCCCTTTTGGCCTATGAGAATAAGCATTGGGCTAGACAGGCATTTAGGCAACTTGACAGCCGTATTGATGATTTTCTAATTGGAGAGTTGATAGACTCGGACAAAAATGCCTCAGATAGCTGGTTTCGCCGAAAGTTAAACGGATTGATCGGCCGAACGGGCAAGGTTAAATATCAAAATTATTTACTCGATCAATTGCAAGATCCAGACTCCGCCGTGCGGGGAAGTGCTGCAACTGCATTGGGCCGGATCGGCGATCCCGGTGTGGTTCCGACGCTCATCCATGTCCTTGATTCGAGCGTGGAGCCTGACTCAACCGTGCGGGGAAGTGCCGCATCCGCCCTCGGCCGAATCGGTGATCCCAAGGCGGTTCCGGTGCTTATTCAAGCCCTAGATCCCAAGGCTGAGCCTGACCCGATAACCCGGGGAAGTGCGGCATCCGCCCTCGGCCGCATCGGTGTTCCCAAGGCGGTTCCAGCGCTCATTCAAGCCCTTGACGCCAAGGCTGAGCCCGGCTCAGAAGTGCGGGGAAGTGCGGCCTCCGCTCTTGGCCGCGTCCGCAAGCCCAAGGCGGTTCCAGCACTTATTCAAACCCTAGATCCCAAGGCTGAGCCTGACCCGATAACCCGGGGAAGTGCGGCATCCGCCCTCGGCCACATCGGTGATCCCAGGGCAGTTCCGGCGCTC
>JAAUYB010050932.1_pt1 | contig 59297 bp, 34 predicted proteins | sample 7278071 | NCBI WGS metagenome assembly JAAUYB01 (sample SAMN14350121, study PRJNA611818) | marine sediment metagenome | isolation source: surface marine sediment (1.8m) | place: French Polynesia: Moorea | collected 2018-08
CGATGGGCATGGGTCACCTCTCATGATGGTTTCCCATTTAATCTCACATGGACCAGGGTCAATTGTCCAGCACTTTTTCTCATATCATCGCCCCCACTTTCAATTACACCCCTTAAGCCAATTGCGCACCTGCGCAATCGAGTCAAGCCGGCGTCTTAAGTCAATTGCGCACCTGCACAATCGGGTCAAGCCGCCGGTTTAAGTCGATTGCACACGTCTGCAATGCAGTCAAGACACCGGCTTCGGTCGGCAACTTCCACCCCGATTAGAATTCAATGTCCTCTTGGGAATGGTAAAGCCTGAGGCCGTGAGGCAGGGTGTGAAGATATACACCGGCCATAATAAAAGGAAAAGACGCATGCCCGGCGCTCCCTTTTTGATCTACCTCAGAAACAGCAGTTGTTATCTCGATATTCCTATCATATCGTTTTGCACCTGTGGTAAACATGATGAATTGCCTTTTAATTCGCATGCACAGGAGTTTGCCATGTCAGTTCAAGCGATCCCGGATGGTTACCAATCGGTGATTCCCTACCTGGTGGTGGAGGATCTGCCCAAACTCATCGCGTTTCTGGAAACCGCTTTCGGCGGCGAGGTGACGGAGAAAATGGAAATGCCCGACGGCAGCATCATGCACGCGGAGGTCCTGATCGGCGACAGCGTGGTGATGGCGGGTTCCGCGCGTGAGGGAAATCCGGCCAACGACTCCATGCTATACATGTATGTGGAAGACTGCGACGCCGTCTACAAGCGCGCCCTGGAAGCAGGGGCAACAAGCGTTATGGAACCGGCAACCCAGTTCTACGGCGACCGCTCCGGCGGAGTGAAGGGACCCTGCGGGAACCAGTGGTGGGTAGCTACCCACGTTGAAGATGTTCCGCCCGAGGAAATGGCGAAAAGGGCCATGGAAGCACGCGGTTGATCACTACGCCGATCGGCGGAAAGGATCGTTGAATGAAGAGTGCAACCAGGTCGGGTTACAACCGGCTTTCGTTTTTGTTCATCTTTTGGATGATGGGTCCGGTCGTCGAATCCGGGGAGATTCGTTTATCCTCTATCGAGCGCGACAGGCTCCCCTTCCAGGAATCGGTGACCAGTATTCTACAGGACCAAAAGGGCTTTATCTGGTTCGGCACCCTGAACGGCCTGTACCGCTACGACGGCATAGAAATCGTAACCTATAGACATAAGCGCGATTCGGCGAATGGTTTACCTCACAACTTGATTTTCGGTTTGTTCGAGGATCAACAGGGCATGATCTGGATCAACACGCACGGGGGATTGAGTCGGTTCGATCCGGTCCACGACCGCTTCAAGAACTATCTGCATCGCGGCGACGATTCCGGCAGCCTTCCGCATAACCGGAGTTCCGCGGTTCATCAAGACGCCAGGGGGCGTATCTGGGTTGCCACCCGCGGCGGAGCGGCCGTCATCGAGGCTGAAGAGATTACGCGCATTTATCGCCATAAGCCCGACGATCCGGAAAGCCTGGCCGCGGACTGGACCTGGAGCCTGGCCCCGGACGACGCGGGCGGCATGTGGGTGGGCACGAAGACGGGTTTGAGTCACTACCGCCCGGACAAGGACGGCTTCGACCAGGTGCTTCCCCTGCAGAATCGCTCCATCTATGCCTTGTACAGGGAAGAAGCGAACCTCTGGGTGGGCACCGAGAACAACGGCGTCTACCTTGTCCGCGAAAACGATGAGGGTTATTGGATCAAACACTACCCGTTGACACTGGAGAAACCCGGTCTGGTGACCGCCCTGGGTAGGGATCGCGACGGCACTCTGTGGGTAGGAACCGACGGGGACGGCGTCGCTGAGTTGGTGGATCGCCGAAGCGGTCGATTCGTCATCTATCAAAGCCGAAACGACGAGCCCGACACATTGAGCGATAACCGGGTCCTGGCCATTACCTCCGATCGCTCGGGCCTCCTGTGGTTCGGCACCTTCTCCGGGCCCAATCGGCTCAATCCAAACAGTCGCGTCTTCAAGAACCTGGATGCGGGCGACGGCTTGAGCGACTCGCGTATCTGGTCCATCCACAAGGATCACAGGGACCGGCTTTGGGTGGGAACCTGGAACGGCCTTAACCTGGTGACCGAGGACGGCGTGCAGGTCTTTCATCACGACCCCGCTGACCCCGCCTCCCTGGCTCATGACGAGGTTCTGGCGATCACCCGGGACAGAAGGAACCGAATATGGATCGGCACCGGCAACGGAATCAGTACGCCCCGTGAAAGCGGCGGTTTTCAAACCTTCAGACACGACCCCCGCAACCCCCGCAGCCTCAGTAACAGCAGAGTTTTCAGCATTGCGGAAGATCGCTTCGGTAAACTCTGGATAACCACCGCCGACGGGCTGAATCGCATGGACGATGCCGACGGCAGATTCACGCGCTTTATGCCGGATCCCATCGATTACAGCGGACCTTCCCCCGGCGGCTTGACCCTGTTGTTCAAGGATCGAACCGGTTCCCTGTGGTTGGGAACGGTAGAGGGCCTCAACCGTATCGAGCAGGCAGGAGCCGCTTCAACTCCCGTTTTCATGCACTATCGCCGACAAAAGGAATACGCGCTCGATCTATACGATCATTACATCGTCAGCCTCAACCAGGATCGGGCCGGCAGGCTGCTGATCGGGACCAGCCTTGGGTTGGGCATCGTGCGCTTTGCAGGGGATCGACCGGTGGAAGTTCGCCAATTTACCGAAGACGAGGGCCTGTCGGACAATATCATCTACGGTATCCTCGAGGACAACGAGGGTTTGTTGTGGGTGAGCACCGGCAAAGGCGTGGATCGCATCGACCCCCAGAGCGGCGAGGTTCGGAACTACGGTCGGCCCGAGGGGCTGTCCTGTCTGGAATACAACCAGTTTGGGTATTTCAAGGATGGGAACGGCGTGCTTTATTTCGGCGGCGATAAGGGTATCGACAGTTTTCTGCCCGCCGACATGCGTACCGGCAACTATCCGCCGCCGGTTGTTTTCACATCCTTCAAAAAAGCCTTTGAAGAGGCCGAGTTACCCCGGCGCATTGCCTACACCGACAAGATCTCGGTGCCGCTCAAGGAAAACTACCTCACTTTTTCCTTCGCCGCCATGGACTTCACCGCCCCCTTCAACAATAGGTTCCAATACATCATGGAGGGCAACGACGACCGCTGGATCGACGCCGGACGTTCCAACACGGCCACTTATACCAATCTGGAGCCGGGAACCTACACCTTTCGCGTCAAGGCCGCCAACAACGACGGCGTTTGGAGCCGTGAAAGTGCCGATTTGGTGATCGATATAATCCCTCCCTTGTGGATGACGAACTGGTTCCGAATTTTGTTGGTGGTGTTTATTGCCGCCCTACTGTACCTGGGGCATCGACTGCGGTTGATTTCGCTGCAGAAACAAAAGCAGGTGTTGCAAGACATGGTCGCTGCCGGGACCCGAGATCTTCGGACCCAGAAGCGGTTGTTGGAAGATATCAACGGCATCGTTCGCACCATCAACAAGGAAATGGGCTTTATCTCTTTATTGAAATCCATTTTGGAACAAACACGGGTCCTTGGCGCCGACGAATCCTTCGCCCTGGTCTACGACCCCGCAACCCGTTTCTTTTACATACCGGCTTCGCTCCCGGCAGAACGGTACAATCCTACAGAACAGATCTCCCACGAGGATTTGACGCAAAAGTTCCTGGCCGGCGCCAGGGAGGTTCATCCCAACATCCACATGGGCAACGGCAAACTGATCCTGCGCATTTACATCGATTCCCAGGGCCACGGCTATCTGGTCTACGCAAAGGACTACGGCGATTTCGACGAGGCCGCCCTGAGCTTGTTGGTGAACCTGGAAGAACACCTGGTTTCCGCGCTGGTCAAAAACCGGCTTCTGCGCGAACTGAGAATCGTGAATGAAAAGAAAAATGAATTCATGGGTATGGCGGCGCATGACCTGCGCGGCCCGCTTGGCTCCATTCTGAGCTATGCCGATGTGATCTACCATGAACTGGCAGGCGAACCGGTTGTGAGCAAACAAACCAAGGATGATCTCCTGCTGATGCGGAACTCCACGGCCAGAATCCTTTCTTTGCTGAATGAATTGTTAGATATCTCGGCTATCGAGTCGGGCAAGGTGGAGCTGAATCAGAGCCGCCTGGACATTCGCGAGATCTTGGAAGAAGTTAAACGCCTCTATCAAAGACCGGCCGGGGAGAAAGGCATCGACCTCAAAATTCAGCACGGCGATCCGGCGCCCTATGTCCTGGGCGATCGAACGCGTTTGTTCGAGGTTTTCGAGAACCTGGTAGGCAACGCCATCAAGTTCACCGATTCCGGCGGCGAGGTGCGCGTGTCCTATGGTCGCGACAATGGATTCCTGGTCATGCGGGTTGCCGATACGGGGCAGGGAATCGCGGATGACGAATTACAGCATATATTTACGCGTTTCAAAAGACTGGGCTCCAAACCCACGGCGGGCGAGGGCGGCGTCGGCCTGGGCCTCGCGATTGCAAAAAAAGTAGTCGAACTACACAACGGCCGCATCTGGGTCAAAAGCGAGCGACGCAAGGGAACCACGTTTTGTTTTACGTTGCCGCCGGCTGGTGATGAAATACGCTCTAATGAATGAGAAATTTGTCAGCCTTTAGTGAAATAAGCTGTTCTTAAATGAAGATATCCGAAAAAATGTCTTCTCAGTAAGCCAATCGCTTGCTAAGCTGACCGGGATGGTGATGAAGCTCTCCGGTTTCCTCATCCATGAAGAAAGAAAAAGAAAGAGTTAGATCATGAAGTTATTTGTTGGGAATCTCAGTTGGAACACGGCTGAGGAAGATTTGCGCGATGCCTTTTCTCGTTTTGGTCAAATCGACGAGTGCCGCATCATTACCGATCGCGACACCGGCCGCAGCCGGGGTTTCGGTTTCATCACTTACGCCGATCCGGATAGCGCCCAAGCAGCTATGAACGAAATGAACGGTTCCGAATTAGACGGTCGCAGCCTCAATGTAAACGAGGCAAAAGAGCGTGCCCCCCGCCGCGACCGTGACCGCGGTAACCGCTGGTAGAAACCCGGTAGCGCGCCGGTCCCGAGGGACCGGTTGCGCCCGATGACAAAAGGCCGCCGATGGATGTCGGCGTGTCTTTTGATTCAGCCGGCATTGAAAAACCATTCCTTAAAGGCCTTCCATCGTGCTCGAGACACTTGTAGTGTCTCCCCCTCGGGAGTTTCGATTTCTCCTCCGGCGGTATTGCCCGGTCTCATAGCCTGAATCAGGCTTCGTCTCACCATGGCTTGCCGACTGATGCGGAAAAATTCTCGTTTCGGCATGTGTTCTTCTAGGTAGTCCAGGGTCAACTCGATCAAGTGGGTTTCTCCCGAATCCAGTTGGACCTGGGTGTAACGACCCGACTTTTGGAACAGCATACAGTTGTTGATCCAGATGATGCGGTATTCGTTCCGGCCGCGTGCAATCAGTTTCTTCAAGACATTGGGTTCAGGCACGTCCACATCCGGCGGTTGCAATCGTTCGCGAACGCGCCATAAAGCCAGGGCCAGACGCTCGGGGTTGACCGGCTTCAGGAGATAGTCCAAGGCAGGCACTTCAAAGGCTTTGACGGCGTAGCGATCGAAGCTGGAACAAAAGACCACAATGGGTTTGACTTTTAGATAGGGTAGGATTTCGAAACCATTGATGTCGGGCATCTCTACGTCCAGAAAAACCACATCCGGTTGCAAAGCGTTGATGGCTTCAACCCCGGCCAGACCGCACTCTGCCTCACCGACGATTTCAACATCTTCGTGTTGCTTCAGGTAAAGCTTTAATTGTCGCCGCGCAATGGACTCATCGTCGACAATGACTACTCTCATGCAGATCCCCTGTCTTGTTTTAGCGTGCCGTGCCGTAAAATTCAAGGACCGGGGTGTTAAAAAAGGGACCCGGGAGGAGGTGTTCCCGGGCCCCCAAGGCGATACGCAATGAAATCTGTTATAGGGGACTGACACAAGGCATGAGATTTTTTCTATAAAGTCGAAGCGAAAAACGGCCGTCTATGCAGCGCCATTAAATTTTAGATATTTTGGAAACGGCCGGCATCGATGTATCGATATACCCTGGAAAGGCCGGAAGAACAGGAGTGAGCATGGTAACGGAAGCACCGATACCTTGTTTTTCAATTCCGAAATCCGATCTTTCTACGCCTCTTTCAAGCGGGGTCGATAAATAGTGACCAACCATTGTCGGGCATCGCCATTAAATCAATCCCCATCGTAAAATGGTGACGAAATGTCTTGAATGGTCAATTTCAATGTACTCAATGGTATGATGTTTCGGCAGCATCGCTGGAATGAAAATCAGGCCTTCCCCAACCGGATCAGTTGAAGAGGTAGACTATTTATGAAAGAAATTACCATGGACTGGGTTCTCCAAACGCTTACGCGCGGTAGACAGGCGGAAAAAGCCGCCGCGGTCAGCGTCCTCGCCCGCGATGACAGGAGCTTGGATGATGCAATGGTGGGCAGCATACTGGTCAATGCCATCAACGGCGAATACAGCCCCGAGCGCTCCGGTGACAATAAGGATCCGCGAACCATGGTACGCGGTTGGTTGATCACCGCCTTGAGTCGTGTTGCCAAAAGGGCCCCGGTATATCAGGACGTGTTGCGCCGACATTTGGATGTGGAGAACGAACCCAATTTCTGGGCCCGTTATTGGGCCTTGGAAGGCTTGTTGCACTGTAATATAGATGACCTGGAAACTATCTGCCGTAGGGCATTTAAGGACGAGGACGTGCTATCCTGTATGACCGCCCGTGTCATCATGGCTTCCCGCGACGACGAGGAATCCCTGAAGATGATCCTGCAGATCCTGGAAGATGGTCAGAAAAACATCGAGGAGACGGGCAACGCCGGGGATGCCGGGGAACACTGGGCCGTGCTCCGCGGGTTGCGGTTTGTTTTCATTCCCAAGACCGTCAAACCCTTGGGTCGGATTTTGGCGATGAAAAATTTCAAGGACTATACTTACGACGCCATCATGGCATTGGGGGCGATTCCCCCGCATGAACGCGAGGCGGAAGACGCGGCCGGAGCCCTGGTCGACCTCCTGGTCAATGTTCGGGAATACCAATACTGGGATGCCTTGCGTACCCAGGCGCTGGAAGTCCTGGGCCGCCTGAAGGTGGAACACACCTCATCGCTGTTGATCAACGAGTTGACCGACCCAAACCCCGCCGTAGCCAGAGCCGCCACCCTTTCGCTTGAAAAGGTGTTGGGCCCCCGTCTGGCCGTGACGCGGGTCATCGAGCGCCTGGCTTCAGAAGGTCGCCTGTGGATGAGCAGCTACGCCTCGGCGCTACGGAACTTGGAGGAAAACGAGAGCGCGGTCACCGAATTGGAACGAGTCATGATCAGCGGCAATGACGACAATACTCGGGAAAATGCCCGTCGCCTGCTGGGCGAGGTGGGCGGTTCGACCGCCATGGAAAAACTGCGCGCCCAGGCGGATTCCACCCAAAAATACCTGACCGCTTTGCAGGATGCCGACAAACGGCTGCGCGAATTGTTCGACGACACCATCAGTCATGCCCGCAAGGGCTTCCGGGTGGTCCTGACCATGGACATCGTCGTTTTCTACATGGGGATTGTCCTGCTGGGCGTTTCTGCCGGTCTGGCCATTTACCAGGAAGGCGATCTCAGTGCATGGACCTCGGGCCTCAGCGGCGCGGGCGGCGTGGCCGGGATACTCTTCGGTCGCTTCGTCGGCAAGCCGAGGCAGCAGGTAGACCAGTCGGTGTTGCGCTTGTCGCTGTTGCAGCAAGAGTTTCTGGGCTACCTGCGCCAGTTGAACCAGATCGACCAGTGCTTCACACGCCGCCTGTTGGACGGCAGCGGGATGGATCTGGAAGAAATGCAAGGTTTCGAGGCGTTGTTGAACGATGTCATCAACCGTTCCAACCAACGCCTCATGGAATTGAGCGGGGATGACGGCTTGACCATTCCCTCGCTCACGTCCAAGGAAGAGCAGCCCGCGGAGGGTCAATAATACATTTGGGCCAGGGCTTCCCAGTCGATCAGGAATCGATCCAAGGCGTCCGCATCTTGATATACCATGGCTTCCAATAGGGATTTCGTCACCGTGAGAGCCAGCAGACCCCGGTTGCTCAGGTAAGTTATCGGCCCTTCACCCAATAACGACTCTATCGCAGAGATTCCCTCGACGAAGTATGCCGGGCTGCCTCTGGAAGCCAATATATCTTTGAATGTGCGATCCAGCGCATCCATCACATCGGCTTCTGTTTGGCTGTAGGGCAATTCAACACCCGCCGCGATATTGACACCTTGAAAAACGACCTCGAGAAGGACTCCTGTTGTCGGGTTCCGTTTGGCCTCGATCATCATCTCATCCGATAGATAGATTCTGTCGAGAATATAGGGCGAAGTGTTGACATGACCCTTGTAGGTAATATTAAAGGACTCTCCGCTCATAGAAGAACCCGAGTAAATGGCCGAGCTTCCACCCACGTCATCCGGATCGACCGGGGAATCCCACGCCAATGTGACGGTCGTCAAGGCGTGGGAAGGGCACGGGTTACAAGTGCCTCCCTTCTCGTCATTAACCTGAGCCGTCATCCCCTGGCCGAAGAGAGGGGCACTCAAACATAAGACCGCGAACAATAATACACTTTTCATAAGTTCCTCCATTTCAATGTGGTGCAAGGTACGGCAAAACTCGTCGTCGTATTCCGGAGTCCCGTTATCGGGCCTGGAAATACCACCGGCAGAGATTTACTTCCGACCACGACGCCGGACCGTTAAAGGACGGGGCGCGCGGCTCGTTTCCAGCTGAAGCATGCCCTCGACTGATTCGATACATTGATATTTGTGAATCGGATTGCGTCGACGCTGTCGACTCATTCGGGGTAGTATTGGAGATAGAGCTTCTGTAAATGCATGAGGAATCGATCCAATGAGGCGAATTCCCGATACAGTGCGGTATCCAGCAGCGCTTCAACGGCCAAAGCCGCATGATAATCCATTGCCGTTTCCGTATCGGCCGCACAATCCTGCAAGGCGGGGATTCCCTCGGTAAAAAAGAGTTCATTCTTCCACAGCATATCGTCAAAGGCAGGGGCCAACATATCCATGACGTCAGCTTCATCCTGTTTATAGAAGCTTTCGACGGATACGAAAGCGTTTTCGGTTTGAATATCGATCTGTTTGGTCAAGCCCGTGTCACCGTCCCGCTTGATATTGATCCAACCGTTTTGCATGAAGCTCATGGTATCCAGGGTTGTGTTTCCAAGCATACGCCCGTGAATGTAGAAGGTCATGCTCCGGGTCGAGTTGAAAGGCGAAGTCCAGACCAGGTGAACGCTTTTCAAGCCTCGCTGGTTACAGCAGGGGCCGCCTTCCTCGTTTTCCACATGGGCCGTCATGCCCTGGCCAAAAAGCGGCATGGCCAGGCACAGACTCGACAGTAATAGTATTCTCTTCATTTCGTTACCTCCGGTGATTTGGGGTTTTAGGGTCCGGAATAATAGTATTGATTGAACGATTCATGGAAACTGTCCCATTCCTTGAAGAACAGGTCCAGTGTATCCGCATCATTATTCAGGAGGGCTTTGAACAGGAAATGGGTGGTCATGACCAATTGAGTATTGTAGCTGGGATCACCGCCCGAGGCGGAACCGGCTTGCGACGATTTAGCGGAAAACTTTTGCAGAGCGGGCCCGGCTTTCTTGAAGATGAGGTCACTGAGTCCATGGAAAAACATGTCCCGGTTTTTGTAAAGCCATTCCATGGCAAGGGATGCATCATAAGGCTCGGGTATATTGATGGTCCGCTCATCGCATGCGGTTGTCAAACTGATGCGAGCGGGCGTGTAAGATCCCTTTCTTCGCCAAATCTCCAGGTCGACCCGGTCATTGCTGTATCTTCGAATCTGAATCCTTTGATTGATCAAAGGCGGCTCTTCCGATTGGAGATAGACGTGCACCAGGAACCTTTCGGAATCGACTTGCGGATGATTGGACGTCCAGTTCAACTGAACGGTTGCGTAGGGAAAAAACGCTGCCTTACCGCCCTTCTCATCGATGACATCGGCGGTCATACCTTGTGTCAGGGCAGGCAGACCGGCAATAAAAAAGAGAGCTGAAATGATGTGTTTCAAAAGACATACCTCCGACGATACCGGTAACTACCCGGGGGCGGGAATCCAAGGCTTTCCTCATCTCACCAAAACAACGCACCAAAGGCTTACCGAACAGGTCAAAAAATTTTGTTTCAACTCCTGAGTCGGTTACCTACCCATTATAAAGGTCGCAAAATAGTTTGATTTACGGCCGGCGGAGGTATTGAAAAAGCTCAGCGGAACATCTGCCGACGACGCATCTGGCGCTGCATATGCTTGGGAACCTCTTGTTGGACGCGGGGCGGCCGCTCCAGCATGAACTGGGTCCACATCTCTCCAAAGACCTTCATTTTCATCTTTTTATTGTTTTGCAGCTGGGTCAGGTTGGTCTGGAGCCGCTCATCTTTCGGCAACTTCTTGAGACCGTCCTGCAAGACGGTAATCGCCTTCTCCTTGTCCTTGAGTTGGTAGAGGAGCCAGGCGTACAACCCGTACATCACCGCCTCTTTCTTGTTGGCCTTGATGCCGGATTCCATGACCTCTTTCATGGTGTCGTAATCTTTGCGCTTGTAATAGATACAAGCCATCATGCCCTGACCGACATAGTGCTTGATGAAACCCTGCTTCAGGTGTTCCAGCGCTATATCGTATTTCTTCTGGCCCTGTACGTAATAAATGGAACCAATTTGGGAATGAATCTGACCGGCTATGAAAAACTGGCGGTTCTTCAGGGCCAGGCCGCTCTTCAGGGTCTCCACGGCGCGATCGAACTTTTGTTCTTGCAGGTCCCGCTGCATGCGACCCATGATTGCTTCCAATTCGACTTGTACCTTTCGCGCCAGGAAGATGAACAATATGATCCCGGCAACCAGGCCCAGCGGGATGGAGGCCCAAAGCACCACGCCCAGGCTCATTGAAAAAAGCAAAGTAACCACAAGAGCCAACCCGAGGCCGGCGGCAAGATTGATCATGAAGGAGATCCCCGTAGCTGAAATCTGCCGGGCGAAAAAAGAAAACCCACACCTGGGACCCGGCCCGGACAGCACATTCTATAGGATAAAGCCAATCCTGGCAACCCGAGCGGTGCGAGCGCGCAGGGTTCCGTCAATGTCGTGCTTTCGTCACAGGCTTAACATCATTATCGGTCCTGAACGCTGCCAACAACCGTGTACTGAGCCTGCCTGACCTTACGGCTTTGTCACAACTGCAAGAGATCCATATCGAAGGCAATCGGCTCCGGGATATCGGCTCGCTTTTGGATAACACCAGCCTGGGGACAAGCATTCTGAACGTGAGAGGCAATCTGCTGAGCACGGATCAATGTCCCACGATCCAGGCTCTTACCGACAGGTTCATCGGACCGGGAAGCCCCTCTTATACAGATTAGGGAGGTCCCGGTACTTTGGATTACGCATTTTGGCCGAATACGCCTACCACCGATTACATTTACGACATGCCCTATGATCTGATCTGTAATTAAGCCCGATTAGGATCGACCGGAAGTTTAAAACCGCCCCGCTCATGGCACTCAGCAGAGCAAGGTTCAAGATTAACCGGAAGGCACCGATTAAAGGAGAAAATAGAAGGAATTCCCCTGAAGCGGTGAAGTACGATGTCCTATACCCATGACTAATCATGCTGACCTTGAAATTGGTTTCTACAGGCGCGCCGTAGATCAATACGTCCTGGAGATGCGCTTCAACAGCCATGAAACCGATACTGATACCAGGCTGTTGCACGAAGAGGTGACCCTTTCTCTAAACCAGGAAGCCTTGAACGCGCTCTCCGATCAAGAGACCTACGGTCGAGAGTTGACCCGCCTGCTTTTCAGCCGCTCGGTTCTTTCGGCATTCACCCGGGCGCGCACAACGGCAGCACAAGCGCATATGCCTTTGCGAGTGAGGCTTTTCTTCGGTCCCGGCGCACCGGAATTACACGGCGTCCGTTGGGAAACCCTGCGCGATCCCGAATCCAACGGCTTGTTGTTTACTAACGAACGAATCCTGCTTTCCCGCTACCTCACCAGCGCCGACTAGCGGGTCTTCAAGCTTCGGGCACAACAAGAATTAAAAGCCTTGTTGGTTGCGGCAAGTCCAAGCGACTTGCCGGAATACGGTCTGGCTCCGGTCGAGGTGAACGCTCAGATACGGCACGTTGCCGCCGGCCTGGACGGCATTGCCCACGAAGCTCTGGCTTCCGGGGGCGCCGCACATCTGGAGACGATCCTGGAATACCTGCGCCGGGGTTTCGACATTCTTTACCTGGTCTGCCACGGCGCCATGCGCAGGGGCGAGCCCTGGCTCTGGTTGGAAGCACCCGACGGGGCTACCGCGCGCGTCTCCGGCAAACAACTTGCCGAGCGATTGGGCGAGTTATCCATCCTGCCGCGTCTGGTGGTATTGGTCAGTTGCGAATCGGCCGGCGTTCCGGCGGCGCTGGGTCCCATGTTGGCCGAAACCGGCGTTCCCGCGGTCCTGGCCATGCAGGGCAAGATCTCCATGGAGACCATGAACCGATTCCTGCCTGTTTTCTTCAAAGAATTGAACCGTGACGGCTGTGTCGATCGCGCCGTCGCCGCGGCACGCGCCGCCGTTCAGGACCGGCCCGACTGGTGGATGCCTGTCTTATTCCAACGCCTGAAGAGCGGCCGCCTGTGGTATAAGCCGGGTTTTTCCGGCGGTTCCGCGGGCATGGAAAAATGGCCCGCCTTGATTCGCCATATTAAGCGCGGTCGCTGTACGCCCGTTTTGGGTTACGGTCTGGCCGAGCCCGTCTTCGGCAATCGTCGCGACCTGGCCAATTACTGGGCCGAAACCTATTGCTTCCCCATGCGGCCTCATCATCGCGAAAATCTTCCCCAGGTTGCCCAGTATCTCTCTGTCAACCAGGACGCCTTCTTTCCCTTCGAGGAATTCATCGACTACCACGAAAAGAAACTGGACAACAACTACGCCCGGGTCATTCCCGACTACCGCGGCGATTTCTCCCGGAAGTTGAAAGCGGTGGGCGCCTATCGGCGCGGGCAATCCGGTGACGATCCCTATCGAGTCCTGGCCGAGATGCGCGTCCCTATTTATGTCACCGCCGATCCAAGCGCCCTGCTGGACCACGCGCTGGTTGCGGCCGGGAGTAATCCCAAGATAGAACTATGTCGCTGGTCCCGGGAGTTGGAAGATACCCGGGGCATCTTCGAGGACGATCCCGATTTCAGGCCCTCCGCCGAGGAACCCTTGATCTACCGCCTCTTCGGCAGCCTTGACCACCCGGAATCGCTGGTGTTGACCGAGGACAATTATTTCGATTTCCTGATCGGCGTCACCGGCAACAATGATCTCATTCCCTCACCCATTCGTCGCGCCCTTGCCGATTCCGCCCTGTTGTTTCTGGGTTTCGATATCGACGCCTGGGACTTCCGCGTTTTGTTTCGCAGCATCATGAATCGTGAAGGCAGCGGTCGAAGGCGTCGCTATGCCCACGTCGCCGTGCAAATCGACCCGGAATCCAGCAGGATTCTATCCCCCGGCCGCGCTCGTGATTACCTGGAGGAATACTTCGGTACTTCCGACATCAACATCTACTGGGGCAGCGCCGAAGATTTTCTGAGCGAATTGGCCGGCCGTCTGCGCGCGGGGGGTAATTGATGGATCGAAATCCCTACGTGGGGCCCCGCGCTTATAGCTACGGCGAAAAACTATACGGTCGGAGCAGCGAGGTCAGGCGACTGTCGGATCTGCTGATTGCCGAACGCATCGTCCTACTCTACTCTCCTTCGGGAGCGGGGAAAAGTTCGCTCATCCAAGCCGCCCTGTGCCCGGAACTCGAGGGTGACGATTTCGCGGTCCTGGGCCCCATCCGCGTCAACCAGTTGCCGCCGCCTGAGTTCCCGCTGTCGAACATTGCCAACCGTTACATCTTCAGCCTGTTGCTGTCCTTGGAAGAACAACAGACCGCGGAGGATCAAATACCACTGGACCGACTGGCCGGCATGGACCTGGCGGACTACCTGAGGCGCCGACGGGAAGGCATGGACGAAATGCTTTCGCCGCTGCTGATTTTCGATCAGTTCGAGGAAATCCTGACTCTCGATCCGCTGGACCATCCCGGTAGAACCGTTTTCTTTGAACAGGTGGGCGCCGTGCTGAAGGACCGCAATATCTGGGCCCTGTTCACCATGCGCGAGGACTACCTGGCGGGGCTGGATCCATATTTGCGCGCCGTGCCCACTCGCCTGAGCATTCACTTTCGCCTGAACCTGCTGCGCACCGAGCAAGCCATGCAGGCCGTTTTGGGGCCCGCGTGCGACGCCGGGGTAACTTTCAGCCGGGAAGCTGCCGAAACCCTGACCACAAACCTTTGCCGTACAAGGGTTCAGGCGATCGACGGCTCCATGCAGATCCTGCCCGGGCTGCATGTGGAACCGGTCCAACTTCAAGTGGTTTGTCATCGCTTGTGGCAGGGGCTGGATGCCGGCACTGAAGCCATCGACAGCACCTACCTGGAAGAAATCGGCGATGTAGACCAGGCTCTTGCTCATTTCTACGCCGCATCCGTGACAGCCGTGGCGAAAGAGACCGGGATTCCCGAACGCGATATCCGGGAATGGTGCGATCAACGGTTGATCACCGACACCGGCTTGCGCGGCCAGGTGCTGCTGGGCGAAGAACAGAGCCAGGGCCTGGCCAACAATGCGGTGATGGGACTGGTGAATGCGCATATCGTAAGGGCGGAGCGCAGGCGCGGCGCAACCTGGTTCGAATTGTCCCACGATCGCCTGGTGGCGCCTATCCGCAAGGATAACGAGGCGTGGCGCAACGCCAACCTCAGTCTGCTTCAACTTCAGGCCATGGCCTGGGCGCGTGAGAGCCGGGCGGATGCATATTTACTGCGGGATGCCGCCTTCCTGGAGGCCGATCGTTGGGCCGAGGAACATCCGGGTGAGGTAGGCGCCTTGGAGGAAGAATTCCTGAAGCGCTGCCGCGATGCATATAGAGCACAGACGGCGCATCTTGAGGCCGCCCGTTCCCGGCGCAACCGCAAGATCGCCGTGGTAGCCGCGGGCATCAGCCTTACCTTGATGATTGCCCTGTTGATCGTGTTGCTACTTTACAAAAGCGCCGAGGAAAAAGAGACCCGTGCCGAAGAAGCCTTGGAGGTTGCGCTTCTGAGAAAAGCCGAGGCCGAAGAGCAAAAGCGCCAGGCCGATATCGATTTCGCACGGGCGAGAGAGGATAAAGACAAGGCTGTGACGGCCCGAGAGCAGGCGGAGCAAAAACTTGCTGAGGCAATCACGGATGCCGATCGCATCAGGCAACAAGCGCAAAGGGATGTGGCCGCCGCGGAACGTCGTATGTCCCGGGTCAAACGGGAAAGCGACCAAATCAAGCAGGATGCCGAAACCAAGGAGGAACGGGCGAATCAGCGCGTGGCCCAAGCGGAGTTTCGCGAGCGGGAGGCGGAAAAGCGGGCGGACGACGCGCGCAGGAAAACCGATGCAGCGCTTCAGAAACAACAGCAGGCGGTGACCCGGTCCAATGAACTGCTGCGAGACGCCCTGGTAGTAGATCTTGCGGCCCGGGCCGGACAAAAGGCGCGTACTTCGGCAACTGAGGCCGCTCGTCTTGCCTTGTGGGCCTACAGTCTGAATCTAATGATTCGCAACCAGGAACATCTTCCCGCGGTGCACAATGCCCTGCGTCTTGCCTTCAGGGCGCTTCTCGGAAACGTTTGGATGAGCGGTCGATCCGAACCTGTCCGTGTACTGCTGGCCCGAGGCGATCATCTATACGTCGGCGGCGATAACGGCGGTTTGATCATGTACCGCAATGATGTGCCGGCGGCGGAATGGTCGTTTCGAGAGCCCGTTCGCGACCTGCTCCCCACGGCGGACGGACTGGTCGTGCGTACTTTGACCGGCTTGTACCACATCGAAGGCAAACAGCGACCGCAATCCTACGGCCTTCGACGTGCGGAGGGAGAGATACTGATCAGCGCCGCTACCGACGGCGCCTATCTCTACCCGGTTTGGGAAGGCGGTCGCGTGGAGATGCTTCAACTCCGCAGTTTCGGTACCCGAGCCGAACCCTTTTGGACCAACCCCGACATGCGGTTGCCGACCGTGCTCAGTCCCGACCTCAAACTGAGAGCAGCGGCCTTGGGCGAGGGTATCGGAGTTTGGGCGGTCGACCGACAAACCTCCGCACAGCCGAACATTCCGCTCGTTCTGCCGGAATCGGATGTCTTGACCGCACTTGCTTTCGATCCGACGGGTAAGCGACTCGCGGCTGGTACGATTTCCGGCAGTATCCACATCTTCTCGCTGGAAACCCGGGAATTACAGGTTGTCGAAACGCCGCATCGCAACCGCATCAACGCCCTTGCCTTCAGTTCCGACGGAGGGGCCCTGGCCTCGGCCGGCGGCGACGGAACCATCCGCCTGTATCGACCCGGTCGGCCCTCATTATTGATCGGGGAGCACGAGGGATGGGCCTGGTGTGTGGCCTTTGCGCCCGGCGACGAAATGCTTTACACCGGCGGCGCCGACCATCGAGTTTTCCGCCGACATACAGTAACCGCAAATCTGGCCCGAGGCATCTGCGGCCAATTGAAGGACGATCCTCTACCTGAGGAGACCTTTCAGGACCTTACCCGCGGCCTGGAGATCGGAATGACCTATGAAGAAACCATTCGCGAGATCGGCAACACCTGTCGCACCCTTTCCCGTAATACTGGAGATCCACAATGACCCCACGTTGGCTTTTTGTCCCGCTCACCATCATGTATCTCTACGGCGCGGATTGCACCGATGCCTGGGAACAAGCTCGGCAACACTTCAACGAGGGCGGCTTCGAGCGTGTCATTGCCTTGTTGGAACCCTGTCTGGATAATGGTCTGCCCCAAAACGAGGAGCCCTCGATTCTAGCCACTCTTGCTCAAGCACAAACGGCCCTGGACCGCATGGGGGACGCGGCCGAAACCGTTGCGTTGCTGCTGGCGCGCTATCCCAATTATGAGGCCGGCTTCAACATGCCCTTGCGTTTTCGCAAGTTAGTGACCCGCATCAAGCTGAGCCTGCGCGCCAATGTGGTGACCTCCGTTTCCAAGAGCAGCGAAGACATCGGCCTGGCCCCGGCTACCGTGATCGTGCTCACCGGCGAACAATTGCGCGAACGCGGCTACACCGACTTGGAGCAGGTATTGCACGACCTGCCTGGTTTCGATCTGACCACGGGCAACGGGGATCTATACGTTAATGTCTACCCCAGGGGTTATCGCAACGACTTCAACGACACCATGCTGTTGCGTTTTGACGGGGTGGAGCAAAACGATCTGTTTACCAACAGCTACTACCTGTCAAGGCAATACCCGGTTGCGGCCGTGCAATCGATGACCATTGTCTACGGCCCGGCGTCCTCGCTTTACGGCCCCAATGCTTATATGGGGGTGATCGATGTGGTCACCCGGAACACGGCTCAGGAAGACGGCGACGGCGCGATAGCTGCCGAAATCTCGGTAGCCGGCGGCGATTTGGAGACGCGTTATGTAGACCTGAACCTGTCAGGCGCGCATCCCTCCCAGGGTTTTACCTGGTCCCTGATCGGCCGCTGGTATCGATCCGATGAAACGGACCTGTTCCAAACCTTTTTTCCACAAATCTTCGGCTTCGATCATCTATTGGAGAACTATCACGACCAAACCCGCGATCAGTTTACGCAATTGTCGTTGACCATGGGCCGATTAACCGTGGGTTGGCAGAACTGGGAACGCGATGAAGGCTCGGCGGGTTGGTTTTCGCCCTGGTTGATCTCCGAGGCAGGGGAATTCCTGGATGAACCGAGATCTGTGAACACCCGCGACAATCGCTGGACCCCCGCGCAAAATACCTTGTTTGCTGAATATAACCGCGCCCTGAGCGCCTCTTTGCAACTACAGTTGTTAAGCCGTTATAAAGAACACACCATCGAGGAAGACAAAAGTACCAGTTTCCTCGACTTTGGAGACAGGGAGAACGGTGAGAGCTTGTTGAGTTTTTCCTCATGGCGAAACTACACCACTCAATTTCGCAATGAGCTCAACCTGACATGGGTCCCCAACCGAGCACTCTCCACGGTCATGGGGGTGGAGTTGCGCAATACGCGCTTGCCGGCGGGTATCGAGCATAAAGACCTCCTCTTGGAAGACAGTTTTTTCGATCTGGTTCAACCCGAGGCTTTTGTGATGGTGAACCAAACCGACTTCAGGGAGCGGGACCTGGGTGCATACCTTCAAGCCACCTATCGTCGGAGCGACTCTATCTGGGTTGCCGGGGGTCGGTTCGATCATGGGGACTCGCGCAACAGTGATATCGACTTCGGCGATAACTTCAGTCCACGCCTGGCTTGGATCTATCGACCCATCGATTCCTTGACCCTGAAACTGATCTATGTGAGGTCTTTTCTCAACCCGTCCCTGGGGGAAATCATTCTGGTGGAGAAGTTCTACGACGAGTTTCCCCAGATCAATACGGACCCTTCCAAGCTGGAAAACCTGGAATTTTCAGCGGGTTTCCGACTGGGGAACCTGAATCTGGATATCAGTGCTTTTCGTTTGGAAAACGGGGATATTTCCTACCTGTCGGACGGTGATGATGACGAAGACAAGGAGCCGGATGTCGTTGAATTCGACTACACCATCCAAGGCGTTCAAGTCGATGCCGATTGGCGCCGGGATTCCTGGAAAGTCTTCGGCAATTTAAGTTTTCAGGATTCCGAATCCACCGAGGACCAAGACCAAATTACCCGGAAAACCGCCGATATTGCCGACTTTCGCCTGAATCTGGGTCTACATTGGACGCCCCGGCCGGGAGTGGGTGCCAACCTTCGCCTGAATTACGTCGGCGAGCGGGACCGCGGGCCCGGCACCACGGTACCCGAGCCGGAATTCTTTGAATATGTCCCTTTTGTCGAGGATTTTCCCTTTGAAGAACCCTTCACCGTCAACGAGGATATTCCGTCATACACAAGCCTACAAGCGACCATCTCCGCGAACCTGCTGCCGGAGGGGCGTCGATGGGGAGAGTTGGAAGTTCAATTGATCGCCCGCAATCTCCTGGATGAGGAAATCATCCACCCGGGCGTGCGCGAGGCCGACGGTTTCTTCTTATCAACTGAAATCGCCCAACCCGGCCGCACCATTTTCCTGCGCCTTAACTACCGTATCCCCTGAGAGGTAGACTACCAGGCTCTGTGACCCCGATCGGGTCGTAAAAAAAGGCCCACGCGTGTTGCAATGAGCCTTATCCAAAATCAGAGGACAGACTAACAGCTCTGGATTTTCTCAAGAGCTGTCGTCGTGTTTGTGTATTACTACATGCATAGATTACACCCTGCCAATCAAATATGCAAGTTTATTTGATATATTTTTGCATTTTTTGTAGATTTCGGGTAGGTTGATGGCTGATAGATCCTTTTCTCTCACCGAATTGGGTCTTCAAGAACTGTCTGATTCTGGTAAGCTATGGGGCTCGCCGTCCGGCATTTCCGCCGGACGGGTAACCTGACTGTGAGTTATCGACCTAGGATAGTGGCACGGCAAGGATGTGGAATTGAGCGGTAAGCCCGTTGACAAAGCGATTCTGGAAATCGTCACCGAAAACCGACTGCGCGACCAACGCGGGATCCTGAAGGAACTCTTGGAGCGTGGTTTCGATATCAACCAATCAACCCTTTCTCGGCATTTGAGGAAGCTGAAAATACGAAAGGTAGACGGTTACTACCGCTACACGGGCGACCGAGCGGGCGGCTTAACCGATTTTCAGCAGGTTCTCAAGGTCATCCCGGTCCCGCCCAACCTTTTGGTGGTAAAGACGCTCCCGGGTCATGCCAACGCGGTGAGTTGGCATTTAGATGAGCGCGGCATCGAGGGCGTGGAAGGGACCGTGGCAGGCGACGACAATGTGTTCATTGCGGTTCGTCCACCCGAGGAATTGGAAAACTTGAGAAAACAAATAGCCCACATTTTCCACGTGGATTAAGTCCCACGCGGTTCGAGCGGGCAGGGCGAGGAGTTTAGAGGCGGGAGCGCACGGCGTTTCCCGCCTGTCGACCGTCTTACCGGGCTTGATTGTTTCCAGCGTCAGTAAACAATATGCCAGCGGGTTTGGCGACCGCCCATGAAAAAGACATGGCTTCCATCGAAAACCGCGTCCTGCTCCAGTTTGATTTGGACGTATTGGTTGTTCCACTCCGGGACCTTTACTTTGACGTTGCCCTCGATGGCATACGCCGTATTGGGTTGCAATTTCCAACTGCCGCGAATGGGCGTGGGTCCCTGGTTGTCCCACATGCCGATGGTCGGCCCCGGCGCATGGCCGAAGAAACCCAAGGGGTGGGTGTAAACCGAACATAGAATACCCTCGCTGTCGGCCTTTTCACGGGTAGCGGCCAGGATTTCGTTACCTGTGCGGTCGGTACGGAACTGATCGGTCAAAATGTCTTGCCAACGATTGCCCACTGCCAGGGCTCGTTTCAATCCCTCGGGGACCTCTTTTTCCCCATATTTCAGAACGTATCCCATCTCCTGTGTATCCGTGTTCAGGCGTAGGTAGGTGATACCGACATCGGTATGCAACACATCGCCGCGGTAGATAGTGCCGGACGTTCCGAAGAACGGACTTGACGTGTCCTTATTGGTCGACGGACGCTGCACATTGACCGTAGGGTGGAACCAGATGGGTAGACCCAGGTCGGAAAAACGCTGGCGAATGAAGGCGGCAACATCATCGGTAGTGGTGATGCCGGGTGTGATCACCTTGTTGGAAAAGGCCTCGGCAACTACACTACGGGCAATGGCCACAATTTGAGGATAGATTTCCAACTCCGCCTCTGTGCGGGTTTCCAGCCAACGGACAGCCAGTTCCTCAGCACTTTCCAGCCGGTTTTTCAGTTCTGGTGTAAGCACTTCCAACAGGCGCTGATGCAGGGCTTGAGTCAAACCGTCGGCAATCGGCCAATGACGACTGGTATTGATGCCGATGCGCTTGGGATTGCGCTCGGCAATGACCTCGCCCAGCCGTTGCCACTGGCTGTCGATCGTGCCGCCCTGCCACTGCGCCTGATAGACACCTCCGATGGGGTAGCGGCTGACCGTCAATCGTTCGACGCCCTTGTCTTCGCCCCGGTCAAAAAGGACCAACATGGTGGTTCGCCGTGCGGCAAAGGCCGGCTCCGGCACCATGGTCAGGTAGACGGGGTCCTCGTTGTACTCCCGGTTGATCACCAGCCACATATCGATACCGGTCTCGCGCATCAACAGCGGCAAGAGGTTGTCGAGGCGATCCTGGAGCAAGCGATTGACCACGGGTGTACGTTGCGCCCAGGGCAAGATCTCGGGTGTTTCCGTGATTACCCTGCCCTGATCGTGCGCCGCGGACGGCGGGGCGTCATCTGATGACAGGACGGGCTGAACGAAAAACAATAGGCAAAGAACGATTTTGTGCATGGTGTTTCCCCTTAGCAGTCTACTGGTTGGCTCCATTCTGGACCAGACGGACCCGGATTTCAAGCAGGACCATTCGCTGGAGGGCGATCACCGGTCACAAGAGATGAGGAAATAATGAAGAGCGCACCCTCAGCGATTTGAACCTTTATTACGGAAAAGGCATCGACAATTTACTGACTTTTCCAAGCAAACGCACCACAAAGCCCTTGTTGCTGTTAGACTGTAGGCGGAGGTTTGCCACCCTACTTCCCACTGCAGAGAAACAGTCAATGGAATTCTTTTTGGATATTGCCGGATTCGGCATTAAAATCGCCATCCTGGCCGCGGCACTTGTGCTGCTGATCGGTTTGATCATCAATATGTTCCGGCGCGATCACGACACCGGCGATATCGTGATCACCTCCTTGAACGACCATTATCGGCGCATCAGTCGGATCATGCGCTCGGCCGTGCTTACCAAGGCAGCGTTCAAGGAAAGCGAGCACCAGCTTAAGAAAAAAGCAAAAGATAAAGATGACAAAAAAATCTTCGTTATCGATTTTCACGGGGATCTGGCCGCCACCATGGTTGCCGACCTCCGTGAGCAGGTGACCGCCGTCCTACAAGTGGCCGGTGAGAACGATGAAGTCGTGGTAATCCTGGAATCGGACGGCGGGATTTACGAAAATTACGGCTTGGGCGCCGCCCAACTGGACCGGCTGAAACAGCATTGTATCCCCCTGACCGTATGTATCGACCGGGTCGCGGCGAGCGGCGGTTACATGATGGCTTGCATGGCTGATCGCCTGCTGGCCGCACCATTTGCCATTATAGGGTCCATCGGCGTGGCTGTCTCCATCCCGAACGCCAACCGTTTGTTGAAAAAATTCGATGTGGAATATGTGGAACTGACCGCGGGCAGCTACAAACGCACCCTGGGATATTTCGGCGAGATCACCGACAAGGGCAAGCAAAAGGTTCAGGAAGAATTGGAAGATTCACACCGCTTGTTCAAGGAACACATCAGCGAATACCGTCCCCAAATGGACGTGGACACTCTGGCCACGGGGGAGACCTGGTACGGGGCCCGCGCTTTGGAGCATCGATTAGTTGACGAATTGATGACCAGTGACGAATATCTTTGCGATCAGGCCGAAAAAGCCCGGATCTGGCGCGTGACCTATCACGCCCCGCGATCCGTTCGCGACCGGGTGGTGTCTACGCTCAGCGAGAGCGCGGATCGGTTGCTGATCCGTTGGTGGCGACGTCTCCAAAAAGTCAGGGCGGAACGAGCCTGAGGTCGAAGCCTATGTTTTGTCTACTCACCATGTTGATGCTGATTTGGGCGCAAGAACCCGTTAACGCTTTGGAAGAGGCCGGCGCCCTGTATTTCACCACCTATACGACCGAGCAAGGCTTATCGCAAAACAGCGCCATGGCGATCATTCAGGACCGAACCGGCTTTCTGTGGATCGGTACTGAGGACGGTTTGAACCGTTTCGACGGCTACAGCTTCGACATCTATCGCGAAAGCATGGGCGATGACCGAAAGCTTTCATCCAATGTGATCCACGACCTGTTGGAGGATCGCCGGGGCAATCTCTGGATTGCCACGGACGGCGGCGGCGTCAACCGTTTCGATCCGGTCACCGGGCAGTTCACCTGGTATCGCTACAACCCCGACGACCCGCGGAGCCTGCCGGACAATAGAACGCGCGCCCTGATCGAGGACGCCGAGGGCATAATTTGGATTGCAACGATGGACGGTCTGGCAGCATTGAACCCGGAAACGGGCGCCTGTCGTCGCTATTACACCGAGATCGGCAATCCCAATACGCTACCGGGAAATAAAATCCAGCACCTGGCCTTAGACAAACGAGGCCATTTGTGGATTGCGGGCAACGGCGGAACCAGTGAACTGGATCCAGGGGAAGGCAAACTGGTCACCCACGACCCTCGCTCCGCCCGCTACATCCTGATCGAAGACGATGATACCATTTGGATCGGCCATGAGGAGGGTCTTATCCGCCTGGAGACCACGGGTAGGAAAACCTCTTACCGGACCGGCCCGGAGGAAGAAGGCGGGTTGAGCCATCCAACCGTACGCAGTATTTTTCGCGATTCCAGGGGCTGGCTGTGGTTGGGCACCATGAGCGGCTTGACCATCTATCCCGGCTCCATGAATCGGTCGGTGCATTACGACGTAAACGCTCCGGGTAATCGCAGATTGCCGTTCAATAACATCCGCACCTTCATCGAGGATCGCGGCGGAGAAATCTGGATCGGGGGACACGGCGGTATGACCAAGTGCCGCCCCGGACACATTCCGTTCGAGATCACCAATCGCAAGAAAAACGGTTTGAGCAACGACCGGGTGCGTGCCGTTCTTCGCGACAGCCGTAATATCTTGTGGGTGGGCACCGCCGACGGTCTTAACTACTTCGAGCCGGACATGACCACACCGCGACGAAACCTGCTCAAGGACAAGGAAGAGGAAACAGGTATCAACGGCCACATCTGGAGCCTGATGGAGGACAGCCGTGGAGATATCTGGATCGGCACGGCTCGGGGGCCGGCGATCTGGCAACGGGAAACCGGACGATTCATGAGCCGACGAAACTCGATGCCGCCGGAAATGGACCCCTCGGAAACCTATATCCGCGCTATGACCGAGGATGTCGGCGGCCATATTTGGCTGGGCGCGCCCGGCGGTCTGGTGCGCCTCGATAAGGACGGCGGCTCGCGCTTTTTCAACGGTGGCCCCGGCGAGGTTCTTCCCCACCCCTTTATCGGTGTATTGCTGAAAGGCCGGGGTGACAGATTGTGGATCGGCAGTATGGGCGGCAGTTTGGCCGCGGTTGCCACCGATGATATTGAAGCCGGTTTTACCGTCTGGTCCGCCGACAAGGGGCCCGACGGACCCGTTCATCCCAAAATCTCCTCACTGCATCAACAAGCCGACGGCACCCTATGGGTGGGAACCTATGGAGGCGGGTTGAGTCGGTTCGACATCAATACCGGCAGGTTTCGCCACTTCACCTTGCGGGACGGCATGCCCAATCTGGTGATTTACGGCATTCTCGAAGATATGCGAGGGGACCTGTGGCTCAGTTCCAATGCGGGCATCACGCGCTTCGATACCGAAACCGGTCCCGTGCGCACCTATAACCACGCCGACGGCCTGCCCAGTAACGAGTTCAACATGGGCGCTTCTTTTGCCGATGAAAGCGGGCTGTTGTTTTTCGGCAGCGTCGCCGGTATGGTCTCTTTTCTGCCCGGTCGTTTTTTGCAGAATGAATACCGGCCCCCCCTGGTGCTGGCCGGTCTGCGCAAGAACACCCAGGTCTTCCTTACCGAAACTCCGATTTGGAGAACTGAAACCTTGGACCTGGGACCGGAAGATCGCTCGTTTACCGTGGATTATGCCGCGCTTAACTTCATCCAGCCGTCAAAGAATCGCTATGCCGTCAAATTGGAAGGTTTCGATACGGACTTCCAGTATGTCGGAGGACAACGTTCCGCCACCTACACCAACCTGGACCCCGGCCGATATGTCTTTCACTTGAAAGCGGCCAATAACGACGGCTACTGGTCCGACCCCAAGGAATTGCTTCAGGTAACGGTGCCGTCTCCCTGGTTCCGTTCGGGAACCGCCTATGTGCTCTATGCGGCGCTGTTCTTATTGGCCGCTTTTTACGTGGCCTTGACCCAACGCAGCCTGGCCATCAACAACCGCGAGTTGGAACGACGCATTGCCGACCGCACCATCGAATTGGATCTACGCAACGCGGAACTGGCCGAAAAGAACAGCGAGTTGGCCCATGCCTATGAGGAATTGAAAATGGCCAGCCTCAGCGATCCCTTGACCGGACTGGGCAACCGGCGCTTCCTGTTCCAATCCATCGAAAAGGAAATTTCGGCACTCAACCGCCTCTATCGCAAAGCGGGGGAAAACCTGGTTACTCCTCCAAGCGATGCCTTTCTGGGGATCTTCATGATCAGCTTGGATTTCTTCATGGAACTGAGCGATCGGCACAGCTACCAAAATGACGACCAGATTCTTATCCAATTCAGCCGCCTGCTGGAAAAAGTTTGCCGCGACTCCGATTGGTTGGTGCGCTGGGGCGGGGCCGAGTTCCTGATCCTGACCAGGCGAACCGAGGTCGCCGGGCTCGCCAAAATGGCCGAACGACTCCACGAGGAGATCGGCAACCATACTTTCCAGTTGGCCGACGGCGATGAGATGATACTGCACTGCTCCGTTGGTTTTACCTGCTACCCCTTCAGCGCGGTTGTTCCCCGGGCGCTCAGTTGGGAGCCCACCCTGCAAATTGCCGATCTTGCCATGCACGCGGCCCGACAGTCGGGCAGTGATACCTGGATCGGCCTCTACGCGGCCGATGGTGATCCGGGTGACTGGGTAGAACAACTGTTCAGCGATCCGTATCCGCTGATCGCGGAAAAGCAGGTGATTCTGGAAACCTCGCTGCCGGAAATCAGCGAGTTGATTTGGCCCAAACCAGCGGTCATCAAATAAATCCTGGGGTATAAGGGACCGGTTTTCAATACTCGATTCTTCCCGGTAAGAATCGAAGATCTGACGCGGGATTCTCATGTCTTCCCGGGAACAATCGAATGACGGACACCCGGCTGATGAATACCTTTTGGGGCATCAAATTCAAGAAGTTGACCGTTACCGCCGTTCGGGGTTTGTCCCTGGCGCACGGTTGCCGGTGTTTCCTCGAAGACTTATGTCCGACATTGATGGTTCGAGCGCAAAAACCCCGGTCGATTGGACCGGGGTTTTTTATTCAGTGATTCGGTAATGATCGAGGGCTTTAATCCATGATCTTTTTTTGCAGCAGCTTGTTGGGGCTGAGACCCTCGATGCCGCGGGCTTCCAGGTCGCGTACGAAGTCGGCGTCGATGCCGTGTACCTTGAAGGCGATGATCTTGTTCGGCGATAAATCGTCGTAACCCACTTCCGCCATGGCGTCGAGGTATTTGGTGGTCACGCCGTGAACCTTGAAGGCTACAACCTTGGAAGAGCTCAGTTCCAGTCCTTTATCCTTGAATGATTGAATATAGGCGGCGTCGATGCCGTGTACCTGGAAGGCGATCATTTTGGAAGGCGACAGCTCATAGCCCATTTCTTTGAAGCCCTGTGCGGTTTCCCTGTCGATGCCGTGCACTTTGAAGGCGATGATTTTGCCGGGAGTGATTTCGGAAAAGCCCAGGTCATGGATTTCCTCGATGTAATCGCGGCCGATGTCGTGGACACGGAAGGCGATCAGTTTACCCGCGCTGATCGAGTTGAACCCCAGTTGGTGCATTTCGTCGATAAAATCGGCGGTGACCTCATGGACGCGGAAGGCAATCAGTTTGCCCAGGCTGATGTCCTGGAAACCCATGTCATGGACCTCACCAATATAAGCGGTGGTTACATTGTGAACCGCCAGGCCCAGTGTTTTCGAGGTGGAGGGGTTTTCGTAGCCCATGGCGGCAAGATCGTCCAGGTAGTCTTGAGAAACGGTAAAGGTGAACTCGCCGCGCAGTTTGTCGTTGTAGTTGCGGCCCTCGAAGACCAGTTCGCCGGCCTCATGCCGATAGGTAAAGCGCATATCGGCGCGTTTTCTCAGTTGGCCGCGATCGAAGCCGTCCAGCAGGTCCAGGTCCAATTGGAAGCCCATGTGGAAGCTGTCCCACTCACCGGTCCTCAGGTCCAGGTTCAAATAACCGTTCTCGATCTCGCCGCGCCAATCTCCGGTCAGCACGCCGTTGTCCATGGCGCCGGCGAAGGAGGCGCAAAGCAGCAACACGGTCGCATACAATTTCATAGCATCATCCCCTTTGTTCGATGTTAATCCGGGTTTTGTCCCTTCTGATTCAATCAACCGGGCATTGAAGAAAAGGTTACGACTTTTTGCAAGACGATTATCGGAGGAGAGAGAGCCGGTAGTTGTCGAGGTGGTCGATGCATTTAAGTGTTTTTAAGCGCTGTTTTAGAGAAATCGGACTTAAAAAAGTCATTTTTTGATTGACTCTCCCCTTACGGGAGGTCTTAGCTTGAACAGTGGCGACACACCGATTACTTTGGGGAGGAAGACCATGTTTCCCATCGGACAGTTCTCGAAAATGACCCGGCTTTCCGTTAAAGCCCTGCGCCACTATCACGATTTGGGCTTGTTGGCTCCCGATAAAATAGACCCTGACAGCGGCTACCGCTACTACAAAACGTCATCGTTGGAGCGCGCTCGAGTCATCGTCTCACTGAAAGATCTCGGTTTCCCATTGGAAGAGATCGGCACCATTCTTGCCGATTGCCGGGAGGACACCGATCTATTGCAATTCCTGGAAACCAGGCATCAAGACTTGGAAACCCGCCTGGCTGAATTACAAGCCCGGAAGCATGCGCTGGAAGGATTGATCAGCACGGCGCGTCAAAGCCGCGAACAAGTCCGTTTGCGCATGGACGAGGTGGTTGAAAAAGACCTGGACCCCATGCTGTTCGCGGGCGTCCGCATGAAAGGAGGATACGGGGAAATCGGCAAGGCTTTTTCCCGGGTAGGCAGGAAGGCAGGTTTCAAAATTGCCGGCAAACCCTTGGGACTATTCTACGACGAGGGTTATCGGGAAACCGATGCCGATTTCGAGGGCGGTTTTCCTTTGCGCAAACCAATCGACGACGAAGTGGTGGATTGTCGTGAGTTGGAGGGCGGTCACGCGGTCTCCCTGATTCACAACGGACCCTACAGCGATTGCGGCCCCACCTACCAGGCGCTGCTGACGCATATCGCCGAGAAGGGTTACACGCCGCAGTCTCCCAGTCGGGAGGTCTATCTGAAGGGTCCCGGCATGATCTTCAAGGGCAATCCCGCGCGCTACATCACCGAGATACAGTTACTGGTGGAATAACCGCCGCTCTGCTAAAGAAAGCGACGCTGAACCTCGATCACCAGGAGCGTGCCGAAAAGAGCCAGGGCGATGATGAGGAGCGTGTTGGCGAGCCAACCGTTGCGATGCCTGCCCACCCAGGTCTTGCGGTTATTCATCACCAGAAGCAATACAGCCAGGAAGGGCATGAAAAAAGCGCCGGCGACCGCGTAGGCTTTAACGATCCAGACCGGACGGCTGAAAAAGAGCAGGATCGCGGGCGGCAAAGCCAGGAATGCCAGAAAGCCCCGATAGGCGGCGCCTTTAGGGTCCACGGTTGGAACTTCCTCCGGGTCATGGGCCTGGCCGCAATAATCGGCGAACAGGTAGGGGACGCCCTGCCAAACGCCGACCATGGAGGAAAACACCGCGGCCCAGAAGCCGATGAGGAAGGCCCACTTGCCCAAGGGTCCCAGCACGGCGCCCAATTGTGTGGCGACGGCCAGGGCCATTTGGGTACCGGAAACCTGCTCCACCTGGACCCCGGCGGTGACGACCATGATGGCTACCCCAAAAAGGCCGGTCAGGACATACGCCACACTTAAATCAACTCGGGCGCGCGGGAAGTCATCCGCACCGCGCCATCCCTTTTCGCGAATCCAATAACCGTAGCTGAGCACCGTCACGGTACCGCCCACGCCACCGATCACTCCCAGCAGCCAGGTTGCCGAGCCCTCGGGAACCACGGGCACCAGGGCGCCGCGAATAAGTTGCGGCAGGGGCGGCGCTACCAGGACGGCGCAGACCACCACGACGGTAAACATGAGGCCGATAAACCACTTCATCAGGTTTTCCATCAGGCTGTAGCGTCCGGTCAAGACAAGGGCGGCAGCGGCCAGGGAGTGAATGATGCCCCAGGCGGCCACGGGGAGTTGGGGTATCAAGGCATGGCCGGCGAGGCCGCAGGCTGCCATCAGCGCGCCGCCCACGATAAAACTCCAAAAGACCAGGTAAACCAGAAAATACAAGGTCACGAAACGCGGCATATGCCGCATCCAGCCTTCAAGTAGTGTTGTTCCCGTGGCCAGTTGCCAACGCGCCAGGCCCTCGTTGAGCGACCATTTCACCAGGGCGCCCAGCAAGGCGGCCCACAGGATGAGACTGCCGTAACGAGCGCCCGCCACGGCCGCGGTCACCACGTCACCGGCGCCCACCCCGGTAGCGGCAACCATAATCCCCGGACCGACGCCTGCCAGGAGCGCCCATCGTTTCTTCTCGGCCATATCGATCCTCCCCACCCGCTAACGCTAACCAAAAATGAGTTGTATTACCACCAGTAAACGCTGAAAAAAGGTTATAAAAAAGAAATAATATCTAAAAGTGAAAGAATGAGACGGTTGGCCGGCGCTACTCGGCACATCTAAGTAATCCATAATTCAACCGCTTGTTCTGATTGATGTTAATAGATGGTTTGTGGTGATAATGGTTTGCTGTTTAAGTCGCCACGTATCCTTGGACGTTATGAGAAATATGCGGTATAATCAATCACGGCAATGAATCTATGGGATTAATTGAACTGCCGGCCAGGAAATAGATATGCGTTATTTGAAGAAGTCGACCGTAAAGTCGGTCATTGACCTTGCTTGCGCGTGCCCTCCCGATCGCGAATTCACAGCCGAAGAAATTCGGGCAGGAATGATGGGTCATTTGCAGACCGAGCCCAAGGTGAAAGCTTATAACACCTATGTGACCAATTTGCCCGACGAGGAGACCGCCGAGTTGATCGCCCTTACCTGGCTAGGCCGAAATTACGATCACACACCCGACGCATTCGACACCCTGGTAGATACGGCTTTGATCGACAAACCGCGGGTTTTATTCACCGAACCCAAACAGAAGTTACCCCAGTACCTGCGCCTGGGCATGGAGCGACTGGCTCGTTTCCAGACCGGAAAGAAGGTTGCCAAGCCTATAGATGAAGACCGACGCCTCCTGCTGATGGGCAAGTTTGTCCGCGAGCAGTTCGAGAAGACCTACGGACGGGAGCACGGCCGGCATAAACTGTTGAGCATGATGGAAGACGCCGGTTATCTGGAGCAAAAGGAAGATCGCAAACTCTTCGGGTTACCGGCTGAAAAGGGAGATGACGCATTGCATACAGTGCTCAGCGGCAAGCGCGAATCGGCCCGCATTCGCTTGGGCACCATCCGCAAGGATGATTAGACGTCGCACCGTAAGCACCTGAACGGGGAAGAAACCCTCGCGCCCGCGCCGACCCGAGGGCTTCGTCAATCACGTCGTTCCGGTCGCGGAAGCATCGGTTTTGGCCGGTACATTGCCGCCGCTGCTCACACCGAGGTCTTTCAAGAGGTAGCCGGATTGACTGGCGCCCATCAAGACCACCATTTCTTCAGGAATGGCCCATAGCTCGCCGTCGACGATACTTTTATAGAGGAAGAGGCCGATATTCAAAACCGTCCAGAACAACATCTGCGCCTTGGGTAGGGAGATGGAGTTGGTTTTGTCATCGTAGATCATATCGGCAAAACCCCGGGACTTGGGCGCTTCCTTCGGCGGCGCACTTGCGTCGGTCGAAGCGGCTTCTTTGCTTTTCGCCGTGTTTTCCTTCACCGATTGCGCCGTACTGGTGAACAGGGACAGACCCATCATAACCACCAGGGTGTTGGGAATATCGGGGATCTTCAGTTGGATCAGGCCGTAGGTGGCCACCATGCTGCCGATCACGAAGGTCCATATGGAAATTTGGGTGCGGGACAACGAGAACAGGCCTTTATCGTTTCTCAGCAGGCCCAGCGGGCCTTTGCCCAGCCTCACGGAGAACCAGATCACCACGGCCAGGGTAAAAACTATCGGGATCAGCGACCAGATCAGGGCGGCAAAGCGGTTTCCCAGGTAGATGGCCGGCGCCGTAAGGTGGTAATCATCGAAGGTCGTCTTGGCATCATCGGTATAGACGATCCAAGAGATCTCCGGGTTGATATGCACGGTAGGTTGGAACCACCGGATGATTTTCGGCTGCTTCAGATCGAAAATCAACAGGGTGCCCTGCAGAGTTGCCGGATTTTCATTTCTCTCGACGACATAGGAATAATTGGGATAGATATCCAGGGGTTTTTCCCATCCCGTATATGATTTCCAATTCGCCCCTTGACCGGGATCGCCCGCATCCAGGTGTTCCTTCTCGCCGCCGAGACGGGAGACCTCCAACGACAATAACGGCTGGTTCGCCTTCGTGATCGTCGCATTTTCTACAAAGACGCGAAAATAGTGATTGACCAACTGGCCGTCCTCCGCCCATAGGCGGGGCTCCGGCTTGTCGTCCTGAGACAATACGGGCAGAGCACAGAGCACAAGCAACAATAGGGCGCGCACGGCAACCTCCTGGGTTATTCGGGTCTTTGATCGATTGGAATTATGGTACCAGGAAATCGTTTATGACGCCAGGAGCATTTCTGCCGCCGTAAGGGACAGGTGCAAGAAGCGGTAACGGAACTCTTTCAAAACCGTCGGCATTGCCTGAGCGGTCGCTTCTGCTTAATTGTGATTTTTTCACATTTGGTGAAAAGGTTTTTTCTTTGTTATCGCAATACCTGATATTCGGCCTTTTCGGGAAATGCAAAGAGACGGCCCGGCGCTCACCCACCGGATGCGCGCCCCGGCCCTAAAGGAGAATTACGTATGAGACGACTTTTGACCAATGTCGTGATCTTGTTCTACACCATCGGGTTACTGACGCCCCCATTGCTCGCCCAGGGCGACTCAGACCTGGGTTTCAATGCACAATTCGTCAGTCAGGATGTGCCCGCCGTGATGACTGCCGGCAACACCTATTCCGTGTCCATCACCATGCAGAATATCGGCGGCGGGGCCTGGTACCCGAACCAGGTAGCCCTGGGCAGCACTTTTCCCAACGACAATACATACTGGGGCGTCACCCGCGTTCCACTGGGCGCCTATGAGATCGTTCAGCCCGGAGAATACAAAACCTTCACCTTCGATGTGACCCCGGCCAACATGGGGACCTATTACTTCACCTGGCGCATGGTCTTTTACGACACGCAGTGGTTCGGCTTTTACACCAACCCTCAAGAAGTGGTGGTTTCCGGATCTCCCGACGGCGCCGCATTCGTCTCCCACAATGCTCCCGAGGTGATGTTGGCGGGACAATCCTACAACATCTCCGTGACCATGCAGAACTCCGGCGTGTCCAGTTGGTCGGAAGCGGACCAGTATCGCCTGGGTTTGAACGACCCGCAAGCCGCCGCCTGGTCAATCCAACGCGTTCAGCTTCAGCCGGGTGAAGTGATCGCCCCGGGTCAAAACGCTACCTGGAACTTTACCGTCACGGCCCCGCAAACGGTCGGCGACTACGGCTTCGAATGGCAGATGATCAAGGAAGGCGCGGGATGGTTCGGAGATTCTACCGGCACGGCATCCATGCCCGCCCTATCTCCCGAAAACTTCTTCATCGATCCCGGTTTCGAGTCCGGCAGCCTGACCATACCCTTCGACCAGGCGAGAGCCGGCACCCTGTCGATCGACACAACCACGGCGCGCTCCGGCGCGGCGTCGATGAAATTCGAGGTCAATCGTTGGAATGCGCATACGATCAGCAACACCTTGGCGTTTCCGGCTTTGGAGGACAGGACCCTGCGGTTTTCCACCTGGGCAAAGGTCGATGCGGATTCGCCGCTTCGAGTGGATATGTACTTCATGGACGCCCAAATGGCCAACTTGGGTCAAGCTTCAGTCGAATTCAACCTAACCACGACCTGGCAGGAGTATTCCCATCTATTCTCCTGCCTGCCGGGCACGGCTTACGCCATGATCAGCCTGGTTTCCCCCAACAGCAATAAAATCTTTCACCTGGACGACATGGCGCTTCGCCAGGAGATCCCGATCACCTTCTCTTCACCGACAGCCGAATCGATACTCACGCCGGATCGCTACGATTTGGGCCTGCTGCCGGCCGAGGAAGCCGGCACAACCTTCACCATGACGGTTCCTCCGGGCGCCGACGAGATTACGGTAGATTCGGTGAACGGCCCCGTGGTCGTCACCGTGGAACCGGGTGCGACAGCGGGCGAGTATACAGGCCGCGCACGCTGGGATTTTTCCAGCCCGGTGACAAGTACCGATCCGCAGCCCTTCGAGGCCATGTTGACCGTTGCCGACGGCAGCCAGACCTTCAACGTGACCGTGGAAGGGTCGGCACAAAAGGCATCCTTCCCCGTGAGTGTGTCCGGGCCCTTCGGAGATATCAGGGAATTCGAAATCGTGGATTTAGGCGATTTGATCTCCGAACCGGTTCCGACACAGGTCTCATTGGAATTCACGGTTCACAATGACAGCGTCTTGTCGCATCTCTTATTCCGCGATGCCGACTTCCAGCCCGACATCAATGAACTTGCCGGTGTTTCGGCCAGCGCGGTTTCGTCGCCGCTTTTCGAGGGCATCCCACCGGGTGGTTCCGAGGGCTTCCAGGTTGTCGTGCAAATGTTCGAAGACGCCAGTCCCGGCACCTGGCGGGGCCGGGTCGTTCTGTTCTTCGATGACGCCGATGACTTCGAGTTCACCGTAAAGGGCCGGATTCCGGAGCCGTTTATCGAGACCGATTTCGCTCCGGTCGATATCCTTGCCTTTCAGTCCAATGTTTCCTTCGATTTCTCCGTCTTCAATAGCGGGCTTACCAGGGTAGAGGTCAACCTGACTCAGCTAACCCTCTCCGCCGACGCCCCCGAGGGATTGGATGTCGAACGCCAAGGCAGTTCGCGGGTAGTCCTGCTGCCGGGAGGAGGCCACACCTTCGAAGCGAAGCTGTTCAATAGCACCGAGTTTATTGACGAAACCACCCCATTTACCATCGAGGTGGAGATGGATGCCCTGGACGTCAACGGCGGCTTCGATTGGGAAGAAAGAGTTCCCTTATCGATTCCGGCGCGTCTCGTGCTGATGGACGGTCCGGTGGTCACCATCGAAGACGAACGTGGTCGCGGCGTCAACAGCAGCGGCGTCTATCGTTTCGGCGCCGTATCGCCCAACGCGGGACCGGGCGAGATGACCTTCATCCTGACCAACGACGGCAACGAAACCCTGACCATCGATCCGGCGGGTTATGCCGTCAGCGGCATCGACAACAGTTCCTTTGCCAAGGGTTCCGCCCTGCCCCCGGCAAGCTTGGAGCCCGGGCAGTCACAGAACTTCACCGTGTTTTTCGATCCTACCGGACTACCGGACGGCAAACACAAGGGCGCGGTCAGTTTCCCCACCAATGCGCTGAACGGCGAGGACGGCGTCTACAGCTTCGAGATCGAGGTCACCGTGGTGCCCTTCTTTATCGAGGTCAAGGGTCAGCCCCTCACCGGCAACGTGTTCGATATGGGCATCGTCACCGCCTTGGACAGTCCCCAGGACATTCCCATGCGCGTGGTCAACGGCAGCAGTACCGAGGATCTGAGGCTGGGTGACTTCGAGGTGGCGGAAGGTTTCCAAGCACCGCCGGGAACCACCTTTACCTTCAAGGAACCACTGCCGCCTGAGCCCGGCGATAGTATTACCCTGGGACCCGGCGAGGCGTTGAACTTCACGGGCCGCTACGCCATGGACCTGAAAAATTTCGGGGACTTTTTCATCGAGATCGCCTTCGAGGTGGAGAATGAGCAGGGTCGCGAGCCGTTTTCCTTTTTCCTGTCCGGCGAGTCCAGGCCCACCGTGGAAGTGACCGCTTTCTTTACCGACCCTGCCGGGAATCAGGCCCAAACGCCCGTCACCCCCGGCGACACGCTCAACTTCACTCAGTCGGGCTCGCTCGAACAAAACGGGCTTCCGGTCGACTATGAATTCAAAATCAAAAACCTGGATGACCGGCCCATCGTGTTGGATGCCCTGACCGGCCTGCTGGTAACCGAGGTCAACGGCTTCAGCATCCCGTTCGGCCAGGAACCTTTCGACCTGACCGGTATGACGACGGAGCCCATCGAACCGGGCGATTTCGTGACATTGAAGGTCATCTTGTCCACCGGTTTGACCGGTGATTTCCTCAGCCACGTCAACTTCTATTACAAGCAGCACAATCCACCGCCCGGCAACAGCAATCTTGCCAAACCCTTTCTCTTCGACGTAACCGGTGACGTGGGCAGCGAGGCCAAACTGGTCATCATTGCGCGGCCCTTCAGCACCTTCTTTTTCTTCCTCACCCCCACGGTCAAATTCCAGGGAGACGGCACCGATAACCCGATCCGGTTGGACGGTTCCATGTTCGCCAACTCCATATCGCTGGAACTGGAAAACGAGGGCGTCGATCCGTCCATGGGCGCTAAACCGCTCAAATTGGAAAACGTCTTTTTTACCTTCGGCCCGCAGTACTTCGAAATCACGGAGTCGTTTGAATTGGACAAAGCGCTTCGCGATTGGCAACCCGGCAATCGCGTATTCGAGGTTAAGTTCGTGGACGATTTCGATGATGATGAAGACCAATACACCGGCGTGTTGCAGCCAAGGATCGATAACGCCACCAACCCTGAGCACCCGCCCTTCGCCATCGATTTCGAAGCCGACGCCTCCCAAACCCAATCGGCCGATCCCGCCGATATGCATCTGGAACTGGTCACCAACGGGGCCAGGATCGAAAACGGCGTGGAGTATGACCTGGGTACTGTCGCCGTTTCAGGCAATCCCAGATTCCCCTTCCGCCTGTGTAATGAAGGCCAAAGTCGCTTCTACGTGTTGAACTTCCAATCCACGGTGCAAGTGGAGTTCGGCTTCGCGCCCTTCGATGCGCCGCCGAGAATCATCGAACCCAATACCTGCGAAAACCTGACGGTTGTGTTGAATACATCCGAGACCCCGCAAACTTATCAGGGCGCCATGGAGATCGGACCCGTGGAGCCTTCGGACCCCCAAAACTTCCAAATCAGACTGAAAGCAACCTCCGACACCAACGAACCGGAACAGGCTTCCGTGCGCGTGGAAACGGATCGAGGTCCCGTCCAACTGGGCGAACTGTTCTCCTTCGACCCCACGACTACCGAGGTGCCGGTTGAACAAAGCTTCACCATCGTCAACGAAAGCGACCGGCCCGTGGACATCTCCAACTTCAGTGTAGACGGTCCTTTCACCCTCATCCTGGCTCCGCCCCCGGTATTGCCCGCCCTGGGTTCTGCCGAGGTTCGCATTCGCCGGGACTTCCCGCAACTGGGATTGGGCGAGGGTAATGTAGGCTTTGACTTCGGGTTCCCCCCGGGCATGCAAAGCTTTTCGTTCCCCATCGAAAGCGACGCGGTCCTGCCCATCAACCAGCCCGCTATCCAGGTTCTAGATTTCGGCGGCCTGCCGATTGCCTTGAACCAGGTCGTGGACTTCGGTCAAACCGATCAGGGTCTGCCGGTGCTTCAGGATTTCTCCATCGTCAACAACGGTGCGGTGGGCTTGAATGTCACCTTCATGACCCAAAACCCCGGCGGCGGCTTCACCATGGTCGACCCACCCGCGCTTCCCTTCTTCATCGGTCCCATCCCAAGTAACGAACCGGTACCCTTCAGCATCGAACTGGATGCAACGGCGATCGGTCGTTTCAACGGCATCATCTACATCGACAGCAGCGATCCCAATGTGCCTTTGTTCACCTTCCGAATCACCGGCCAGGTGGGTGATGTGATCGAACCGCCCGTCGCGGACAGCTTCGAGGTGACCCACGGTCCGGTGACGCCCGTGCCGCATAACAGCGAGTTCGTTTTCGACGAGACTCAGGTCGGCACCTTCGTGGGCAAAAACTTCCGTATCTGGAACATGGGTACGAAAGCACTCAACCTGAGCGCTGCCGATTTCATCATACCCGAGGGTTATCAACTGATCGGCGTACCCGACGCGCCCATTCCGCCGCCCGATCCCGACGGTACCGTGCACTGGGATAACTTCTCCGTTCACCTGACCGCCGAGGCGGCCGGATTGTGGACGGGCAATATCATCATCAGCAACAGCGACGGTTTCTCGCCCAATCCCTATGTCATCCAGGTGCGCGGCAACGTGGTTACCGACACGATCGCCCCGGAAGGCATTCGCGTGACTCAGGGCGTCTCGGGCGATGTGCCGCACGGCAGCCTGTTTCCCTTCGGCACAACCGATGAGGGCACTTTCATAGGTTTCCCCTTCCGCATCTACAACGAAACCTCCGGTCCCTTGACGATCCTTGCCGAAAACTTCACCATTCCCGCGGGCTTCCAACTGATCAACGTGCCCGCTGTACCCATCCCTCCGCCCGATCCCGACGGCACCGTGCACTGGGATAACTTCGCCGTTCACCTGACCGCCGACCAGTCCGGGGAATTCATGGGCCTGCTGAGTTTCACCGCCTTGGACGGCAGCGGCAACCCGCTTCCCGACTACACCTTCACGGTTACCGGCACGGTCAATGCCGATCCCTGCGGCGATACCGTGAAACCCACCATCACCATCGACCAACCCGCCGCCGGCGCCGTTCTGGATGCCGGGGATGTCACTATCTCCTTCAGCCCGGCCGACAGCGGCAGCGGCATCAAGTGGGTTAGGCTGAAAATCGACGGCGATCAGATCACCAACCTGACCGCGCCCTATACTTACGTGTGGGATGCAACGCCCGGTCCCCATACCATCGAGGGCGTGGCCGTGGATAACTGCGGCAATACCCGCTCGGCCTCGGTATCGGTGACGATCAATACGACAACGCCTTCCACCGTGCCCGGTTTCGCCGGAACCATCGGCGGTCAGGATCTGGCCGGTCTCACCGTTTACGGTCCCGATCACGATGTCGTCCTCACCTGGCAGCATGCAACCGACCTGGTGCCCATCGCCGCCTATCAAGTGGTGATTCAACCCACGGACGGCAGCGGTTGGTTGTACCAGCCGCAAGTGAACTATCCGGCCACGACCACCACGATCGCTACCATGGGCCTCATCCCGGGGATGTCCTACTCCACCCACATCCGCGCTAAAAACGTGGACAATGTTTGGGGCCCGTGGAGCCAGGGCGGTGCGTTTACGGTTGAAGCGGCGCCCGTGCCTCCGGCCGTAAGCAACTTCGTAGGGAAGATCGGCGGCGTCAACCTGAACGGTCTTACCGTGGCCGTGCTCAATCCCCTCATTCAATTCAGTTGGACTCATCCTTCCGATCCGACCGGGATCGAACAGTACCAGATCCTGTTGCAGCACGCGGACGGCAGCGGTCGTCTCTACGACGAACGCGCATTTTTCCCCGACAATACGCTGAGCCTGCAAACCGCCGGTTTGGCTCACGATACGTCCTACACCATCCACATTCGCGCCAAGAACAACTTCGGTAGTTGGGGACCTTACGTCAACGGCGGCGCCTTCACGGTTCAAGCAGCCGCGCCGGAAACGGTTCCCGGATTCGTAGGGACCATCGACGGTGAAACCATAGACAACCTGACCATCTACCGAACCGATCCGACGTTGAACTTCAACTGGAGCCACGCCTCCGATCCCAACGGTATTGCCAAGTACAATCTTCGAGTTTTGGAAGCGGGCGTCAGCGGCGTCTTGTTTGCCGTGAGCCCGGATTATCCGGCGACCTCGGCGAGCATTGCGACCACGAACCTGGTTGTGGGCAAAACCTACAGCATCCATATTCGCGCGCAAAACAACGCGGGTCTGTGGGGTTCCTTTATCAACGGCGGTAGCTTCACCGTTCAAGATCCGCCCGTGCCGGGCACCGTACCCAACTTCGTCGGTAAGATCGACGGGACGAACCTGGACGGCCAAACCATCCAGATTACCGATCCCACCATAGCCTTCAGTTGGAACCACGTCAGCGATCCGACCGGCATCGAACAGTACCAGATCCTGCTGCAACACACCGACGGCAGCGGCCGCCTGTACGACGAGCGCGTGTTCTACCCGGGCAATACCCTGACGCTGAACACCACGGGGCTGACCTACGGTAAGTCCTATTCCATCCACATTCGCGCCAAGAACAACTTCGGTAATTGGGGCAATTATGTGAACGGCGGCACGGTGACCGTGGAAGCGCCCACACCGGGTACGGTCCCCAATTTTGCCGGAACCATCGACGGACAGAACGTTGCCGGCCTGACTGTCTACCAAACCAATCCCACCATCAACTTCAGTTGGAGCCACGTCTCCGATCCCAGCGGTATTGCCCAATACAACATCCGCGTGCTGCGCTCAGGCGTAGCGGGCGTGTTGTTTGCGACGAGCCCGGTCTACCCGGCCACCTCCGCTTCCATTGCAACCACCGGTCTGGAGGAAGGAGTTTCCTACTCCATCCACATCCGCGCGCTGAACAACGCGGGTAACTGGGGTCCCTTCGTCAACGGCGGCGTCTTCACCGTGCAACCGCCGCCGGTGCCCGGAACCGTACCCAACTTCGTCGGCAAGATCGGCGGCGTCAACCTCAACGGTATGACCATCAACATCACCAATCCCACGATCGCTTTCACCTGGAATCATGTCAGCGATCCCACGGGCATCGAGCAGTACCAGGTTCTATTGCAGCACACCGACGGCAGCGGTCGCCTGTACGACGAACGCGTTTTCTATCCTGGCAAAAGTCTGACGTTGAACACGTCGGGACTGACCTACGGCAAATCCTATTCCATTCACATCCGCGCCAAGAATAACTTCGGTAACTGGGGCGCCTATGTGAACGGCGGCACCTTGACCGTGGAAGCGCCCACGCCGGGCACGGTCCCCAACTTCTCGGGAACCATCGGCGGTCAGAATGTGGCCGGCCTGGATATCTACGAAACCAATCCTACGATCAACTTCAGTTGGAGCCATGTTTCGGACCCCAGCGGTATTGCCCAATACAACATCCGCGTGCTGCGCTCAGGCGTAGCGGGCGTGTTGTTCGCGACAAGCCCGAACTATCCAGCCACTTCCGCTTCCATCGCCACATCCGGCCTGGAGGTAGGGGTTTCCTACTCCATCCACATCCGCGCGCTGAACAACGCGGGGAACTGGGGACCCTTCAACAACGGCGGCGTCTTCACCGTACAGCCTCCACCGGTGCCGGGCACCGTGCCCAACTTCGTCGGTAGGATCGGCGGCGTCAATCTTTCCGGTCAAACCATCGACATCACCAATCCTACGATTGCCTTCTCCTGGAGTCACGTGAGTGATCCCACGGGCATCGAACAGTACCAGGTCCTGCTGCAACACACCGACGGCAGCGGTCGCCTGTACGATGAACGCGTCTTCTACCCGGGCAGCAGCTTGACGTTGAACACGTCGGGACTGACCTACGGCAAATCCTACTCCATCCACATTCGCGCCAAGAACAACTTCGGTAACTGGGGCGCCTATGTGAACGGCGGCAGCTTCACCGTGGTCACGCCCACGCCTCCGGCCGTGCCCAACGTCTCCGGCACCATCGGCGGCGCCAACCTGAGCGGCTTGGATGTGTACGTGACCAACCCGACGGTGACCATGTCCTGGACCAGTCCGGCCGATCCCTCGGGCATCGAACGCTACCAGATCGTGATTCAACCCACGGACGGCAGCGGTTGGCTTTACCAGCCGCAGGAACTCTTCCCGGCCACGTCCACGACCATCAACACCTCGGGCCTGGTATACGGTAAATCCTACTCCACCCACGTACGCGCCAAGAACAACGCCGGCAACTGGGGCCCCTGGGCCTCCGGCGGGACCTTCTCGGTTGTTGAGCCTGTACCTACCACGGTGCCCAACTTCTCGGCAACCATCGGCGGTCAAAGCGTGGTCGGCCTGACGATCTTTGTGGCGAATCCAACGGTATCCTTCAGTTGGAGCCACGCGAGTGATCCCACCGGGATCGAGCGTTACCAGATCGTCATTCAACCGACCACGGGCGGCTGGCTCTACCAACCGCAGGTACTCTATCCGGCAACTTCAACCTCAATAGCCACCTCCGGCTTACAGGCGGGAGTATCCTACTCGGTCCACATCCGGGCCAAAAACAACTTCGGCAACTGGGGTACCTGGGTGAAGAAAGGTAACTTCACCGTACAAAGGTAAATCCTTGCACCGACGGAACTCACGGCGGAGCCCCTCCGGGGGCTCCGCTTTTTTATACTCGAAGAGATTTTCCTTTATAAGAACATCCCGATGTGTTGTTCAGTTCCCCGAGTGTTCATGGGAAGCATCTCCGGAGCTCTAACATTTATATGAACGCGAATAGCGCGAATAAACGCGAATGGGAGAAGAGGTTCGCTGAACCTGGTTTTATTTGCGGGTATTGGCGTCATTCGCGATCAAAACCCGGAACACATCATCGCGCAGCACGGCAATGCGCCTCGACCGTCTCGAAGATGCCCGGCCCCGCGTCGCCATGCTCCCCCGCCGTCTCGAAAGCGCATTGTAACGTGGGGCAATCCATCCCCGACCGCTCGGCGGCGTTTCGCTCCGCACGGCGGTTCACCGCCGCAATCCCTGACACGGTTTGCTCTTGGTGGATATGAAGGTCGAAATGTCGGGAGGGGTATTGCCGCTCAAAGAGATGGAGATCAGCTCCAGGAAAGGTCGATAAGGACGAGAGCCAATCCCATTTTGCAAATAAAAAGGACCAGGAGAACCAGTTATGAGGGTGCTTCAAAAATGAAAATTGAGTACATGACCGCGCATAGACTTTATATTTATTCAGAAAAGAAGAGCATGGTGCGTTATGGCCTACCCATTGAGTTGAAATCCTCCTTCATAGCCGGTCATGAGGTAGTTTCAATTTTGAAAATTGAGTACATGACGGTCTCTGTTACTGCTATTGAAAATAAAAATAGGTCCATGGCAGGTCATGTTCTTCCCACATAAATGAGAATCCGGCTGATTGCCGGTTATGAACCCTTCATCGGGGGTCTCCGGCGCATTGCCGTTGAGCCCGATTCCTCAGGTCGACGGTCGGAAAACATGTCGTCCGACCGCAATGCCGCCGAAAGGATCGATGCTTGGGTTGCGGACAGTAGCAAAGCCCCTTTGACGCCGACGGTGTCGATTGAAGCCGGTCGACATGGTGTCCGTCCGATCGCTGGAGGCCATTGTTCCGGGGAAGAATCGAGTATCGAACGCCGGCTCCGTAGGCCTTCCCGGGAAGAATTGAGTCAACTCGGGGTTGTCAACGGTTGGTCAACAATCCGTATTTCTCCACCTGTAGACCGGGCGCCCGAGGCTGAACCACAGACCGGGCTCGCATAGTGGAAGCGCCCGGCACTTGCCGGTACCCGGAGGTCGTTGTCGATGTCGGGAGGCAACGGCGAGGATAACCCGAATGAGGAAAGCCGAGGTGCGGCCACCCCTGTGCATCTACCGGCCCGTGGATTTATGATGTTGAGGATTCCCGATCCATATCCACTGAAAATGGGAACTAAAACAAACCGCGCCCGTATTTCGTTAATATCGAATCCTAAAAATCGCTTTGGGGTAATAAAAATACCTCATCACGTATTTGATCACCAATAAAAAAAGGGGTGGGCGTTTCCGCCCACCCCAAGCTAGGTTTGGTCACGGAGGACAGACGTACTATTACGTACCGAGACCATACCCTCGTCAAAGTCAACCGAGTGTTTTCACGCCGATCAATGCCTTGCCAAACCCTTGATCGGCTTATCTTTTCTTGTACAAAGGGAAAGTGCGGCCAACCGGCCGCCAATCTTTTCATCACAGTGTGATAGGTCCGGTTTACGGCACGGACAACCACTCAAACCCAACTGACGGTAAGGGCTGATCTGTGAAGAAATGTTCTGGTCTAATCTTAGCACCGGGACGGGGCTATTGCCAAGAAAAGAAATTCTTTTTTCGGCCGGCAATCGTAGGTCTACTATAATCAGGTCGTCGGCTGAATCATGGACTTCGCTTCTATTCTTGGAAGCTCCCAAAAAATGCCGTAGTGGACAGTCCGCCCTTGCGACGGTTTCAGTCCTCTTCCACTTCCAGCGGCAGCATCAGCGTGAATGTGGCGCCCTTGTCGATACCCTCGCTGGCCACTTCCAGCGAACCCTGCATCTGTTCGGCCAACTGTCGGCAACTGTGCAAACCGAATCCGTGGCCCGACTTACGGGTTGTGAAACCGTAACCGAAAATCCGGCCCATGGTTTCGGGGGCAATCCCCACCCCGTGATCGGTGACCTGTAAGATCGCATCCGTTTCCGTTTTGCAGGCGGTCAGAATCATGACACGCCTTTCCGGGTCTACCCTGGTCATGGCCTCGGCGGCGTTGGAGATGAGGTTGACCAGTATTTGCAGCACCATGTGGTGAAACGCCGGGATCTTGGGCAACTGCTCGAAACGGCGCTCCAGGGTAATGCCATGGCGTCTGATGCTGACCTGGTTGACGCGCACGGCCTCTTCAAACACCATTTCCACATTCAGTTCTTCCAGGGACTGATGCACTTTGGCGCTGGACTGTTGCAGTTGAATGGACACGTTCACATGCTCCAGATTCTGCGTCAGGCTGTAGAGTTCGTCCAGGATCATCTTTTGTTCTTTATTCAATACAGTGGCCAGGCTGGAAAGAAATTCGGGAATCAGCTTGCCCTTGTCGTCGCGTGTGATGAACTCGCCCAGGTTCTCGCGATTTTCCTTCATCAGATCGGCCACCTGGTCTACCTTGCCCACCCGGGAACTGTCGATGATCTTCTCCATCATCTTGGTGCTGACGATCAAGCTGGTAAGGACATTTTTGACATTGTGCAAGACATCGGTGGCCTTCTGGTTGCTGTCGGAATCACGGTTATAGCCCATTTCCTGGTTGGCTTCTTCCAACTGGGCGGTTTTGTCTTGAACGATTTGTTCTAATTCCTCGTTGCGTTGGTGGATCTCCAACTCGGCCGCTTTGCGCGCCGAAATATCGCGCAGGACCAGTTGTGAGGCCATTTGGCCCTGGTAGTTGATTCTGGCGCCCATGACTTCCACATCGATGAGAGAGCCGTCCTTGCGGATCAGGGTAGTTTCGAGTTTGACGCCGGTGCCTCCCTCCTCGCCGGGCTCGTCGCAAACGGCGCCCATGGTTCCTTCCCATTCTTCCGGCTTGAAAAGGCGCGTGACGGGTAGGCCCGTCAGTTCGTCCACATCCCCGCGGCCCAGTAATTGGCCGGCGGAGGCATTGGCAAACACCACGGTGCTGTCTTGAACCACGATAATTCCGTCCGGCGACAGTTCGACCAGATTTCGGTAGCGGGCCTCGCTGGACACAAGGCGGGTTTCGGCTTCCAGTTTGTCCTGTTCCAACTTGCGTTTGGTAAACACCTGTTCGATCACGGAAGGAAGCAACTCCAGGTAACCGCCCTCGACATCTTTCACGATATAATCCTGGGCGCCCAGCTTCAACGCCCTGACGGCGGTCTTCTCATCGCCGGTTCCGGTAACCATAATGATCGGCGGCACATCTTTTCCGCCGATCACCTTCTCGATTACGTCCAGACCGTCATATACCGGCAGGTGCTGATCGATAGCGATCAGGTCGTATTCGTTCTCTTGAATCATGGCAAGGCCCTTACCGCCGTCGGGCGCATGTTCGACCACATAGCCCTGTCGTTGCAAACCTCGCCTGAAGAGTCTTGCCAGACCGTCGTCATCTTCTATGTATAAAATTCGCTTTCGGCTCATCAAAGTCTCCCAACCCTCAGCCGACGGCCGGTTCAGGTAAAGCGCCCTATCTGTTAAAATCATCGTATTTTCCCATTAAATCTTCATAAAAAAGTGGTAACCGGACTGGGAAAAGTCGGTTATTGTCGCGAGCAATCGGACAAAATGCGTCGACGCGGAGACCGTAAAACGTCGTGAACACAGTTTTAGGAACCGAACACGGGCGTACGCTCTACCTGACAGCAGTGTCCCCCAAAGGTGGCCGGTCGGCAGGTCAACGGCGCGCAAAGCCTTGCCTGGTCGTGGTTTTTTCTTTGGCATGCGCTTTGCCCTATAAGTGATTACGGTGGCCGGCCCCGAATCTTTGCCATCGAGGTCGTCTTATGTATGCTTTTCCCTCATCGCCAAAATCCGGTCCGATGCGAGCCCTGCTCTTCATCGGCCTGGTTCTGACCCTACCCGTCCTCGCTCAGCCCCACGACCGGGCCGACGGCTATATCGGCCTGCGCGCCGGCTTCATCGAACTGGAAGATGTGGATGAAGACGGCAGCTATAACCTGGGCGTGTTCGGCGGGTTCTTCCTGACACCCGAACTTTCCCTGGAAGCCTCTTACGACTTCCAAACCAGTGAAGTAGTGCTTTACGAAGATTGCTGCTCCACCGTGGTTGTGCCCCTGTTGGACCGTAAGACCAACGCGTTCCAACTGGGCCTTAAATTCTCACCCTTCCGCACCATGCTGCGTCCCTACCTGATGGGCGGTGTGGGTTACTATAGTTCCGAATACACCCTACCCGATTACTTCGGCGATGTCGATCGCATCGGCGATACGGGCTACTACGGCGGCCTTGGCCTGGAGCTTTTCGGCCGCGCCTTTGCCGACACCGGGTTCACCCTGGTTTGGGAGAACCGTTGGCTCTTTACCCAAGAGGAATACTGGGATGAAAACCGTATCGAAAGCGACGGTTTTACCAGTACCCTGGGTTTCAAATTCAAATTTTAAAGTTACTAACGTGGAGGGCGTGGTGTCGGGCACGGGCGTGAGCCCGGCCGAAAAACCACACCGATCAGATGACGCCGCGCCCTCCGCGACCAGTTTACACCCATTGAAAAAAATGCCGCCGGGAGGAGAGACCGGCGGCATTTTGCACGAGAGAGCAGGCTATATTTCCGGCGTGGAGATTCAATGGCGCCGGATTGCCGTATAAGCGCGAAACAATGCATAAGTGGCTCACCTTTTATTGAGAAAGCAGGCGGCAACCAACTCATCGGATCGGAACCCAAAAGGGCTCCCTATGAAGGGAGCCCTGTTGGTAATTATTGAAGCGGTTGCCGTCTTGTTTAGAAGCGGAAGCCTATATCGATGCGGTAGGTGCGCGGGGTTTGGAAGTCCGGGTTGGAGTCGGGTTCGCCGAAGCGATCGACCACCGTGTAGTGTACGCCTTCCACCGGGGTTTCCGTGTAGACGTTGAACGGCATGTCCTGGTTGACATCGGTTTCCAGGTCCAACGACCAGCCGCGGTCGTAATTGTCCGCGTTGAACAGGTTGATGATATCGAATTCCACGAAGAACTCGAAGCGCTTGTAGGTGATGGCGTAGTTAATGGCCAGGTTGGTTTCATGGACGTCCTGAGCACGCTCGCCGCCGCGGTGGACATAATAGGTGATGTCATCGGGCGGGTCCAGATAATTGACGGTGTCATAGGCCGGCAGGCCCCAGGCCGTGGGATCATCTTCGATGTCGATGTCCAACACCAGGTCGTAGGGCGAACCCGTGGCAAAGCGTTGGTACCAGGTCAAGTCGAAAAAGCCCACCTGGGTATCCCACTCATAGGTCAGGAACAGGTTGGCCACATGGCGTTGGTCGCCGCGAAGGTAGCCGCGCGGCAGACGGTTCGCGAAGTTGTTGTATTCCGGGTACTCCGTCAGAGCGCTGGATGGACTCAGGATACCGCTGGTGCTGCCGCCGTTGGTGTTACCGATGAGCTGCGACCAGGTGTAGTTGCCCGAAAATCTCAACTTATCATTGAACCGCCAGCGGAATGAGGTCTGCACCCCGTTGTATTCCTTGTTGTACACACTGTCGTCGTTGTTGATTACGGTCAAGTCGTTACGGCCGTTATTGGTGCTGCCGATCACCTGGTTGATATGCGAGACGTAGAAGTCCTCGAAGTCGCGGTGTACGAAATCGGCCTTGAAGAAGCCCTTTGAACCGAATTGGATCTGATACCCGATACGTGATTCGACCGTGTGCGGAGAGTCCAGGCCATTGGGGGTATAGCCTCCGTTGGGGTTCACATCGCCGAAAACCTGGTTGGGTGAGGACAGGTCCCCGCGGTTGATGGTGCTGAAGCCGAGGTCGTCTTCCCAGGCGGCCGAGTTGGGGTGCCCCAGCGGGTCCAGGAAGAAGTCTTCACCGTAGGTTTCGTTGATCCAAGCGATCACATCCAGGTAGTTCTCCGTTTGCGGACCACCGTAATTGAGTCGCGCCGTAGAGGTAGAACCAGCCTGACTGCCGTCATCGGCCGCATCGCCCACCCGACCGGCATAAACCGAATAACTGGCGTTGAATTCGTGTTTGCCTTCACCGCGTAGATCATAGTTCACCGACAAGCGCGGCGAGACGATGCTGTCGTCGGCCGATGTCAAACCGTCGGCGCGCACACCGTCATTTTGGTCAAAGCGAAAGCCGATGTTGAAGCGCCACTCGTCGTTTAAGGTAAAGGTATCATTGACCCAAGCGGAATCGGTTTCGTAACGCGTGGTCATGGAACTGATCTCGATGGGACGATAATACAAGCGCGACCGGTAGCGACCGCCGGAACTGGTGTTCGAATAGATGGGGATGGCGGTATTGCCTTCGAAGCGGAAGTCGCTCCAGAACTCCCAATCATTGACGTATTGACGGTTGTCGGCAAAGCGATAGTCTTCCAAGGTTTGGAGACCGATGCTGAAATCGTGCGTGCCCATAGATTCGGTAACCAGGAAGTAGCTGAGTTGAGCACGCAGGGTTTCGTTCCCGCGCGGTTCATCGGGTTTCCCCAGGAACTGGGGCGAGTTGATACGGAACTGGGGGCTGCGGCGATAACGCAACGAGGTTCCGATGATATCAATGTTAGCGCCCGCGTCGATTTGCGCCTGGAGGTGAGGCGGAATGGGGCGCGCTTCGAACACGCTTTCCCGTTCGGTATATTGCACTTCCACGCTGAGGTTGGGGTTGATGACACCGTTGTAGGTAATCGCCGATTGCTCGCGGGTGACCGTGCGGGTAGCCAGGGTGGTTTCGTCGAAAGATGCCGAGGTGTTGTTCACATTCAGAGTTTCCCGACTGAGGTAGCTTACGCTGAGGTTATGTCCGTCCGTTAACTGCCCGGTAAGTTTCACCTCGAAGCGCTCGTCCTCATCCACGCGACCGGGCACAGGGCGGACACCGGGTCGCACCTGGGGTTCCACACCGTAGGAGGCAGCGGCTGTATCCGTGATGGGATTGGGGTTGACATAGTTGATGTCGATATTTTCCTCGGACTGCTGGGCGGCCACGAAAAACCACAGACGATCCTTGATGATGGGTCCGCCGAAGGTCACAGTGTCCACATGATCGATCTCATCACTCTTTCCGGGGAAGTTGGGATCGTCGCGTTCCAGCGGCGTTTCCGCGGTCCAATCCGGATTGGACAGCGCAAAACGCAGGGAACCGGCAAAGGTATTGCCGCCGGACTTGGTGACCGCGGCAACCACGCCGCCGCCGAACTGTCCGTACTCGGCTGAGACGGCAGCCGTCATCACGGTAGTTTCTTGGATGGAGTCCTCGATGATGGCGTTACCCGGCTGCGAGCGGATATTGTCGAACCGGGAGTCTGCGCCGTTGATCAGCCAGGTGTTCGCGCCGCTGTTGGCGCCGGAGATCTCGGCCGCGCCGGTGCCGCCGTTGAAGGTTACGCCCGGTGATAGTCGTGCGATATCGGCCTGGCTGCGTCCCAAGGTGGGGAGTTTATCGATGATGTCCGATTTGAATTGAGCGGCCACTTCCACATTATCTAAAACGGGATCGGAGGAGCCCACCACGGTAAGCGTTTCCTCGGTGGCTTCCGGCTTCATTACGATGGTAGGCCGGGCGACGCCGCCCAAAGCAACGGTCAGGGTGGTTTTATCGGTGGCCATACCGGTCAGGGTAGAGGTGATGGTGTATTCACCCGGTGGAATCCGACGAAAGAGGAAACTACCGTCGGCTCGGCTGACATCCGTCCGTGTGCCGATCAGTTTTTCCGATTCCAGCAAGACAGTGACACCGGGGAGGGGGCTGCCCTCGTTATCCACAACCTTGCCTTGAATGGAACCGGTCGTTTGTGAAAAGGTAAACGGTGAGAGCAAAACAAACAGGAATAAGCATTTTAAGCCGTGAGACATATCCTTTCTCCTTGATACAAACTAGCGCATGTATGGATGAATCTAATGATAGGCTCGAGTGGAACGATTCAGCAGAATGTAAGCTGATGTATTGAAGGGCTTGACTCCTGATCGCATTCTAACACAAGCGTGCACGGTCAGTCATAATTATGGCGGGGAACCGACCTTGACGAGCCCCGGTTTGTCTACTTACCGGTTTGAATATACAGATCCACACGTTCCTCCAACAAGGGCATGCTGATGGAACCGCCTTCCAGTACGGCGCCGTGAAAAGCTCGGATGTCGAACTGTTCCCCCATCGCCTTTTCAGCTTTGGCGCGGTATTTTCGGATCTGTTCGAAACCCAGCTTATAAGCCAGGGCCTGACCGGGCATATCGGTACTGTAGCGCAGGGTTTCGGTGGTAATTTCGGCCTCGGCTTGGAAACAGTGTTCCTTCATATAGGCGCGCGCCTTGGACAGCGGCCACTTCATTGCGTTCATGCCCGTGTCCACCACCAGCCTCGCGGAAATGAACATGTCGAAGACCAGCCAACCGTAACGATCGTAGGGGTCGCTGTAAAGTCCCATTTCATCGGCCAGCGAGGCGGCATAATTGGCCCAGCCCTCCGTAAACACCGTCATGTTGATCGCCCTGGCTCTAAAAACATGCAAATCCTTGTTCTCGCGCTGCAAAGCCAGGTGGAAATGATGCCCGGGAATCAACTCGTGGTAGATCAACGGCGCCGCCCACAGCATGGAGCGGTTTTCCAGATCGGAACCGTTGAACAGGTAGCGACCCACGGGATCCGCCTCGGTCGGCCGCTGATAGTAGCCGTAGGTCATTCCCGCCTCGGAGGCCGGGTTCAGGCGTTTGGTGCCGTAGGGCGCCTTGGGTTTCAGGCTGAAGTAGGCGTCGATCTTGGGTTCGATGCGTTTGATGTACATGTCGAAGCGGTCGGCAATGTCCTGGGGTGTTTTAGCCAGGAACCGGGTGTCCTTGCGCAGCTTCTCGTGAAAAGCCTCCTGGCTGCCGTCAAATCCGACTTGCTTGCGGATGGCGGCCATTTCCTTCATCAGCCGGGCGACATGTCCTTTTCCCATTTCGTGAATCTCTTGGGGACTTAAAGCCAGGGTGGTGTGGGCACGGATGCGCTGCCGGTAATAGGCGTCACCACCGGGGTACTGCCACAAACCTACGGACTCGGGCAGGCGGTCCTTATAGGGTCCGTTCAGATAATTCAGCAAGGCGTCCATGGCGGGAAACAGGCTGTCGGCAGTCTTTTGATCCACCTGCTTGCAAAAGGTTTCTGCGCCCTCAGGTAAAAGATCCATGCGATCCATGGTCATCTTGAAGGTCGCGGGCGCGGCGGCGCGCGCCCCCTGGAACATGGCGATTACCCCGGGCAGCGCGGGTTTGGGCAGCAGGATGCTCCGCTCCTCCTGACCTTTGATCTTTTTCAGGAGTTGTTTGTAGAAGCGGGCGTAGCTATCGACCAGATTCATGTAGTCGGGTTTGTCTTGCGGGGTTTTCATGACGAAACCCTGTGCCGCCGCCGGCACCATGGCCAGGAGGAAGCCGGCGTGATAGGGCAATACGTCGAATTCCAACCAGTAGTACTTGGGGCCGTCCACCGCTTCTTGCAACTGGTTTTTGAACAAATCATAGGTGGCCGCGTCCTGAAAGGCGAGTTGCTTACGATCCACCGATTTCAATTGCTCCAGATAACCGGCCGCTCTTTCCGCTCCCTTCTTAACCTCGGCCAGGGAGGTGTCGGGCACCTCCCGTAACAGGGCATCGCTGTAGAAGGCGGGGTATTTCTCTACGAGGTAATTGAAATAATCGGTGCAGATGCGATCGAGTTTCTCGGCATGGGAGGAATCGGCGGCAACGGCGGCGCTCACCGACAGGCATAACAGTAGTGCGGTCTTGAAAGGCATGGTCAACTCCCGGCATTGGAATAGGACACGCCCAGTTTGTACATGGTGAGCCGGCACTGTCAAGCAGGCTATGAAATAGACGATCCGACTAAACAGCTTAAAAGTTTGGCCGAGCTATGAGCAGGTAGCCTATTATGCTAAAATTGAAAAGACAAGGAGTTTATCTATGAGCCGCTTGAACGATTCATACACGGTCCAAGACTTTACCATAGACCCAGATAGAGTGATCGGCGACCTAGCTGAGAAAAACCATGTAACTTTGACTCGTGACGGCGAGGGCGTTGCGGTGGTTCAAACAATTCATTCATATGAAGCCGATCAAGAGGAAAAACGTTTTATGCGCGCTGTAGTCCAGGGCCTGGCGGATATCGAGAACGGTCGTGATGTTTCTCTAGAAGATGCAAGACGACGGCTGGGCATTAATTAGGCGTTCCATTTTGCTCCCATTACGATTAAGTGAATCTGCTGTTTCCGATTTGGAAGATTTGGTTCTTTATTTTGAAGGAAAAGGTACTCCAGAAGTAGGGCCTCGCTTGGTTGAGCAGATCCTTGCCAAAATAGAAATACTATCCCAATTCCCCGATCTCGGACGTGTTGTGCCGGAATTTGAAAGAGAAGACCTCAGAGAGCTAATTTTCCGATCCTACCGGATCATTTACAGAAGAGAGGAAATGGTCGTTCGAATTGTGCGGGTATGGCGCTCAGAGCGCTTACTCAGGCTTTCGTGAGATCGCCGCAGCCTGATTATCCCAGGGTTGCCTGGGAAGGGGCGAAACCAGCACGTTCCGACTGGAAAAAATCACTCGCCAACCAATCCGCGAGCCTTTAGGACTTCGGCTACATGCTCGGCAAGCATCCGCTGAATCTCCGGTTTCAGTTGCGTCTCATCCAGGAAGTAACGGCGGCCGGGCAGGGCAAAACCGTATTCCAGTAGGGCGCGGCGGTAAAGCGCCGCTCGAAATGGGATCAACTGAGCGCCGGTCTCCGAGGTTTGCTCTGCCAGGATTTGATTGATCTCGCGTGTAGCGCGGACGGGCAACGCGTCCAGTCGCAATGCTTCCTGAAAGCAGGCTTCTGCCGCTGTCGCATTCTTCATCAGAAAATAGGTGCCGCCCATCAAGAAGTAGGTTTCGGCGTAACCCGGGTCCCTGGCCAGAGCCGGGTCCAGCAGGGCGAGCGCCTCCTCGGGTCGGCGTTGCGAAAGCAGATTGCGCGCCTCTTCCAGCGCCTCATCGATGGCGGCGGCATCCACCCCTCCGGCATGACGGGACAGGTTGGGCGGCGCTTCGATCATATTGCCGACCGGATCGATGAAGGCTATGGCGATCTTGTGGTCGGCAGCGATATCGATCATGAGGCGGACGCTGAAGTGGAAATGTGTCAAGGCGGCGTCCCTGAAATCGACGGGGACTTCGTGGTCATTCCAGCTCCGGGTTGGGATATCCGCGCCCAGATAGTGTTTGGGTTTTCCAGGACCCTGCCCCAAAACATTGACCAACCGAATGCGGGCCAGGCGACGTCGCCATTTCCGCATCGGCGTGGATTCATGGATACGTTTGCCGTAGGTGCGCGGCTCCAACCATTCCGCGTGACCCGTGTAGATAAGGAACAGGTCGGGATCGTATGAGACCAGGGAAGATAACAGCCGCGCCAATCGATAAGCGGCCATATCGGGCGCCGCGACGTTAATCACCTGATAGTTTGTTTCTTCCGAATCTCTATTGAGGAGCAATTCCAGTTGGAAAGGCCAGGCCTCCTCGGGATTCTCCGAAAGGCCGTGCGTGGTCGAGCCGCCGAGAGCGAAGATCCTGAACTCGTCCGAGGGTTTTCGGGCTGGAAAGATTTGTTCACGGAACCGTTCCCGATGAACGGGGGCTGTTTGGAACCAGGTTTTTCCTCGATGCTCGACACGCTGAAAGAGCGGGGCACTCTCCTCGATCCCCAGGTAGGGGTCCACATATCGGTTTGTCTTTCCCGCGTCCAGCACCACCAACAGTAACTCCAACAACACGGCGGTGATCAGGAGGGCGGTCAAGGCTAAAGCCAGGACCACCCATAAAGGACGTGGACGCGCGGCTGCGCTCATAATGCATCGGCCTCCCTTGGATCACCGATTTGTCCTTCCGAATGACCGACGACGGTTGCGGCGATTGAATCGCTGTAGATATTGACCACGGTGCGGTACATATCCAGCGGTCGATCCACGGCCAACATGGTGCCCACGATCAGGCCCACCTGTTCACCGCGTAAACCCACCGCATCGAGCACGATGAAAATCATCACCAGTCCGGCCGAGGGCACGCCCGCCGCACCGATGGAGGCCAGCAGGGCGGTCAGGACCATCAGGATCTGTTGGCTCAGATCCAGGTGGATACCCATGACCTGGGCAATGAACAAGACACCCGCGCATTCATACAAGGCGGTGCCGTCCATATTGACCGTGGAACCCAGCGGCAGAACGAAACTGGTAATGCTGTTGGATACCCCTACCTTATGCTCAACGCAGTCGATGGTCACCGGAAGGGTAGCCGAACTGGAGGAGGTGGAAAACGCGGTCAAGAGCGCGTCTATCATACATTTGAAATGATGCTTGGGACTGCGTTTGGTCAAAAACAGTAGGAACAGCGGCAGTACCAGGAACAGGTGCAGCGAGAGGCCTACGGCGATAGTGATCATGTACCCGCCGATGGCCGCGAAGAACTCCAGGTCCATAGTGGTTACGGCGCGGAAGATCAGGCCGTAGACGCCCAAAGGGGCCAGGCGGATGACGCCGCCGGTTAATTTCATCATGACGTGGAAGATGCCGTCGATAGGACCCAACACGCGCTCGCGATAGGGTTCGCCCACCCGGGTCAAAGCCGCGCCGAAACACAGGCTGAAGAAGATGATGGACAGCATATCGGCTTCCACCAGGGAATTGACGGGATTCTGGGGAATGATCCGCATCAGGATATCGCCCAACGAACCGGGCCGCTCCAAGTCATCGGCCGAAATCCCGGAACCCTCGCCGATATCGACGCCTACGCCGGGTTTAATGATGTTGGAAAGACTCAATCCCACGAAGATGGCGGCGGTGCTGCTGGCCATATAAAATGCGAAGGTCTTCAAACCAAGGCGACCCAGGTTCTTGGGATCACCGGCGCTGGCCACACCGCTGACGATGGATGTGGCCACCAGTGGAACGATGACCATGCGCAGCAGCCGCAGGAAAACCTGACCCAAGGTCACGGAACCGTCGGCAAACCAGGTCATGGGATCGAACCAGAAGCCGGCCGGGTCCGCCGGGAAGAGACGGAACAAAACGCCGATCGTAGAGCCCGCGATCAGGGCAATAAATATTTGAATGTGCAGGGGCAGATGAATCAAGCGAAAAAGGAACGATTTCAAACGGGCCTCCCAGGGGCATCGCATCCATTAGCAACGGCCGTGTTTGAGCTCATTCTACAAGGGATGAGGAGAATTGTCATGTTCTGAACGGAGGCTCAGGCAAGGTTCCCGTCTCCATTCAGTCAAACAACCGGCTCAAAACCATTTAGGCTGCAAGACCCCTGAAACCGTTTATATCGGGTACCGGAGTATTGTGTCGTGTCTCCAGATACAAAAAACAATCACGGAAAAGTGAATTGAGATTCCTGCCGGGCCGGCTTTCGGGATGGTCCTCGAGTTCATTTAACTCGTGGGGATGAACCGCAAGATCATTCCCGAAAGCCGGTAAGCTGTCGGGATTCAGTCTCCTGAGATTTCTTTCAAGGCCCAGTGGATTCGTTCGGCCAGTTCGAGGGAAGCGTTATCCAGTGCGGCTTCCAGGTAGGGCCTTGCGCTCGTGGAACCGATTTCGCCCAAGGCCCAGGCGATCATTTTTTGAACCGATTCGTCACTGTCGGTGAGAGCTCGCCCCAGTCCGTCGACCGCCGAACCCGAGCCGATTTCGCCCAGGGCCCAGGCTGCCTTCTTGCGGACATCCGCGTTCGCGTTTTGCAGGGCGCCCAGCAGGCCTTCCACCGCCGAACTGCTGCCGATCTCGCCCAGGGCCCAGGCTGCCCTCTTGCTGACATCGGGTTCGCTGTCGCTCAGGCGGGCGATCAGACCCTGAACGGCAGAGGCGTCGCCGATTTCGCCAAGTGCCCATGCTACCCTATTGCGAACCTCCGCATCCGCATTCTGCAGGGCGCCTACCAATCCTTCTACTGCCGAGCTGTTGCCGATCTCGCCCAAGGCCCATGCCGCCCTCTTGCTGACCTCAGGTTCGCTGTCGCTCAGGCTGTCGACCAGCGCCTGTACGGCCGATGAATCGCCGATTTCACCCAGCGCCCAGATCACGCGGTTGCGCATTTCCGGAGCTTCGTCTTCGATAGCCCCGATAAGGGCGGGGATGGCTTCGTCAGCTTGAATTTCGCCCAAGGCCCAGGCTGCTTTCTTGCGGATTTCCAGGCTCTCGTCCTTCAGGCTTTCAGTAAGGGCGGGAACAGCGTCCCGGTGTTCGATTTCACCCAGCGCCCAAACGGCAGTCTTGCGCACTTCCTCGGATTCGTCGTCAAGCGCGGCGACCAGACCGTCGATCGCATTTTTGGATTCGATCTCGCCCAGGGCCCAGGCTGCTTTCTTGCGGACATCGGCGTCGGTATCTTGCAGCAGCGAGACCAGGGCCGGTACCGCCGATTCATGCTCTATTTCACCCAAGGCCCAGACGGATAATTTGCGGACTTTCGGCGATTCGTCTTCAAGAGCAACCATCAAGGCTTCGACCGCTTTGTGGGATTCGATTTCGCCCAGGGCCCAGGCCGCTCTTTCGCGAACCTCGTCTTCGGAGTCGGTTTGTAAGGCTTCGGCCAGGGCCGGTACCGCTGCATTTGACTCGATTTCACCCAGAGCCCAGGCCGATTTGACGCGAACTTCCACGGCCGGGTCTTGCAGGGAGGCGCTCAGGCCCGGTACCGCTTTTTCCGATTCGATTTCACCCAAGGCCCAGGCTGCCGCCATGCGTACCTCGACCACTTCATCACCCGTCAGCGCGGTTACCAGGGCATCCACGGAGGCTGATTGTTCCAACTCGCCCAACGCTCCGGCCGCTTCACTTCTCACCTGCCGGACCTCGTCCTGAAGCGCGGCTCTCAGGTTGGGTTCTGCGGCATCTACTTCGAATTCACCCAGGGCGAAGACGCTTGCGCGGCGCATGGCCCAATCCTGGTCGTTCAGGAAGGCGAACAAGCTGTCCACAAGACCTTCCAGGGGGATACGCGCACGGCTCTCGGCAAGGGCCCAGACCGCGTTGCGACGCGTCACAGGATCGTCGTGGTTGACCGCATCCAACAGCGCATCGACAGCCGGGTCGCCGATGGCGGCCAAAGCCATGGCGGCGCTTTCACCCGGAGAAGCGGTTTTGAGGATATGATGACGCGGACGCCACCATTGTTCGTGTCGGTGGTGTTCCCGGTTGTTGTGGCATTCGAAGGCGTCGATCGGCGTCTCGTCGCTCAGCAGCCCGATCAGGTACGGGACCGCCGCCGCTTCGTGCGACTTACCCAAGCGGCAGGCCGCCTGGGCGCGAGTCAGGGCATCCGGGGAGGAAAGATGGTCCAACAGCGATTGCAAGGTAACATCGTCCAGGCGCGGTTCTTCACGTTCTTCCTGAAACGGTTCGGGCTCCATGCCTGCCTGTGCCGGGGTCCAAGCCGTGGTCAAGGGCTTGAAGGCCGAGAGCAACAGGGCGCAGGCAAAAACGAAGAGCATGGTGAAGCCGGCTTTGCTCCGGCCGGCGCCGGTGCGGTCCAGGTTGGGGTTCAGGATGGCTTTGATTCGCTGCTTCAATTCTTTCTCCTCCGTCAGGGCTAATGCCGTCGGTAATCGGTGATTGGGTTGGTGGGTATGATTCGAGATGCGCAACAGGGTTTCGGCATAGGTAGATGCTTTACCGCCCAGCGACAACACCCTGTCGTCACAAGCTTTTTCGCGTTCCAGGCGCATCCTGGCCGCTGCCCGCCAGGCGAAGGGATTGAACCAGTGGAGGATGCAGGCAAGATGTCCCAAGGACTGACTGAAGTAATCCCAGCGTTTGACATGGGACAACTCGTGCAGCAGAACGATCTTCTGCATCTCCCGAGACCAATCGGGTGCGTCGGCAGGCAGTAGGATGACGGGTCGCAGGACGCCCCAGGTCAGGGGGACGCTTTCCGCCTCGTGCAAGAGGAGGCGAACGGGTCGACGCAGGCCGACCGCGGTGCGACATGCTGCAAAGGTTTCCAGGAGGGGGGAGCCGGCCGGCTCAGCGGTTGCGGCAAGGCGGCGTAAGAACAGGTTTTCCCGGAACACACCGACCAATAACCACAGGCTGCCGCAAAGCCAGGCGGCGATAATCGCCAACGCTACCCAAGACAATCGGTTCTTCCAAACAGCTGTTTCCGTGTGACCGGGTGCGGCGGTATTTTGCCGGTCGGTTACCGCAAACAGGTCCGGTTCCTCCTCCAAGGCCCCGGTCGGGAGTTCAGCGGCCCGGTTGTCAGCAACGTCAGAAACCGGGGTGACGGCAATCTTCGACGTCAGTTCGGTCTCGGTTTTCGACTGTCGTGCTTGCGGATTGGTCAGATCCGGTGTAGGCAGTGCGGGCATGAGGGGTGAAAGCAGGGTCAAGGCCAGGACGCCGGTCATGGTGACTGCCAGGAACCCGTGTCGCGTGGAGGCAGAGGCTTTCGCCAGTCCCCGATAGACCAGCATGGCGCCCCATAGGACGAGCCCGCCCTTGATCGCTGTCTCCAATGAATAGCCGAGTCCCGGTAACACCATCATGTCGAGGATTTCTTTCATGATTAACGTCCTTCGCCCTTGGCTTGCTCGATGAGTTGCGACAGCTCTTGGATTTCTTCTTCGGTGAGACCCTCTTGGGTATGGCCCAGCAATCCGGCGACCGCGCGAACGGTGGAACCGGCGAAGAAGGTTTTGACCAGGTGGTTGACCGCGGTTGCTTGGGCGCGTTCCGGGGAAACGGCGGGCCGGTAGATGAAGCGCCGACCATCCTTGCGGTGGATCAACTGTTCCTTCTCGACCAGAATTCGCAACAACATGCGCACGGTGGAGTTGCTGGGCGGTTCGGGCATCATCTCCTGGATTTGGGCGGCGGTCGCTTCGCCCAGGCGGAAGACGGCGTCCATGATCTGGCGCTCGCGTCTGGAGAGCTGTTGGAATTGTGACTTGGGTTCCATGGCTGAACTCGCGAAATGTTAATTTTTACACAATTCCAATCTAGGTCGCGGGACCGGACTTGTCAATGAGAAATGTGTAAAAATTAACAATTCGTTCGATCAAGGCCGGCATCGGGGGATTATCGGCCAACTGTTCTGTCGAGTCACGAGGCCTGTAGACATAAAAAAAGCGGGGCCCGCTCAACGGCCCCGCTTACTTACGAGAGAGATGTCTAGCTTTTGAAGATGTTTCCCCCATCTTCGATTTGGACGGTGACGTAGAAATGCGAGGGAGATGAACTCCATTTCCATGACCCGTCCGGCCCTGCTCCCCTTAAAGCAATAGGAATGCCAAAACATGTCTTCACGCTTAAAGATCAACTATTAAAAGGCTTGCACGGTTTCGACGAAAAGGGCGCCTTGTGAGGCTCATGAGCAACGACATGTCGATGACGCGTCAATTGACATTTAAATTCGTTTGGACATGAATCGCTTGGACGGGGGAATGGATTTCCTGAGGGAGTTTTGTTACACGTAATTAATGTCACTCGCCGTTGCAATGTCGGCTGCTTTGCAGGCGTCCAACGCGTCCGGGCTGAAACCGCCCGTGGCCAGGAGGCAGGGAATGACTACGCGGTCGGGGTGTTCGGCCACGAAGGTTGCGGCGCGTTCGGACAGTGTGGTGACGGCCGAAGCATCGATCGGGTTTTTGTGTTTCTTGACCTCGATGATCAGCGTACGCTCATCGATGCCGTCCACGCGTA